>ERZ791734.83-NODE-83-length-157002-cov-15.758562_pt1 | contig 157002 bp, 128 predicted proteins | sample MGYA00509953_ERZ791734 | MGnify/ENA primary metagenome ERZ791734 (study PRJEB30046, sample SAMN00792038) | human gut metagenome | study: EMG produced TPA metagenomics assembly of the A metagenome-wide association study of gut microbiota in type 2...
AGCGGCAGCCATATAATGTCTCTTCCTCGCCAAAGTTCTCCATTCTCACAATCTCGATAACGGTATCGAAGGATTCCTTTGTCCACAATACAACCTGTGTATCGTAAAATGAATTAAGAGCAAGTCTCTCCTTTGTTCTGAATGCCATTCCGTCCTTTGAAATGTTAACAACATTCACTTCAAATTCTTCCTCTTTAAGTCCCATCGGAACATGATTGTCAGTCACCTTCTGAAGCTTAATCTTTACATTGATTCCCATTCTCTTTGACTTTCTCTTCTCTTGAATTTCCGACATTATACCTTCCTCCTTCTATGAAATGAACATTGCGTCTCCAAAACTGAAAAATCTGTATTTTTCCTTAACTGCAGTCTCATAAGCATTGAGAATATTCTCCCGTCCGGCAAGTGCCGATACCAGCATGAGAAGTGTTGACTCCGGCAGATGAAAATTCGTTATAAGACAATCTGCCGCCTTAAACTTATATCCCGGATATATGAATATATCCGTCTCTCTGCTGTCAGGATGCACGATTCCGTTCTCATCCGTAGTCGACTCAAGAGTTCTAAGGCTCGTTGTTCCGACGCAGATTATTCTTCCTCCTGCCGCACGGGCAGCATTAATCTTTGCCGCTTCCTCCTCAGTCACAACGAACATCTCAGAATGCATATGATGCTCCTGTATGTTATCAACCTTGACAGGTCTGAATGTTCCAAGTCCTACATGAAGAGTAACATTCGCTATGATAACCCCCTTATTCTTAAGCGTTTCCAGAAGTTCCTTGGTAAAATGAAGCCCGGCTGTAGGTGCCGCCGCTGAACCCTCATACTTAGCGTACACAGTCTGGTATCTGTTCTTATCCTGAAGCTTATGTGTAATATACGGAGGAAGAGGCATCTGTCCCAATTCGTCAAGCACTGCCTCGAACACACCGTCATAGTAAAACCGTATAAGTCGGTTTCCATCCTCGACAACATCAAGCACTTCAGCAGTTAATCTGCCTTCACCGAACACTATTCTGTCTCCCGGTCTTGCCTTCTTTCCAGGCTTTACAAGCACTTCCCATATATCATTCTCTCGTCTCTTTAACAGAAGAACCTCTATAGAAGCTCCGGTTTCCTCTCTTACACCCATAAGTCTTGCCGGAATAACCTTCGTATTATTGAGAACAAGACAGTCTCCGGGATTGATATAGTCAACTATATCCTTAAATATCTTGTGCTGTATGGCACCTGTATTCTTATCAAGCAGCATAAGCCTCGATGAAGATCTGTCCTCTAACGGATCCTGTGCAATAAGCTCCTGCGGTAAATCATAACTAAAATCATGTAAATTCAAAATACTTCACTCCTGTGTATACAATTATATGTTGTTATTATATCCTCAACGGCACCTAAAATCTATAGTTATTGTTCTATTGCATTATAGGCAATTAGACCTATATTGTTATTTCATTTTTACCATTTACTGAAATAGCAAAAGCTGCAACCCGGATGTCCCATATTGAGGGACCCGGGTCACAGCTTTTATTTTTTAAAATAACAGATTTTCCAACTGTCAGCTTCTCATAAGAGCACCGTATACATCTCTTAAAAGCTTGACTATTCCGTCCACAGCCTTGTCTGTCATCTCGTCGGTTACATCCTGCTCATGTGATGCAAACACAATTCTGAATGCCATGCTCTTCTTGCCGAAGCCAAGCTTTTCGCTCTCAAAAATATCGAAAACATCAACCTCAGATACAAGTGCATCAGCTTTCTCGATTGTGGCAATGATATCACCACACTCAACCTTCTTGTCAACTATCACTGCGATATCTCTGCCTGTCTTGGCAAATGTCGACTCCGGTGTGTATGTTATCTCCTCTTTAAACTTAGTTTTTAAGACATCATAGTTGAGCTCGGCAATAAATATCTTAGTGTCGCTTTTCTTATCCTTGGCAATAGCCATCGAATCAACAACATCATATCTTAACTGACCAAATGTACCTATCAATGTACCGTCACAATATACCTCTGCCGTTCTTCCCGGATGAAGATACGGGACATTACCTCTCTTATAGGTAAATTTGATATTATTATAGGAAGCAAGATTCTCAAGTGTTTCCTTCATTGTGAAGAAATCTTCCTCCGAACCTGATGTACCAAGGCATAATGTCTTAACCTCATCGGGTGCCTCCGTGAGCGGTAATGACTTAGGAATATATACATTGGCAAGCTCGAAGAACCTCAAATCCGTATTTCCGTTCTTGATATTGTTCTCGATTGCCCTTACCATGGCAGGAGCCATGAGCGTTCTCATAATGCTGAGATTCTCTGTTATAGGATTCAATATCTCTATAACCTTTCTCTCCTTAGCATCAGCAGGAATCAGGAACTCATCAAACTCATCCTTGGATGTCATGGCAATTGTCTGAATCTCATAATAGCCCTGGGTACAGAGGAAATTCTTTACGGAAAGCTCCTTACTCTGCGCAGCATTGAGTCCTCCGTTAGTTACCAGTGCTTCTCCGAGGAATGTAGGAACAACCTTGTCATAACCGTACTCTCTTATTATCTCCTCAGCGATATCCTGATAGTTCTCAATATCTTCACGATAACGAGGAACCGCAAGTGTAAGTACCCCATCACTAAGCTCCACATCGAAGGCAAGATTCTTTAAAATTCTTACCATCTCATTCTCAGGCACTTCAATACCAAGCACATAATTAACCTTTGCCGTAGGAACCTTTATCACTCTCTTCTCAGTTGATGCACCTGCACTGACATCAAAGTGTGTAGAGCTTACCTTAGCCACTCCAAGCTTCGTCACAAGATTGAGTGCTCTTGCCATACCGCACTCTACAGAGTACTCATCAATACCCTTCTCATATCTTGAAGCCGCATCCGACTGAATACCAAGACCTCTTGCTGTCTTTCTTACGTTATCCTTCATAAACTTAGCTGACTCGAAGAGAACTTCCTTGGTATTCTCGGTAATCTCACTGTTAAGACCACCCATGACACCTGCAAGTCCTACTGCCCTTACCTTATCACATATAAGAAGATTGTTATGTGTAAGAACTCTCTCCTTGCCATCAAGCGTAACAAGCTTCTCTCCATCCTCAGCTCTTCTCACAATAATTGATGAGCCTTCAAGAGTATTAAGATCAAATGCATGCATAGGCTGTCCAATCTCAACAAGAACGTAGTTGGTTATATCAACCATCGCGTTTATAGCATTGTGTCCGACTGCAATAAGTCTTCTCTTCATCCAGAGCGGAGATTCCTTATACTGAACATCGTACACATAATGTCCTAAATATCTTGGACAGATATCCTTACTCTCAACAGTCACGCTGATTTCCGGCTTAGTCACCTCATCACAGGTGTAGCTCATATCGGGAAGCTTGATTTCCTTTCCAAGGAATGCGGCAACCTCACGCGCAAGACCGAGAACCGACTGGCAGTCAGGTCTGTTGGCCGTCACTGATATATCAAACACATAATCATCAAGTCCGAGGTATGTCTTGATATCCTCACCGACAGGAGCGTCATCATCAAGTATCATAATACCGTTTACGTCAGCTCCCTTATACCAGTCCTTATTAAGACCTAACTCTCCGCCTGAGCAGAGCATTCCATAGGACATCATATCCTTCATCTTTCTCGGGGTTATATCCATACCGTTAGGAAGCTTTGCTCCCACTATACATGCCGGAACCTTGGCACCCTGAAATACATTGTCCGCACCCGTCAAAATAAGATGGTCATGTCCCTGCTCTCCGCAGTCAATATGACAGATGTAAAGGTGTGTTCCCTCATACTTCTCTATCGAAGTGACCTGTCCCACATAAACCTTCTCAATATTTTCACCGAGGTATTCAACTCCCTCGACTTCAAAACCTGCACCAAAGAACTTTTTCTCAAGCTCCTGTGGAGTGACATCTATATCTACATAATCCTTTAACCAACTAAGTAATACTTTCATATCTATTCTCCATTTCCGGCTGTTATGCCTTAAACTGCTTTAAGAAATCAATATCATTCTCAAAAAGCTTACCCATGTGATTGATACCATACTTAAGCATTGCTATACGCTCGATGCCGATACCGAATGCAAGTCCTGAATATTCATCGGAATCGATTCCGCAGTTTTCAAGCACTTTCTTGTTAACAATACCTCCGCCAAGAACCTCTATCCAGCCTGTTCCTTTGCAGAGTGAGCATCCGCATCCACCGCACTTAAAGCAGCTTACATCAACCTCAACAGACGGTTCCGTAAACGGAAAATATGAAGGTCTGAGTCTCGTCTTTACTTCGCCCGTAAAAAGCTTCTTAACGAACTCATCAAGCATTCCCTGAAGGTCGCAGAGTGTGATGTGCTTATCTACAACAAGACCCTCCATCTGGCTGAACATCGGTGAATGTGTTGCATCTGAGTCCGAACGGAATACCTTACCCGGAACCAATACCTTGATAGGAGGCTTCTTTGCATCCATTGTACGAATCTGTCCCGGTGACGTATGTGTGCGGAGAAGCAGATCGTCGGTGAGCCAGAATGTATCCTGCATATCTCTTGAAGGATGATCCTTAAGCACATTAAGTCTTGTAAAATTGTGGTCATCATCCTCTATCTCAGGTCCTTCAAAAATCTCAAATCCCATTCCTGCAAACACGTTAATCATCTCATACTTAACGGCTGTGAGCGGATGAAGATTTCCCATAGGTCTTGTCTTAACAGGAACAGTTACGTCGATAGTCTCTCTCTCATACTTCTGCTGAAGCTCGAGTTCTTCTATCTCCTTCTTCTTCTCATCGTACTTTTCCTGTACCCAGTTCTTAACCTCATTTACGAATTGACCGTAAGCCTTCTTCTCTTCCTTGGCAACCTCCTTAATTCCATTCATAAGTCCCTGTACGGAACCGTTCTTGCTGAGATAGGTTTTCCATACATCGGAGAGCTGGCTCTCTGATCGGGCTGTCTCAATGTCATTTAAGAATTTCTTTTTCAATTCATCTGCATTAAACATGTCTTTTCTCCTTTTCTTCTTTCCTATGAAGTTCGCGGTGTTAACGTGTATAAACGGCAATCGTTCCTTGCTTCGCAAGCTCACGATTGCCACGCAAATTCGCAATCCGGCTTATCAGCCTGCTTGCTCATTTCCGTTATATTTTCTAAATGATATTCAGATTATTATGCAAGCATAAAATCTTAACATCATTTGAAAACAATTTATACACTAAAAAAGAGCCTCGTCCCTCATTACTGAGGGACGAGGCTTAATCTCGCGGTACCACCCTGATTCCCGGACATACCGGGCACTCAATTAATGCGTAACGTGCACATACGTCACTCCCTACAAGAAATCCTTCAGGAATGAAGCTCCGACGGGAACTTTGACAGATACCTGAACCTTAAGCAGGCTTCCAGCCGATGACCCACTCTCTCTGTCGGAAATATATCTGTCTACTCATCATACACTGTCACGTTAATCATGTTACAATGTATAATCTTCGTCTTCACAGCTTTTTACATATTAATGCTGAGCGTCAGGTCAATGTCACAAAAACACTCAACGATAATGTAAATTCTATCACACCAAATGTTTTTGTCAAGCTTTTATTTAAACAAATCCCTGTAATCCTCCGGCAGAAACCTGTGATATATTATATGGCAGCCCTCGTCCTTAAAGCAGTAATAATACTCATCGCTGTCCACCGTCTGACCTTTCTCCGCCCCATGCCCAAAGTATATCACATAGTCGAACTCATCGTCCCCCGCTTTCTCAATAACCACATTATTTGAATACGCGTGAAACAAATCAAATATTCCCTGCATCGTGCAGTCATGCCCGCCGACATAGGCTATGAGCCCGGCAAGAAAGCTGTCTGCTGCCGCATTCTCATGAACATATTTTCCACCCTCCTTGGAAATCAGAAAGCAGAAACGTCCCTTGCTCTGTGTCACCTCTACATTTCCGAGCTTTTCTTTAAACTCCTCCGGCTGACTTGAAGGCTGCAGCCTCTCAAGCATTGTCTCGGCATCCTCCTCCGCTCCAAAGAAATGATTTAGCGACGAGAGCGGATAGTACAGCCTTACCTCCTCATCGCAGTATCCGAGCTTTATCTGCTGCTCTTTTATAATATCAATAAGATTTTTTTCCAGCTTTGCGTAACCTGTACCGTTCATTTTTCCTCCATTTCAATACTCCACCTTATATAAAAACAGACCTTCCGCCGGAGCCATATAAGGCACCTTGCGTCTGTCCCGGCTCTCAAAAACGGCCTCTATTATATCAGCTTTACTCTCGTTAAGTCCAATCGAAAGAAGTGTTCCCACAAGTAGTCTTACAGTGTGATACAAAAATCCATTGCCCCTGAAAATGATTTCAAGACACTTTCCGTCATTTCCCATGTCACAAATATTAAAATCCACATTGTCAATTCTTCTTACCGTGCTCTTTTTTGACTTGTTATCGGAAAAGCCCTGAAAATCATGCTCTCCGATAAGTTTTTCGGATGCCGATTTCATCTTTTCAATATCGAGTCTTTCAGGATGTTCGATTGCAGCCATATATCTCCTTGCAAACACATCACGCTTTCTGTCAAGACTGATATAGTATCTGTATTCCTTACCCACAGCGTTAAGTCTCGCATGAAAGCGGTTATCAACCATCTCAAGGCTTAAAATTCGTATATCCTCCGGAAGAAATCCGTTAAGTTCATCCATGATAGCAGCCGGTGTACTCATATCTACCATGTCTTTTTCTGCATTTTTCTTTGAGTAATCCACCTTAAAGTTAGCTGTCTGACACGCGGCGTGAACCCCTGCATCCGTTCTTCCCGAACCGTTAAGCTCAAGCTCCTGCAAAAAATATCTCGATAAAATCTCCTCAAGCTTACCCTGTATCGTATTTTTCGTGTTTCCCTGCTTCTGCCAGCCGTTGTAACGCGTACCGTCATACTGTAAAACCATTTTGTAATTAACCGTCATTCTATTCTCCAATCGCAAAAGACCCCCGAAAAATCGAAGGTCTTTCACTAAAACTCTCTTTACTTATTTTGCTGCAGCCGGATTAAGCTTTTTTGTCGCAATCTCATCCTTTAACATTGCAAGGAACTCATCCTTAGATACCGTTGTTGAGTTCTGCTCACCGTGAAGTCTGTAGCTTACGGTCTTATCATTGGCCTCATTCTTACCAAGTACGATGAGATAAGGTGTCTTCTTAACCTGGGCCTCACGAACTCTGTAACCGAGCTTCTCATTTCTCTCGTCAATCTCAACTCTGATTCCGTTATCGGCAAGGAAATCATACAGCTCATGAGAGTATGCATTGAGCTCCTCATCCTCGTTCTTAACAGGGAGAATAACCGCCTGTACAGGTGCAAGCCATAACGGAAGATTGCCCTTGGTCTCCTCAAGTATATAAGCCATAAATCTGTCGAGAGAACCAAGAATTGCTCTGTGAAGAACAACAGGAGTCTTCTTCTGACCATCCTTGTCCACATATGTTAAATTGAACTTAGCCGGGAGACAGAAATCAAGCTGGCAGGTTGAAAGAGTATACTCGTTACCTACGGCAGGCTTAACATTTACATCAAGCTTAGGACCATAGAAAGCAGCCTCACCAATCTCCTCCGTGTACTCGATACCAAGGTCATTTAATACCTTTCTGAGAGCATTCTCTGCATTGTTCCACATCTCATCATCATCATGATACTTAACCTTATCCTCAGGGTCTCTGAGAGAAAGTACACACCTGTAATCTGTGATGCCGAAATCCTTGTATGTGTCAAAAATAAGGTCAACCACCTTGGAAAACTCTGACTCAATCTGCTCAGGTGTAACAAAAAGATGTGCATCATTCTGGCAGAAATGTCTTCCTCGCTCAATTCCCTTGAGAGTACCGCTCGCCTCAAATCTGAAGTCATGTGCAATCTCACCGATTCTGAGCGGAAGATCCTTATATGAATGCATCTTATTGGCATATATCATCATATGATGAGGGCAGTTCATAGGTCTTAATACAAATGACTCTCCCTCAACCTCCATAGCAGGGAACATATTCTCCTTGTAATGATCCCAGTGACCTGATGTCTTGTAAAGACTTACGGTACCTACACAAGGTGTCATAACGTGAAGATATCCGAGCTTTCTCTCCTTAGCCTTGATATAGTTTTCAAGCTCCTGCCATACAGTATAGCCCTTTGGCAAAAACATAGGAAGTCCACGTCCGATGAGGTCATCGGTCATGAAGATTTCCATTTCCTTTCCGATCTTTCTGTGGTCACGCTCCTTAGCCTCCTCAAGCAGCTTAAGATGTTCCTCAAGCTCCTCAGGTGTAGGGAAACATACTCCGTATATTCTCTGCATGACATGATTGTTGGCATCACCCTTCCAGTAAACACCTGAATATTTAACAAGCTTGAAGTTCTTGCAGAGCTTAGTGTTATCCACGTGAGGTCCGCGGCAGAGATCCGTAAAATCTCCCTGGTCATAAACCGTGATATTGCCATCCTCAAGACCATTTATGAGGTCAAGCTTATACATATCATCCTTGAACATCTCAAGAGCTTCAGCCTTAGATACCTCTCTTCTGAAAATCTTCTTGCCTTCCTTGCAGATTTTCTTCATTTCCTTCTCAATAGCCGCAATTATCTCGTCATTTACAGCTACATCTCCAAGGTCGATATCGTAGTAAAAGCCTTCTTTCACAACAGGTCCTACCCAGAACTTTGCATCAGGGTAAAGATGCTTAACTGCCTGTGCCATAACATGTGCACATGAATGGTTGAGTGTGTTTAATCTCTCATCTGCTTTAAAATCTACCATTTTAAAAATTCTCCTTTTCTTAAATCTTCCAAAAAGCTTCGCCGCTTTACCACGGCAATTTATGCATATAAAAAGCCCCTTATACAGTGGCTTTCCATCTGTATAAGGGGCGAATAAAATCTAATCCGCGGTTCCACCCTTATTATTCTCATTATATAAACGGGAATATCTCATTGTGATGATAACGGAATCACCGTGCCGCATTAAGGCCGCTCAGAGGTGGTCTTCCCGAAACAGTATTATAAGGCACTCGCACCGAATGTGTCTCTCTCTGAAAAAATCTTATCCCGGTACTCTTCTCGTCAACGCTTTACTTAGAGAGTATATTTCAAAAAAAGTGCAATGTCAACCCTCAATTTTTACAATCGCACACCCTATATGTTCTTCCCAAGTACCTCTCTTCGTATTGTCTCCATGACATCGTCAGTCACATACCCCGCTGCTGCTTTTACCGCCTCTGGTGCATAGTCCATGGCATATCCATAAGCAACCGTCCCGAGAAGCTTAACGTCATTGCCGCCGTCACCGAACGCCATAACCTCATCCATGTCAATGCCGTATCTTCCACAAAGAGCCTTCACGCCCGACACCTTACAGATTCCGTCGGCAACAAATTCCATCCAGTTATTGGCATTATACACAAGCTCAAATGTATCGCTCCATCGCTTCTCAAAATGACTGCTGCATGAATCGACACCATTCTTGGAGTACACCGAAAGCTTAAGAAAATCATCATCTATTCCATCGACATTGTCAACAAACACTATGCTGTCACCATATCGGTCTATAATAAACTCCTCATATCCGCGGGTCTTAGGACGTATGTACAGCTTCTCACGCCCGTACAGAAGAAATTCACAGCCTTCCGTGTATGTGATGTCATTAACAAGTGCTCTCACGTCGCTCCTGTTCATCGCATTAATCTCAAGCACGCTGCCGTCAGCTATTGTCATTGCTCCGTCACTGCATACGAACGCCATCTTATCCTTCACAGGTGCAAAAAGCCTGTTGAGGTCTCCATATCCTCGTCCGCTCGCAGCCGCAAAATGTATTCCCTCTGCATATAATTTCTCTATAACCTCAAATACATGCTCGTCAAACGCGCCCTCTCCTCTGTGAAGGAGAGTGCCGTCGACATCACTTAGTATAAGCTTAATCATAATCCGTACACCGATACCTTTTCTTAAAGCTCTGCCTCAAGCTCAGCTCGTATCGCCTTAATGAAATCAATGCTGTTGAGTGTCTTTGCATCCTTGATTGATGTGATGAGTGCAAGGTCGCCTGTCATCTGTCCTCCCTCAACAGTATCGATTGTCGCCTTCTCAAGCTTGTCAGCAAACTGCATAAGTTCAGGAATGTTGTCAAGCTCTCCTCTCTTTCTTAAGGCTCCGCTCCATGCAAAGATAGTTGCAATAGGGTTGGTTGAGGTCTGCTCCCCCTTGAGATAACGGTAATAATGACGCTGAACCGTTCCATGTGCAGCCTCATACTCATAATAGCCCTGAGGAGATACAAGAACCGACGTCATCATTGAGAGTGAACCAAACGCAGTAGCAACCATGTCACTCATTACATCTCCGTCGTAATTCTTACAAGCCCAGATATATCCGCCCTCCGAACGTATAACACGCGCAACGGCATCATCAATAAGCGTGTAGAAATACTCGATTCCTGCCTCCTTAAACTTATCCTCATACTCGTTCTTAAATATCTCCGCAAAAATATCCTTAAATGTGTGGTCATACTTCTTAGATATGGTATCCTTTGTCGCAAACCATACGTCCTGTTTTGTGTCAAGTGCATAGTTAAAGCAGCTTCTCGCAAAGCTCTCTATGGAAGCGTCGACATTATGCATACCCTGTATAACACCTGAACCCTTGAAATTATGGATAAGCTCTCTCTTCTCATTGCCCTCCGCATCAGTGTATACAAGCTCTGCCTTTCCCGCTCCCGGCACCTTCATCTCGACAGCCTTGTACACATCGCCGTAAGCATGTCTTGCAATCGTAATCGGCTTCTTCCAGTTCTTCACAAGAGGTTCAACACCTTTTACAATGATTGGGGCGCGGAATACGGTTCCGTCAAGAATTGAACGGATAGTTCCGTTAGGACTCTTCCACATCTCCTTAAGATTATACTCCGTCATTCTGGCTGCATTAGGTGTGATTGTGGCACACTTAACGGCAACTCCGTACTTTTTAGTAGCCATGGCAGCATCTATGGTAACCTGGTCGTTCGTCTCATTTCTGTACTCAAGACCCAAATCATAATACTCTGTATTGAGGTCGACAAAAGGAAGTAAAAGCTCCTCCTTAATCTCTTTCCAGAGCACTCTTGTCATCTCGTCTCCGTCCATCTCCACAAGAGGTGTTGTCATCTTAATCTTATCCATAAAGTCCTCCATCTGCACATGCCGTCCACGGCTATTTTTCTTGTATCATACAATATCAAGACTAAAAAAACAAGAGAAGATTTGTAACACATTCCTCGTTCCATCATATTATGAAGTGTATAAAGATTTTGGAGGAACTAAATAGTGAGTGATTTAGCGGCAACAAACTGCGGATGCAGCGGTGGATGCGGATGTGGCAATTCTAACAACGGAGGATGCAACAGCTGCAGCATTATCCTCTGGATTATCCTTCTCTCCTGTTTCTGCGGCAACGGCAACGGAACAGGTCTCTCCAACGTATTCGGATGCGGCAACGGCGACGACTGCGGCTGCGGCGGCAACGGTGGCTGCAACAACAGTTGTATCTGGTTAATTCTCATCCTCTTATTCTGCGGAGGCGGATGCGGCTTCTAATCGGAAGCCGTCACAAAAGCAGGGGTGCCATGCTAACACCCCTGCTTAATTAAATTATACTTATTCAATTTTAATCGACTTCTCCATCAACTCAAAAAAGCTCCTCAACCGAAGCACACACCGGGAAAATGCACAGCCTGATTTTATCACCGTTGTGCCGTAAATAATATTCCCTAAGTATTGCAGGAAAACTGACGTTGTACTTTTTTCAATTTCCGATATGTCGCCATCCGAAATATGAGTGTTCTCTCTTTCTTCCTTTACAAAAACGTACATCCGCATTCTCCTCTTATTTCATAAACGTAATTAAGTATACATATTTCTTATCTCATGTGTCATGATGTCGGCTAACCTTGTCGGCAGCGGAATATGACTTTCCTTGGTGACAAGTGAATCCGTTATCTGCATTGCCGTGTCCAAGTCAATTTTGTTGCCGATGGACAAATATACAGGCTTCACTCCGCTCTGTGTGCGAAGCACCCTGCCATATACCTCTTTTCCCACTTTAATATCACTGTAAGAAAACTGCTCCTCGTCAGGCATACAAAACTCTGCCTTATAGATTTTCAGATAACTCTTCGCAATCCCCACCGTCGGACTATTGATTGCAATTCCCGCATGCGATGCCAAGCCCATGTGTTGCGGATGTAAATAACCGTTTCCGTCAAAAAACCAGACATCCACATCCGACTCTATCTTTCCATACGCCTGTAAGAAAAACGGCATCTCCCTGAACGCAAGACAGCCCGATATGTATGGCACCGTCACCTTTCCCACGACATATTTTTTCTCGACGACCTCCTTTGTCACATAGTCCAATACAACGATACAGCAAGCCGCATATTCCTCACCATCCACGTTCCAATATGCCAAATCGACACCCGCCACGTTTTTGATTTTCTCAATATTCACACTGTTGTTAAAATCTGTCTGCTTTCGCAGCTCATTCTGTATATTTATGTATCTTTTTTTATCCGCCCGGTGTTCATAATATGCCACACACTTTTCATATGCTGCCCTTTCATCCTCGCGCAGCTCTTTTTTCTCATCAATAAGATTGCCTGCCACATCAAATTCCTGCATTCTCAATATATATCCGTACTGACTGTAGCTTCTTTATTTAACATTGCCGTTTTCATACAGCTCAACCATTTCGCCCTCAACCGTCGCGGTATCCATAAAACAATAGCTCTGTATCTTACCTGATTCATAAAAGTGTACACATGGTCCATGCGGTATTCCATCCTGATAAAAGCTGTAGTAGCAGAGGTTGCCGTTCTTATATCTCTCATACAAAATCCCGTTAATCGGAACGCCTCCCTCGCTGACCTCATTTGTGCACACCTGGTCATAGTTCTCTCCCGAATAACAGACATCACCATCGAACTCAATTCCATTTCTGAGGACATCTTCAGCAGATAAAATTTCCATTCGCGAATTGCTCCTTTGATATAATTATTTGCAAAAGACGATAACCGAAAAATCGGTTACCGTCTCCCCAAAAAACTAAATCAAATTAAATTCCTTTAAAAGCTTGTCGCGATAATCCTTATCAACAGAAGCTTTGCTGATATCGTCTATTCTTCCTTCTGCATTGAGCAGATAAATAAGCTTACTCATCAACTCAACGCCTTCCGCACGTCCCTTTTCTTCTATAGCATAAGATAAATTACACATAGTAGTAAGCTCCTCCTTTAATTTTTTAGATTTAGGTATAGAATACTGTTCTTCAAGTATATTCTCCTTAATATCGGCAGATAACGTACTGTCAAACGTGACATTCAAAAGGTTCAACAGTGCGGAACCGTCATTCATAGTACTATTCTCAATCTGACCATCACCAAGACAGACTATCACGGCTCGCATAAGGTCATATCTATGTTTATCCGGCAAATTTCCTTGTAAGATATGCGGTGAAATCTCATAGCTTGTTATGCTGTTTTGAGATTCGGCACTTGATTCAAGGCAGAGAAATATCGAATATACCTTTTTAACATTGTCATAATTATCTGCTTCAAACTCTACATTCATCTGAGATGAAAGCATTCGTGCACAGTAATATATTACGCGCGTTACCAAATCATATCCCGGATAGAAGGACTTCTGCGCATCAACATTAATAATAAGTTTTATACGCTCATCATCCTTTGTATATGCCGCAAAACGAATATCATACTTTACAGAACCCTCATTTTGAACCGTATCTTCTGTCGGTAAACCCTCGATTCGTTCCGTTCGTATGACATTTGTCTCGCCCGGGTAGATTGATACCTCACTTATCTGAGGCTCATCGATACAATCAATGATTGCCGGGATATTATAATCACGGAATTCACTGGTTGTGTACTTGAGTATCCATGCAAGAATACTCTTATTTGCCAGAATGTTTTTGGCGTTCTGGTCGTATCTGACATTATCTGTCACAGAATCAAGATTATATGACAGTGATGTTTTCTGTTCCATAGTATATCCTCTCTTTACAATTTATTATAATATATCAGATGTAATTAAGCAATTAAGAAATTATTAACAGCTTCCCATAAGCCAAATCCATTCATTGTACACCCTATGAAACTTGATAATATCTCAACTTAAATATCTGACATAATATTCCCCTATGTCACATTTTCTTTCTCTATTTGTTGATATAATTATATCAATACATGGCAAAATATGCAACCATATGTTCGATATTCGTTTATAAAATTTTATTTAAGAGGCTGCCACTTGGCATAGAGTGTCACGTCCACCGATACGGGTGATGTCTTTAATATATACTTATCCCCCGGTGCCCCGGCATACGCTGAGAAAGTTTCCGTTGATGCGTCATATTCCTCATACCAGCCCTCCAATACATATCCGCTTCTCTTGGCATCGGGAAGAATAAACTCCATGTCGTGGTACTGTGCAACAGCATCAACCGTCTCATGCCGCACCGCATCCGCCTTTATGTATAATGCTCCGCTTATGTAGTCCTTCCCCTCTATCCTCCATGACTTGAACTTGAAGAATCCTGTTTTCGGCTGTATGACGGATGCGTATGTGCTCCCCGTATCCGTCTGCGTTTCAAAAGAGAGCGTGTAGTCGCTTCCCTGCACGTTCTTTCCCGATGCAAGCTTTCCTGCCGTGCCGAGAGTGAATATGTCATCGGCAGGCATGGCTCTGTCGGAGCAGCTCTCGCCCCTCTCGTAGTGCACCGTGTACACGTCCTCGTCATAGCGCGCATATACAGTTAAGTTGTCCTCGATGCCCCATACGGTCTCCCCGTCGGCATTTTTCTTCCAGTAAGGTGAGGACTGTGTCTTTCCTGAAGCATCCGTATATGTAAGAACCGCATTTCCCGAAGTATCATACACGGGAATGCCGTTTTGGTCGTACCAGCCCTTGAAGTTGTGCCCTGCAAGCTCAGCACCGGCTATGCCCGATACGCATGCCGCGGAATATGAATCATAGTACACCGGGACAGACCTCTGTACCGTCGTGCCCGTTTTCCCACACTCTGGACATGAGCTTAAATCAAACCTGATTGAATAGTTAAAGACAATACCGATAATACCTGATATATGGGTTCCGTAGTAAGGTCTGATGCCTACACGTTCCTGATCCTTCCTGTGGAACTTCTCATCACCCGTGTAGGTCGTTCCCTCCACGAAGTATACGAACTGCTTGCCTCCGTCCTCCGCTGAGAATGTAAAGGTACGCGTCTCCTCCGTGTTCTGGTCACCGGGAACAGTCGCCCACGTCTGTACCGACCTGTCATTGTCAATGACGGGATTACACTTGCCCTTAAAATCATACCAGTTGACTTCACCGTCAGCTCCCGGCTTGACATTCCATACGCCATACGCACCGCTTGTCCCGTCCTGCAGCTCAGTGTGCCATCCGTCATATATGCCCTTTATGGTGCCCGCGTATGTACCCGCCCAGTACATACGCACATGGTCGCTGTCATCATCAGCGGAATGCGTCACCTTGGGATAGGTGATGCTCACGCTCACGATGGGGTTGTCGTCTCTGTGAGGAAGTGTATACTCTTTTATGTATGCTACTTCATCATCATAAATGGCAATGTTCCTTTTTCCATCTATTTGTGGTGTCAAAGGTTCTGACCAAGTACTATTGTCACTATAATGAAATGTAATCATTATCGCCGTTTTATCTTTACTTATTTGATTCTCTACAGTCCCATTGTCTGTATTCGATACCTCAACTGCATAGTAAGCTAATACATCGTTTATTCTTGTATTTGCAGTTATAAGTACAATAATCAGAAGCACAGACAATACTCTAGTCAATACAATAACCAGAGGCATTGTCAGTACTCTAGTCAGTTCTTTAAATCTCAATCATATCAACTCCCTTCTAAAACAAAAAAAGAACGTATACCTCCCAGCATACGTTCTAATCTACTTTATTTATAAATATTTTTAATGATTATGCCATTCGCATTCATCGGCTTTGCCATTCTGAACATACCAGCAGTATGTCCACTGATGACCAACATGTCCCTCATCATACCATCCGAGGTCCTCCGACGCTGTACTCCAAAGATACTGTGCAGCTTCGCCAGATATATCTGTACCGTCTGTCTCGTAAACCTCCATACCGTCTCTTACGTTACCCATTACAGAGTTAAGTGCTGGTCCGTTCCATGCACCCTGTGACCTCTGCCATCCGTCACAATACCAGTACACATTGCCGTTGACCTCTGCCCTTGTGCCGTAATGAGGGTCAGCTATCTCCGCAAGCAGCTCTTCATCGCTCTTTGGTCCTGCCTCGGTAGGAGCCTCTGTTGTTGTCTCAGGCTGTGTTGTCGGTGCCTCGGTAGGAGCCTGTGTAGGAGCTTCCGTCGGTGCCTGTGTCGTGGTTTCAGGCTGTGTGGCAGGAGCTTCCGTTGGCACCTGTGTCGTAGTCTCAGGCTGTGCGGCAGGAGCTTCGGTCTGTGCCTGCGTTGTTGTCTCAGGCTGTGCCGTCGTGGTTTTCTGCGCCTGTGTCGTAGTCTCGGTAACTACAGCCTTTGCAGAAGTGGTCTCCTGCGCCGTTGTGGTCCCGGTGGCTACAGACTTTGCAGAGGTTGTCTCCTGTGCCGTCGTGGTCTCGGTATTCTTCTTTGCGGCTGTGGTGGTCTCATCGGTCTTTGATGCCCCGGTGGTCTCCTTCGTGGAGGACTTTGTCGTTTCCTTTGCCGTTGTGGTCTCCTTAACGTCAGCCCTGGCTGTCGTCTCAGTCTCCTGTGCCTCGGTGCTTACAAGGTTCTCACCCGATGTCTCAGCCACGGTACCCGTATTCTTACTGCATGCCGTCATAAGCATTACAGCCATGACAAACCCTGCCGTTATTCTTCCTATTTTCCTCATATCCGTCTCCATTCCGCGGTATTTTCCGATGTCTTTCTGCCGCTTACATTTCCTTTTGTCTTATGACTACATTATATATAACATGCCGCCACGATTCAATAGAAATATGCCATTAATTTACCGCGCTTTCATGCACTTTATATTGTACATTTAGTACAAATACCGTTCATGTACCCACGCGGCTGTATTCTGTTGTCAAAGAGCTAAAGCATAACCACACATTCCGTAATAAGATACGACAATGCCATCGCCGGCACGAATGCACCGTAGCGTGATGTCTCCTTATGTCTTACAAGCCTTACCGCATTGGCAGCTCCGGTATAGAGCACGAACATTATCATGGCAACCGTCATATATCCGACCGAATACGCTTCAGGTCTCCGTCCCATATTGTATGCATACAGCATCACAAGAATGAACAGTTCCATGTCCCCGTCCGCAAGCCCCCTTAGGAGCTTCGTAAGTGAGATAATAAGCACTGTCGGAAATATGAGCATGTAAAGCGGCTGTACTGCATACGAGCGTATCACTATGCCGTACACCACTTCCCCGGCTACCGCCGCATATGTCACCATGCTAAACACCGTATGCTCCGATACATCCGTATACGAATGCAGCATAAGGATGCACCATATAAGCATCTGATGTATGTTAAACAGCCCCGCCGGAATGACCAGCCCGATACATGACCCGATGAGCGCAGGGATGTTCTTTCTGACATCCCCCCTTCTCATCAGGCTTACCATAAAAAGCATTGTGACGCACACTGCCGCTGTCTTAACAAGCACTGCCGTCACTTATCCTCCTCCGTATCCGCATCGTACATATATCTTCCCACACGCACCGTTCCCTCGACTATTGCACGGTTAAACTCCTCTTCATGCTCTGCCGGTATGATTATGTTGATTACAAGGGTTGCCTTGTCCTTATCATTACCTGACGCCTCTTCTCCTGATGATGTGAAAGCCCTTGTCACATACGCATGCGTGCAGATGCTCTCTGTTTTCGTCACGCTCTCACCGTTGATGTTCGTGCTCTTAACAGCCCAGACGTTTATGTAATCCCCTGCCCTTATGACTCCTCCTGCCATCTGCGACAGGCTTGACGCATTGAGCGACACCTCTATCGGGTGCTCTATGCCGCGTGTTCTCTCGTCAAGGCTTGAAAAGCTCTTTCCCGTAAGAATCTCATTCTTATCAATCATCCCCAAGCTCTGTCCACGGCACTTTTCCCGAAAGCACAAGCCTGAACTCAATCTTTGCATATACGCTGGTCTCTGTTATCTCAACGGTCCCGTCATTAGCCTTAACATACACGGCTTCATTTATTCCATGCATCACTGAATAACCGTTTCCGCCTGTTATGCCCGTCTCCGTGACATAAAAGCCCTCGTCCGTCTCTATATAGTTATAAACCCTGTATTCCTTTACCTTAACCTGCCCCTTCATTCCCCTCTGCCTTGTCACATTGAAGCCGTCGTCCAGTGCCAGATTGATTCTAAGGCATTTCAAAAATGTAGCGTATGAGTTCAGGAAGTACGGATCCGACGGGGAGGGATAAGCGGCATCCTCCTGAATCATTACCATGCCGCTCTCACCCAGCTCATCGAGGTTTACGACTGCCGCCGCAAGAAGGGAATCCGTAAGAGCCGTATCAATGTCCTCATAGTTATACTGCAGTACATTGATACGGTATACATAGTTAAGCAGTACGATAAACAGAACCAGCATCACAAGTGCCATGGGAATAAGTGCGGCACCTCTCTTTTTAGTTTTTAGCAGTCGAGATTTGATAGATTCTAAAGTCAATCGAACTACCTCCGTATATCCACTCCATGTTTCTGCTTATCCCCGTAATGATGGCAACATTAAGCCTGCCCGTCACCGACAGTATGACGTCATTTCCGTAGCCTGCCTGCGTGAGCGTTGTCCCATCAAGTGATATGTTGCTTACTCCGATTTTTGCAAGCAAAAAGGCAGGAACAACTCCTGCCTGTCCTCTTCATTCAAGTACATCCTGCAAAATTATATTTGTTGTGATAATTATAATAGCACTTGAAGTATATAATATTATAAATGTGCGATAATTGACTCTATACCAGCACTCCTCTTTCTATCTCAAAATCGATTAATACTGTAGCTATAAAATTAATATAGCCGCTCCTGATCATGTAAGCATGATAAATAAATTATAAAACTAATACATTTATTCCTTTATTTTCAATTTTGGTTAAACTACTATTGATGCGATAAGCGCTAATATACCTCCTACACCAAATACAATTATGCCTCCGATAAGCAAATAACCAATCCACCTTTTATCCTCCCTATGCTCACAACCAAATTTTAAAAAAAATACTATACAAATAACTAAGCCAATAATACAGATAACAGCAATTAACTCCATCAACGCCTTTTTGCCTAATGTCTTTAGTTCTTCATTTACATAGCCTAATGGGTTATTCGGTTTTTCTTTCAACATAAAATCCCACTCATGTTCCCACATTATCTTCTCAAATTTGCAATGTGATGTTGTAAAAATATCTTTTAATTTCACCATTTTCTTTTACCTCTTTTTTATGAATTTGCAGGATAAAATAATTAATAATAAAAATATAGCAAACCTGTCAAGAGGATTTACATTTTTTGTTAAGTACAGATGTCAAAACTTGCATTCCATGACACCTGTACTTTTATACAGCAAAAAAACTTTCTAAAATTCCTATATTCTTCAGCTCGCCTGCCTGCACTCATCCATAACTCGTTCTGCTATCGCATTTCTGCCATCCTCAAAGTTGTATCCTGCTTTTGCAAGTTTGCGTAATATGACTTCCGGATAAATATCAACAGATAAAACGTCATTTGTTTTTCCGATTGTGTATGTTCTATGTGAAAAAAGTGAATAAAATACAAATTCTCCCCTTTCATTTGCTGAATTTATATTACAATGCAATTCAAGTGAGCAGACATATCCCAATAATTCTTGAATTTTATGTTTGTCGAAACCTTGTTCTGCCAAAATATCACCATCAATGCAATAGCTTTTTTTATCTTTCTTGCGTATCATTTCAGATATTAAATTTAAAACTATTATATCATTTTCCGTTATATCATTTATAATATTTCTTTTATTTTTTCTCTTTCTTTTTTTTAAATGAACTAAAGTTTCCAGCTCAACACAAAAAACACTATTTCTGTTACAATAATAATATGTAATTTTCCTATCCTGCTTATTTAAAAGTGTAAAAAATTCTGCACTGATTGCTTCTGTATCATATTTCAAAATACTCTCCTCTGGTTTATCATCATCATTTTCCATATATCGCCCATACACCCTTTCAGCCAATTTTATTAAATCATTTTCCCGTGATAATCCTTCCATATATTCCCAATCCCCATTGGCGACATCAATCCAAAATTGTCTAAATATCTCTTCTTCTATTATTTCTTTTGTCTCAAATTCATATTGTGTATATAAATATTTGCGTACTGCTTCTTCTTTTGAACCTGCCTCAACCAATAACATTTCATCATTAGTGTCCTTATCTGATATCCAATATAAATCTTCATAATCTAAGTTTTCCATTGATGTTACCATATATTTTTTCATTTTATTTTTTCCCTTTCTAACACCATATTTTGCAATAAAATTAGAAACATTTTTATAGGTTCTTTTTTTATTGATTTTCTTTTTTCCTGCTTTTTCATATTCAAGCACGGCGTATTTCATTTGTTCCTGCTTTATATAAGAACTGATTCTCGTTCCCATTATGGGTTTAAAATAATACCTATCAAAATGATCTAAGTCATGAATGCCTATTTGTGTTTCCACCAGCATATAGTATATTTTATCTTTGATGTAATCTGCTTGTTTCTCCAATTTAATTTCATGTTCAATAATTTTTAATGCGTTTTCAACTACTTGTTTATATTTTAATTTCATGTTCTATCCTCCTTCTGTTATAAGTATAACCCTTATAAAAGGCAAAAATCGGTGAATTTCAAATTTTTATATAAACTATTTTTATATACAATAAAAAAAGTGGATAAAATACTTTTATTATTTCATCCACCTTATACTATCAAACCGACTCAACACTATAATATCAATTCAGACCTACATCACCCAGTTTTTCTCTATAGTCTCATCCAGCTTTACAAACATATTATAATATTCATTTTTTGTTCTATTTATAATGTCCATCGCAATAGCTTCATTATATGCATGTGCAACATTATTCCTTGAAACAAGTGCATCAAGCCATACCTCTTCGTTCTCTATCATACCCGCCCTATATGCGGTTTTAAGTACCGTTCTCGGCGAGCCTGTCGCACCCTCGGCGTATCCGAAGTTCTCCAAAATCTCCTTCATTGCCTTCCATGCCTGTTCAAAGCATATCTCATATAAGCCTACCATCCCCGTTATCTCTACATTTCCGTAGGGCTCATGATACGAATAAATATCCTTTAAATTTTTCAATGCTGCCTTAAAATTTTCATACTTTTTCATATATTACAACTCCCTCACGTTCAATAGCATCCAACAATTCTTTTTTAACAGGTCTGTCCATATTTATAACATCAAATTCAAGAAGAGTTGATGTCTCTTCATCAACATCCAGAATAAAATCATTCCCCTGACCTCCAAAAAAAGCCAAGTCAATATCGCTTCGCTCTTTGTAATCTCCTCTTGCTCTTGAACCGAATAAGATAACCTTATCGACATGGTTCTTTTTCGCCAACTCAATGATTTCCTGTATCACCCTTTGTTTAATTCCCGTTTTATTATATAACATCTCTTCCGACATAAATATAAATCCCTATAAATAAAATTTTACTCTTTTACAAATATTAACATATAATATTATACACACAAAAATCCCCTCATATCAATCATTTTCGCCATTAAAAATCCGCTGAACAAATCATATTCTCACTCCCCACTCATATCTTCCCCCATCACGCATATAATTTAATGATAACGGATTTGAATACAGCAAAGGACAGCATCATGCCTCCAAAGCCACCGCGTCAGACAATCATCCTAACTGAATTTGATGAGCGAACCATCGGAAGGAGTACCCAGCTTCTTAAGGCACTTATTCCGTTTTTGGAGCCTTCCCAGCAGAGAATGTTCGGTCTGATGGTGCGCATAATAGAGTTTAATATGACACTCGACTTTTTTAATCATAACCGAATTCCCGCATGTGCCTTTAAGCCGTGCTGCGGCAGCGACATGCTCTCGGAACTCAAAAGCTACTGCTCTCCGGAGGAACAAAAACAGCTTGATATGATGATAGGCATGATTAAGGCGCAGAAGCTTCAGGCGGCACTCGCCTCGGGTAATTGCTGTGCTCCTCCGCCGCCTCCACCGCCCGAAGATAAGCCATCTCACAAGCCTCAACCGTGCGATGGCAAAATATGTGGCAACAAGCCCTGTGGCTGTAAGCTGGAAGATAAGCCAAATCCCGGTGGTGGAAAACCGGATAAGTGTCCGCCTAAGAAGCCGCCCTGCCCGCCGCCTCCGCCATCACCGATAGACCTGCTTTCAGGAGTCCTGTCACCGGAACAGCTCGCAATGTGCCGCAAATTCGAGGATTTACTGTAATCTGCTGCCGAATCAATTAATGTACACATGAAGCGGGGGATTGCTTATTCTGCGTTCAAAACCTAAATTTCAACCATAACTGTTATGTTTTATATTATTAATTAGGCATTTGCGAAACGCAATTTTGACGATATACAGTTGTGCAAATTTAACAAATTCGCAAGCAGATACTATGAAGCCGCCGGTACTTAGGCAGTGTATTTCACTGCGTTATGTACCGTTGCGTGATTCATGTAGCGAAAGCGTACCTGTGGTGAATTGTTAAATTTGTACAACGTCCGTTTTCAATTATATAGTTTCGCAATTGCCTGATATGTTTTATTATGAAAGGAGAATCCACATGGACACATCACACATCACTGAGGGTCTTGACCCGAGAAAAGCCGCACTCATAAACAATTTTGCAAACATAGCCAAAGGCAAAGGCTCCGACGAGATGCTGCCGCTTCTGCTGGCTGTATCTAACAAAGCAAAAAAAGAAGGCATCAGTTTCACTCAGGATGAAACCAATGCCATGATAAACATATTAAAAAATGATATGACCGCCGAACAACAGAGCAGGCTTGACCTCTTTATGCAGATGCTGAAAAATGCATAGATTTACTTGCTCTCCTCGTTCTTACCGGGTCTTTTAAGCTCCTTGATTGTGCTCTTAAAGTTTTCGAACATCTCAGAATATTTTGTGGATTTTGCTGAAGGGTTACGGTCAAGGAGACTCTTTATACGTCTGAACTCTCCCTTCTCAAGTCCGGTAAGTCTGCTGCTAATCTTATCCTTGAAATTCTCCATATCATTGTCAATAACTGCCGCAATCACATCCATACGCTTCTGTGCTCGCTGCACACTCTCCATCTCGGAAATGTGCTTTAAGATTTCCTTTAAGTCGAGAGCATCTCTGATTGACACTCCAAGGTCCATACTTCCGAACATGACAAGTATTACCGTAAGCACCTCCGTTGCTGTCTCCGAAAGGCTGAGAACCATATGTTCAATCGGATTGTGAATGAACTTAATCATAAGTATGGAGAAAAATCCCCATACTATTGAAGTCGGCAGGCTTATATAGCCCTTAATGTTAGTAGGGATATTGGTGTAGTCCCAATATCTGACATGGAATATTGCTTCCATCGTACAGCCTGTCACAAGCTCAAGGACCGAAGCTCCAAGCATGCCGCAGATAAAGACAAGCCATAGGTTATCCTTAACCGGAAGTGTGGCAAACAGTATCACCATAGCTCCGAAACCATATATCGGTATGAGAGGTCCATGAAGAAATCCACGGTTTACGAATTTGCGTGTTCTTATTGATACATAACTTGTCTCCCATATCCATCCTAAGAAACAGTACACGAAAAAGAACATGATTATCTGTAAAAATGAATACTGTGTCATTAAATCCTCATTTCCGAGCGTCTCTCCGCCCTCAATTAATACTCCTCCGCAATGTCGATTTCTTCCTGCTCCGCCTCAATCGTCATAGGACTGAGAGGAGTATGGCGGAGGTATACAAGCCAGTAACCGACACCGACGATTCCTGCACCACCCACTATATTTCCGAGAGTTACAGGTAAAAGATTCTTAAGCAAAAATGTTCCGAAGTTAAGTCCTGCCGCCGCCACTCCATACTCGCTTGCGGCTGCTATTCCGGCAATTCCAAAGTAAATGTCAGCAATGCTGTGTTCAAAACCGCAGAGTACAAAGAGCATAACAGGCCAGAAGCTCATGATGAGCTTTCCCGAAACCCTCTTTGCGGCAAATGCCGCCCACACTGCAATACACACAAGAATATTGCAGAGGATACCTCTCATAAATGCTTCAAGGAAGGTCTGATTCACTCTCGACAATGCCGCCGCAACCATCTTCTCGGCAAGCAGACCTCCATAGAGGTCAGGCAGATGCGCATACACCACCATAATCGCTACAAATCCGGCTCCGAGAAAATTTCCAAGGAATACAAAGAACCAGTTTTTAAGCATTCCCACAACACCTGTCTTTTTCTGAAGCACACTTATTATGATCAGATTATTTCCGGTGAACAGCTCACTTCCCGCCACAAGCACCATAGCCATTCCGGCAGGAAAGACACATGCACTGACAAGTCTGGCTACGGACGCTGACGTTATTGTAGCAGATGCGGTCGTCGACGCAATTCCGGCAAAACCGATGAACATTCCGGCAAAAAATCCAAGTATAAGCATCTTCCATGCCGACAGCTTAACCTTGTGTATTCCTATCTCGACAAAATTTCTTGCAATCTCAAGCGGTGAATGCATACCGAACCTCCTCATACCAAATTCAATTTAAAGCTACTTACATACGATATTTACAATCTTGCCCGGAACATAGATTTCCTTGACAATATTTGGTGTAAGCTTATCCTTAACCGCATCCTTGGCTGCTGCAAGAACGGTGTCCTTGTCCGCATCCTTGGAAACCTTGACAACTCCCTTGGTCTTTCCGTTAATCTGAACCGCTATCTCTACGGCATCCTCAACGGTAAGCTCCTCGATGTACTCAGGCCATGCCTCATAAGCTATGGTGTTGTCGTGTCCGAGACTTGCCCAGATTTCCTCGCCGACATGAGGGCAGATACATGAAAGCATCTTTATGAATCCCTCTGCGTACTCCTTCGGACATGTTCCTGTCTTGTAGAGCTGATTTACAAATATCATCATCTGGCTGATTGCGGTATTGAATGCAAGGTTCTCAAAATCATTTGTAACCTTCTTTACAGTCTGATGGTAGAGCATTGTGAGCTCATCCTTATCGACATCTGAGATATTCTCAGGATTCGTGAAGAAATTCCACACTCTCACGATGAATCTCTTAGCCCCCTCAACCCCCGTTGAGCTCCATGGCTTTGAAGCCTCAAGAGGTCCCATGAACATCTCGTAAAGTCTTAATGTATCTGCACCATAATCTCTTACGATATCGCTTGGATTGACAACGAACTCAGGGAAACGCTTACCCATCTTGATTCCGTTAGAGCCGAGAATCATTCCCTGATGTACAAGCTTCTTGAACGGTTCCTTCACAGGAGAAAGGCCCTTGTCATAGAGGAAACGGTTCCAGATTCTTGAATACATGAGGTGTCCTACGGCATGCTCAGGTCCTCCGATATATAAGTCAACCGGCATCCAGTGCTTTAAGAGCTCCTGATTTGCGAACTCCTTGTCATTGTCCGGGTCGATATATCTCATATAATACCAGCTTGAACCTGCGCTTCCAGGCATTGTTGAGGTTTCTCTCTTGCCCTTTAAACCGTTGTGGTTGTACTGCTTCCACTCTGTTGCATTCTCAAGAGGTGCCTGGCCGTTCTTTCCCTTATAATCCTCAAGCTCAGGAAGCACAAGCGGAAGCTCGTCATCTGCAAGCACATGGATTGAACCGTCCTCAAGATATACGATAGGTACAGGCTCGCCCCAGTATCTCTGTCTTGCGAATATCCACTCACGGAAGTGATAATTTACCTTTCTTCTGGCAATTCCCATTCCAACAAGCTTATCCGTGATTGCCTTCTTGGCTTCCTCAACTGTAAGACCCGTGAATTCCTCGGAATTGATGAGCTTACAGCCTTTTCCGAGATAATCGCCCTTCTCAAAAGCATGCTCGCTCACATCAGCGCCGTCGATTACCTGAATCATAGGAATGTTGTGTGCTATGGCATACTCAAAGTCTCTCTGGTCGTGTGTCGGAACAGCCATTACCGCACCTGTTCCGTAGCTTGCAAGTACGAAGTCTCCGATAAATACCGGAACCTCCTTGCCGTTAACAGGATTGACGGCATATATTCCCTTGAGCATACAGCCTGACTTGGTCTTGTTAAGCTCAGTACGATCCATATCGTTTTTCTTGAGTGTCTCGGCAATATATGCATCAACCTCTTCCTTATTCTCAATTCTAGGCATGAGCTCCTTTACAAGCTGCCCGTCCGGCGCAAGAACCATGAATGTGATACCGTAGATTGTCTCTATACATGTCGTATAGATTGAGAACTCTCCTCCTCCGACAATCTTAAAATCAACCTCAACACCCTCTGATTTTCCAATCCAATGTCTCTGCATATCCTTGGTCGATTCAGGCCAGTCAATCTCATCAAGTCCCTCAAGAAGCTTCTCCGCAAATGCAGGCTGGTCGATAACCCACTGCTTCATATTCTTTCTTATTACAGGATATCCGCCTCTCTCAGACTTACCGTCTATAACCTCATCGTTCGAGAGAACCGTTCCAAGCTCCTCGCACCAGTTGACAGGCATATCAACAAGCTTAGCATATCCTGCAAGATAGAGCTGCTTGAAAATCCACTGTGTCCACTTGTAGAACTTAGGGTCACTTGTGGCAAGCATCTTAGTCCAGTCATAGTCAAAACCAAGCTCCTTTAACTGCTTGGAAAATGTCTCTATATTGCTCTCCGTGAATCCGTTAGGATGATGTCCCGTTGACACGGCATACTGCTCTGCCGGGAGTCCGAAGGAGTCATAGCCCATAGGATGAAGCACATTGTAGCCCTGCATTCTCTTCATTCTTGACATAATATCGGTAGCCGTATAGCCCTCCGGATGTCCCGCATGAAGACCTACTCCCGACGGATATGGAAACATATCAAGTACATAGTACTTAGGCTTGGAAAAATCCCACACATCCGTCTTGAATGTCTGATGCTCCTCCCAGTACTTCTGCCATTTCTTCTCAATTGATTTGTGATTGTAAGCTTCCTGCTGCATTTTTCTGACCTCCAAAATAAATAAGCCCCGTCATCTCGGTTAGAGACGAAAGGGCTTGTGTTCCGCTTGCTTGTGCCGAAACTGTATTTCCGACTCACATATCGTTATGATATATTTTTTCTGTTGTTTTGTCAAATAGAAATTATATCTCAAAATCAAGACATGTTCTGACTGCCGTATATGGTCTTACCCTGCCGTCTGCAACAGCCACATGTGCCGGGTTAATGGCATATCCCTTAAGTGCCTCCTCGTCGGTGAACGTCGAGTCGAGCATAACATCCGCATTAGAGCTTGCAAGACCGTTCGTATGTACATGAATTTCCACAAGTCCCGGAATTTTACCTGCAAGACCCTCAAGACCTTCCTTTATTCCCGCCTTGACCTGTTCCTTCTCATTCTCATCAAGCTCTTTGAGCTTCCATAATATTACATGCTTTACCATGATATCCTCCATTATGATAATATTATTTAATCTTATTTTTTTCTATGCTCTAATGTTAAATCTTCCGCTGTACAATGAGCTTGAACTTCCGACGGCATTGTAAGAGCTTGAATAGCTCTCAAGATTCGCCCGGGCATTGCTTCCTATCTTCGTCGTGATAAGTGCAAGCTGTACCATAAAGTCAGAATCTCCGCCTATAATACTCTTAAACGTATCATAGGAAACCTTTGAAAGCTTGTCCTCACTGACGCTTAAGCTTCCATCACTGTTAATGCTGATTCCAAGCTTAGAAAGCTCCTCCTCATTGTCTGCCGCTGCCTCCTTAAGTGCAGCCACATAGAGCTTCTCAAGTGCGCCCGCTCCGCTCTTTGATGCCGTAAGAAGGCTGTTGCAGGCTTCGACAAGAGCCTTTGTCTCACTGCACAGCTCCTCCGTGCTTCCCGACTCGGCCGCCCTCGCAAAGATGCTGTCATCCGCTCCTGAAGTGAGCTTGTCAAGCTCATCCATAAGCCTGTCCGCCGCTTCCTTCTGCTGCTCATATTTCTTAACATTCGTCGAATCAGTCTTAGTCTCCTTGTCGGACTTAAGTGCATCAAGAAGTGAGCTGCTGTTCTCATTCATATAGTCAAGTATACTCTTACGGCTTGAAGTAATTCCTGCCTTCTGTTCAACTGCCGCCATCATCTGAGCTGTTATTCTCATAATAAATCTCCCTTTCTGATAATCTGTATCTGTTTAAATCACATTATATATCGGAAGCTGAAGCTTATTAATGAATAAAATCATTTCCTTTTTTTGGAGATACCATCCCAATCATGACAAAAGGCTTGCCCTTATCATCATTTATTACCGTTCCCCTGCAGCTTATCCACACAGGCTCCCCGTTTCTGTTCATCCATCGGTAGTCCATGTTATGAACCTGCTTTTTTCCCTCGGCGATGAGCTGCAAATCATCGTGGAGCATCTTCCTGTCTGCCGGATATATGATTGCCTCCATGTCGGAAGTCTTATTCATCGGCTTTCCCTTTTCCCTGATTGCAAAATCCCTGTCAATGCCGCCGAAGAACCAGTTCTCATCCCTTGCAATATCCCAAAGATACAGATACGAGTCAGTCGACTTACTTAAAATGCTTAACACATTGAGATAATTTTTTATTCTCTCCTGTGAATATACCGGAAATTCTTTCTTCATTCTGTATTTCACATCATACATAATCTCATCACTACGATTAAAGAGATGTTCCATGCTCTCCTCAGAGCTTTCACGAACCGCATAACCACAGGCGATTGACAAAGGCATAACTCTATGTGTATTTTTTATATTTACAAGCTCTTCCAGCTTTCCCAATGCGGCAAAAATCTCCTCCCGGTCTGCATCGGCAATCAGCACACAGAACTCATCCCCGCCTATTCTGTAACATTTACCAAGATTTTTAAATGCGTTAAACATACACTCCGCTGCATCTGAAATAATCTTGTCGCCTTCAAGGTGCCCGTACCTGTCATTGCAGAGCTTTAAATTGTTCACATCCGCCACGACACACGCCCCCCTCTCATTTCCGGCGTAAGACAGGAGCTCTTTCGTGAAAGCCGCTCTGTTCTCAAGACCTGTGAGTGAATCCAGGTACGCTATCTTCTCAAGCTCCCGACGGTATCTCTGCTCAAGCGCAACAATGTCATCTATGTGATGAAACGCCACAATCACGTTTCCATCAAAATTATCTTCATTAATACACACAACCTGTGCCTCAAAATAATGCTGTCCCGCCTTGTTCGGAATGCTCTCGTAGCGGTATACAACCCGTCTCCCGTCTGCAAGTGCCTTTAAAAGATTTTCACGTCCCAATATATTAATAAACTCCTTCTTAAACGATGCCGCAACATATCTGTCGCAGTAGCCCGTTATAACCTCGGTATAGTTTACTTTTATGTTGGTCTGCATATTTGCCATGCCCGAAACATTCGCCGCCGTATCAATCTTGAGCGGCTGTACAATATCGTTCACAAGGTCGACATAATTCACCGTTGTATAATCTCTGCAAAGAACCTCAAAAAACTGATTTTCTATATTCATCCTTATCACCCCGCATCCGTATGTTATCTTTCCTATATTTTATCACGGTCAGTACGAATTTACCATATCAATGACAGTTTAATTCGCTGTTTATTCACTACTGAGATTCAGGTGTCAAAACATCCTGAATCCTACTGAAAATTATATGTAATGTGACAAATTCTTCTCTTTTCTATTTTTTTCATACATAATATAATAGATGATATCAGGGTCAAAAGGTCAGAAGTCCGATGCAAGCTTGCTTGCGTGAGAATTTTTGACATTATGACCTCAACATCATAGATTTCAGTAAGACAGTTATATTTTGTTAAAATTATTAATGGGAAAGCAGGTAAATTTTTATGACAATGGCAGAAGCGATAATCGCAGGAAATCTTGAAGCCGTAAGGCAGCTTCAGATTGAAAATCCGTCCTGCATAGACGAACGTGAAGGCGGCATTACACTTCCGAATCTGGCAGCCTCCACGGGCAATCTTGATATTTTTAAATATATAGTTGAATATTCAAGAGCAAGCTTTAACGAGACTGACGAAGACAACCGAACAGCCCTTTTCTACGCTGTGCCGACAGATAATGTAGAACTTGTAAAATATATCGTCGAGAGACTTGGCATGTCCGGCTTAACGGGCGACAAAAATCTTGTGACTCCCTACGACATTGCAATTGAGAGTGGTGCCATCAATGTTACCGCATATTTTAAGGAGAAATACGGTGATATCAATGACATGTACAGAAACCCGATACGCACGGGAATGCATCCTGACCCATCAATAGTATGTGTCGGTGCTGACTTTTACATGGTCAATTCATCCTTCATATACTTTCCTTGTATTCCGATATCACACTCTAAAGACCTGATACATTGGGAAGTTATCGGTCACGCCATAACCAACCCCGAATGGGCATACATAAATGAGCTTGAAGGAGGACGCGGATACTGGGCTCCCGACATTTCGTACTATGACGGAAGGTTCTACATCACAGCCACATACAGGCTCAACGACACCGGAACCGTGTACAGAAGACAGATGGTCGTATCCTCTGATAAGCCGGAGGGTCCTTACTGCAAGCCTTCCTTCATAAATGAGGATGGTATTGACCCTTCAATATTCACCGACGATGACGGCCGGCGCTATATGCTCCTGAACCGTGGTGCAAGAATATTGGAGATAAGCACTGACGGAAAAAAGCAGTTAAGTCCTGCCACCCTTCTCTACTACGGCAGCCAGAAACGTGCTCCCGAGGGCTCACATCTTATAAAAAAGGACGGCTGGTACTATCTTTTTCAGGCAGAAGGCGGAACAGGTGAAGGGCACCGCATAACAGTGGCTCGAAGCAGAAATCTTTTCGGCGTGTATGAGCCATGTCCTTTTAACCCGATAATGCGTCAGAACAATCCTAAGGCAGGCATACAGCGCTGTGGACACGGCAAGCCGGTGCTCACTCCCAACGGCGAGTGGTATATTCCGTATCTCTGCGGCAGACAGGTTGACGGTAAATACAGCCTTCTCGGACGTGAAACGGCACTTGACAAAATCACATGGACATCGGACGGCTGGCCTATGGTCAACAATCTTGAAGGACCAAGTACTCTTGCCAAAAAGCCTGACCTCCCGGACCACCCTTTTGAAAATACAGAGGACTGCGTTGCCACCTTCAATGACAGTCTGCCGCGCTCATGGTCATGGGTCCGTGTACCTGAGAGGGCTTCATACCGCCTTGAAAACGGCTCTCTTCTGCTTCGTGCAGGCCGCATGCCGCTCTCGACAATGTACTCAAGAAACATTCTTGTAAGACCGCAGGAATCCTTCCGATTCACAATCACGGCTTCCATGAGACTTGACAGTGAGGTGCTGATGTTTGACGACGGCGAGGCAGGTATTACATGCTATTATGATGAGAACACCTATCTCACTTTCAATGTTGTGAATAATTCCGGACATCTGCTGCTTAACGTATGTGAGCATATTGATAATATCACCACAAAAGCAGCATGTATCAAGCTCACGGATAAGTCCCACTCAAGCATCATATTCCGTGTAGATATCGATTATCTCAAAAGAAGCTTTTCATATTCTTTCTCAGACGACAATGTCTCACCGGAAGGCTTCACTCAACTGTGCTCACTTGATAACGTATACTACCTGTGTGATGAGGGCTTGAAAAAGGGCAAGCGCTTCACCGGTGCAATGCATGGCATGTATGCCTGCCTTCCCTCATGTAAGACACAACACGCCGACACGGAATCTTCTGCAACGCTCCCGCCGGATGATGTTCCCGTATATGCACGTTTTGAGAGCTATAAATGTACTATGTAAATTTCATTAAAATTAAACCCGCTGAAAAATCAGCGGGTTCGTCTCCTCTCGGATTTACATTATTACAGGCAATTGCGAAACACAATTTTGACGATAAACAGTTGTTCAAATTTAACAAATTCGCAAGCAGGTACTATGAAGCCGCCGGTACTTAAGCAGTGTATTTTACTGCATTATGTACCGTTGCGTGATTCATGTAGCGAAAGCGTGCCTGTGGCGAATTGTTAAATTTGTACAACGTACGCTTTCAAATATATAGTTTCGCAATTGTCTATTACATTATTAAAGCTCAATTGCGTTTTTCTTTAAGAGTTCTCTTGCCGACTCAACCGAATCCACACCCGTCTTATTTTTAATCGGTGCGAACTCCTTCTCTCTTAGCACCTCAAACGGCAGACAGCTGTCAAGCATCTGTATCATGTCAAGTATGAACTGCTCATACTTATATCCGTTCGGTTCGTCCGGCTTCACGGACTCACCTTTCTCATTTATATATGGAATTTTCTTCGCTGACTTGTGGTACGGAAGCTTTCTTTCAAGCAGTCCCAAAAGCCGGTCAACCTTGAACAGATAATTGAGAATGACTCCAAAATTATATGCATACTCTCCGTTTTCATCTTTTTGCGTGAGCATGTCATCCGTGAGTTCAATGTACTCAACAATCGACGGTCTGCCATCCTCAGTACACATAACTCCGACCTTCTCATCAGGACTTACCTTTCTTATAACCTTAGAGCCGACGGAATACCCTCCTTCGAGCACAGCACCGATGAATACCGGGTCAGCAATGCTCTGCAGCACATTATCCACCGCAAACACATTAAGCCACTCAATACCACGCTTTTCAACCAGCTCCATAAGTCCGCTCTTCTTCATAGAGAGAAACCAGCCGCCATTACCGTTAGGCGATGTCGCTATGCAGTCCTTCGCCTCCATGTACACCTTTCCGCCATAATCGGCAGCAGGTGCCATATCCTGCATAAAAAATGCGATATACTCGCTGTCATAGCCGAAGTAGTCATGCTCCCTGAAAAAGTTGACCGTGGCATCGTGATTCTTCTCGCTGGTCATAACAAACAACTGTATATAATTTCCTGACTTTGATACAACCTTCATAAGGTTCTCGATAACTCTCTGAAAAATATAGACATGCCTGCTTATTCCAATATCGTACATTCCCTTCGGTGCATCGGAGCCGAGTCTTGTTCCCATTCCTCCGGCTAAAAGGACGGCACCAACCTTTCCCGCTCTCACAGCCTCAATTCCGATTCTCCCAAAATGCTCCCGTCCCATCTCAATCTCCGGCAGCGTCATTGCCTTGATTGGTGCTATTTTTCCGCGCTTTCCGCCCTCTGCCGCCTGCTCTATAACCGTAAAATCCGTTCTCTCTATCTGCGATAGAAGTTCTTTTTTCCCATCCTCGTTAAGCTCCTCATAGAACCTAAGCACATGCTCCTGATTAAATGTCTTTAATTTTTCAACTGCCTCGTTATAATTCATTGTCATTCTCCGTTTCAGATTTAAATATCACTGTTATTCTAGTTCCTATATCCGGTCTGGTCAAGACATTAAAATATCCGTTATGTCTGTCGACAATCCACTTTGCAATCGAAAGTCCAAGCCCCGTGCCGCCGCTCTTATGCCCTCTTGCCTCGTCCGAACGGTAAAAACGCTCAAAAATATGGCTGACATCAGCCTCTTTCATCCCTATTCCGTTGTCCTGAACGCTGAAATATACACCATCCTCCCTTTTTCCGGTTCTTATGGTTATCGTATCGCCATTCTGTGTGTATTTTGCGGCATTGTCAATCAATATCCTCGCACACTGCTTTATCATTGATATGTCACCACGCATCCGCACACTTTCCCCGAAGAACTCATAGACATGCTCTGAATCAATCATCTTCGATTCTTCATACACTTCATTCATAAGCTCATCAAGCTTAATCTCTTCCATCTTAAGATTATTTCTCCCGCTGTCGCCTCTTGCGAGAAAAAGCAGCTGCTCAACAAGCTTCTGCATATGTTCCGATTCGTTTTTTATGGCGTCTATCGATTCCTCAAGTATACCTTCATCCTCTTTTCCCCAACGGTCAAGCATATCCGCATAACCTCTTATGACCGCAATAGGTGTGCGAAGCTCATGTGATGCATCCGAGACAAATCGCGACTGCTGCCTGTATGTATCTCTCATACGTTCAAGCAGATGATTAAGTGCAGTCTCAATTCCCTGAAGCTCCTTGTTGTTCGTGCTTATCTTGGTGTCAAGCGACGCAGCATTAACATTCTCTATTGCATCTTCAAGACTCTTAAAATACTGTTCGTTGTAAGCCATGTCAGTGAGCTGTTCTGTCTTTCTTGCCATCTCCCTTATCGGTCTTAATCTGTCATTAATGCTGTTTTTCATATTGGCTGACATCACAAGCACCGAAAAGAACTGCACCAAAAGAATCACAACGCCGATTATGAACACCACTCTTGCTTCATTCAGCGTGATATTCACCGTATATTCCTGTCCTTGCGTTCCTGTCATGTTATAGGACAGGAAATCACTTCCTATGTTCCACTCTATATTTCTCTGTGTCTTTATGTCAAACTCACCCATTGCTGACTTTTCCGCGATAAAAAGACTCACCACAGCAGCAATAATGCAGATAAGCACATCCATTTTCAGGATGTGCCATACATACTTACCTACAAATGTTCTGTTGATACGTCTTACGATTGATTCCTCACTGCTCTTCTTTGATGACATATCCAACTCCTCTTACCGTCGAAATAAGCTTGATACCAAAGGCATCATCTATCTTCGTGCGAATATAACGCACATATACATCTATAACATTAGTCTCCCCTGCATAGTCATATCCGCATACCTTCTCGAGCAATGTATCCCTGCTAAGCACAATATTCTTATTCTCAAGCATATATTCAAGCAGTGAAAATTCTCTGTGTGTCAGTTCAACAAGCTTTCCGCCAACCTTGACCTCATGCCTTGCCTTGTCAAGACTGACGCTCCCGCATGAAAGCACATCCAAGCTGATATGTGACGCCGATATTTCCGTTGATTTTTTGAGTGCAACTCTTATCCTTGCCAAAAGCTCCTCTATGGCAAACGGCTTGGTGATGTAATCATCAGCCCCCATATCAAGACCCGATACCTTATCCATGACCGCATCCCTCGCCGTCACCATTATTACAGGCATGCTGCTCGTCCTTCTGAGCCTCCTTAACAGTTCCATCCCGTTAAGCTCCGGCAACATCACATCCAGAAGCATGAGGTCATACTTACCGCTCTCAGCCATTGAAAGACCTGTTCTCCCGTCAGCAGCCTTTCCGACCTCATAGCCTTCATGCTTAAGCTCCAGCTCAACGAATCTCGCAATCTTCTCTTCATCCTCAACAATCAATATCGCTGCCATATCTATCTTAGTCCTTGAACTCCTTCTTTATGTTCTCAGTCACATCTGATGCCTTGTTCATTGCGTTGTTAAACACATCATCCGTCTTAAACAACGGTCCTGAAAAGCTGTATCTGAATGAGAAGAACAATCCCACAATCAGAAGTGGTATGCATACCCAGAACGCAAAGATGAGAAGCAAAACACATACCGTGAGCGGCATCTTCATTATATCCTCATCATTTCTTCTCACATCAAGGAAATTCTCATTTCCTATCTTGATAACCTTTCCAATCCACTTAAAAAATCTTCCCATCAGGTCGCCGAAGGTAACTCTCTTACTTTTATGTTCCTCCTCATCAGTGTAATCTGTCCGCACACTGCCCGTATTGCCGGTAGTAGTATAATCCGTATAGTGTGGTGCGGCTGTCTTTCCTAACTTTTCCAAATATACAACCGCATCAAGCATATCAAAATCACATGCATTAAGTGCCGCCTTGGCATCCTCAAGACTTACCCCTGTTCTCTGTGAGAGCTTCATCGCCCTGTCGAATTTTTCTTCACTGCTAAGTTCCATAATTATTTTCCTCCGTTTTCATTTTTATTATAGCTTTATGGATTGCTTCTTTACAAGTGTTATCTTATCGGAATTACATATTTACCGCTTTATCTGTCTCCGATATGGTATCTCTTGTTGATGGTTACAATATAAACCTGGAAAATTAAAGGAAAAGAGGAGAAAGATTAAAATCCGATTAAGAAATAAAAATCCCCCGCAGGTCAGCACCTTGCGGGGGAACAAAATCAAATATTCTTTTTTTAACGTTTTTATTACTTTATCCTGAGTGCTCTCGTAGCGTTAAGAACCGCGAGAACCATAACACCGACATCCGCAAATATTGCAACCCACATATTGGCAATTCCGAGTGCCACAAGGATAAGACATGCGAACTTGACGGCAAGTGCAAACGCAATATTCTGTCTGACTATTTTAAGTGTCTTTGTCGATATTCTCATTGCAAGTGCAAGCTTGGCAGGGTCATCATCCATGAGAACCACATCTGCTGCCTCAATAGCCGCATCAGAACCAAGTGCTCCCATCGCAACACCAATATCCGCTCTTGAAAGGACGGGTGCATCATTGATGCCATCACCGACAAATGCCAGCTTCTCCTTAGCCCCCTTCTCACCGAGAAGTCTTTCAACCTGTGCCACCTTGTCTGCCGGAAGAAGCTCACTGTGAATCTCGTCAATACCAAGCTCTGTTCCGACGAGCTGTGCTGTCTTAGCTGTATCTCCCGTGAGCATTACAGTCCTGATTCCTGCTGACTTAAGACCTGATATAGCTTCCTTAGATGTCGGCTTGACAACATCTGATATAGTGATGCAGCCGGCATATACACCGTCAATCGCTACATATACGGCAGTTCCGTCATCATGCTCCGATGTAACGGCGGCACCGACCTTCTTCATAAGCTTGACATTTCCGGCTGCGGTCTTTCTTCCGTCGACGACCGCTGTAACACCATGACCGGCAACTTCTTCTATTCCGGTTACACGCTCAAGCTCAAGCTTCTTATCATAAGCTTTCTTAAGACTTATGCTTATAGGGTGGCTTGAACCGCTCTCGGCATAAGCTGCATAGTATAAAAGTTCATCCGGTGTAAAACCATTCTCAGGATAATTTCCCGTAACCTCAAACACACCCTTGGTGAGTGTTCCTGTCTTATCAAATACAATGTACTTTGTATCTGCAAGTGCTTCAAGGTAGTTAGAACCCTTGACGAGTATTCCGTTCGTTGAAGCACATCCTATTCCGCCAAAGAAGCTTAACGGAATGGAAATTACAAGTGCACAAGGACAGCTTACAACGAGGAATGAAAGTGCCCTTATAATCCAGGTCAGCCATGCTGCAGGATTACCAATTATAAGATTAATCACAGGCGGTATAATCGCAAGTGCAAGTGCACTGTAGCACACTGCCGGTGTATAATATTTTGCAAACTTTGTGATAAAATTCTCCGAACGTGACTTCTTAAGACTTGAATTCTCAACGAGATCAAGTATCTTAGATACCGTTGAGTCGCCGAACTCCTTAGTTGTGCGAATGTGAATTGTTCCCGTAAGATTGATACATCCGCTTATAACCTCATCGCCGCATACTGCATCTCTCGGGACACTCTCACCTGTGAGTGCACTCGTATTAAGCGATGTATTTCCATCAATTATCACACCGTCAATAGGAACCCGCTCACCCGGATTGACCACTATGGTTGTTCCAATCTCGACCTCATCCGGATCAACCTTCTGCAACTGCCCGTCGACAACTATATTCGCATAATCCGGTCTGATATCCATGAGTGCCGCAATGTTTTTTCTGCTCTTTCCGACTGCAACACTTTGGAAAAGTTCTCCAATCTGGTAGAATAGCATAACCGCAACACCCTCGCGGAACTCTCCGATTGCAATCGCGCCTACCGTCGCAACCGCCATAAGGAAATTCTCATCAAAAATCTGTCTTTTTAAAATTCCCTTTCCCGCCTTCTTAAGTATATCATATCCGATCACAAAATAGGGAATCAGATATAACACGGCACTAATCCACACATTCAAATCCGACAGGGCATCAAGTATGGAAACAACCACAACGAGAACAGCAGAAATAATAATACGATATAATATCGTCTTCTGTTTCTTATTCATAAATGCCTCCCTTTACCATAATGAAAAATCTGCTGCCGGTGCAGAGCATCGACAGCATACCATTAAAGCTCAATTACGCAGTCATCTTCAACCTTCTTGCAGTTAGCGTAGGCTTCCTTCATAACCGCATCAACATCGGCACCATCCTCAAATTCAACCTTGAGCTTAAGTGTCATAAAGCTTAATGAAGCATCCTTAACTCCATTAGTGTTCTTAACTGCCTCCTCCATCTTAGCTGCACAGTTAGGGCAGTCAACCTCTACATTGTATGTCTTCTTCATGATAAAATCCTCCTTGAAATTATTAAATTATTTTATTCTTCAACATGTTCCATTCCCATGCTCAGCATATTTCTGACATGGTCATCATCAAGGGCATAAAATATAATCTTACCCTCCCTGCGAAACCTCACAAGCTTCGCATCCTTGAGAATCTTGAGCTGGTGGCTGACCGCCGACTGTCCGAGATTCAAAAGCTGTGCGATATCGTTCACACATAACTCACTTTCAAACAGAGCATACAGTATTCTTATTCTGGTGGAATCTCCAAACACTTTAAATAACTCTGCAAGATCATACAGATACTCTTCGGCAGGCTGCTGCTCTAACACCCTCCTTACCACATCCTCGTGAGCTGCGAGAAATTCATTCTGATCTCCTGCATTATCCGCCATATAAGTCACCTCCAATCACAATCCTTATCCTGTGCGGAACCCTTCACAGATGCAACATATTAGTATTTGTTCATCTGTTCATATCTTCATTATATTCATATATGTTCAGATGTCAATATGTTTTTAGCATTTTTTGTAAAATATATTGTGTATTTTTTTCAAAAACAAGTTGAAATTTTTCCTGTTCTGTGTTAGCATATCTATCAGCGGCGTGTGGCTCAGCTTGGTAGAGCGCTACGTTCGGGACGTAGAAGTCGCAGGTTCGAATCCTGTCACGCCGACGAAGAGACATCGGAAATTCCGGTGTCTTTTTTGTGTAACAGGATTCAGGTGTCAAAACATGCTCTATAAACTTAATTGTGTATAGCATGTTATATTTATACATATCACGACTTTTGTGAGAAGCTTAGATGTTCTTAGGACTCTGTTCTCTCCATAGCCAAAAGCGGCATGGATGCCGCTTTAGAAGCAATGCATACATGGAAGTATGCTTTGCTTCGTTGGCGTATAAATAATAAACATTTCTCAGAATCCTTAGAACATCTTGCTTCGTACAACGGAGCTGATATGCATAAATATAACATACTATACACTCTTAAAATAAATCAGGATGTTTTGACACCTGAATCGTAACAGGATACTTCATTCCTGTTACATAAAAACGCTCCGCAAAAAAAGGACCGCCAAGCCGGGCAGTCCTTTCTCTGTTTGCGTTCCGCTATTCAAATCTGAACCACTTAAGGTCAAAGTTACATCCCGGAAGGAATACAAGATTAACCGAATAGCTTCCCTCAATGTTCTCAAGTTCAAAACTCTGCTCCACATACCCATCTCCGCTCTCAACCGTATGAGGCATGATGAACTCTGCTATTCTGTTCTCCGTTCCCTCTTCATTTGCAAAGCGGACATGAATCGTGTTCTTTTCAAGCACCGAACGACCGCAGATTGTAATCTTATGCATACCATCCGTGAAATTCATGTCATTGTATGTGAGTGCAACATTATTTCCGATATTTGTTATGGAATCAGCTCCTAATGTATAGGTATCACCGTATATGCCATCATTGTCAACCGCGTAGTTAATGTCATAAGCACGCTCATATTTCTTAAAGCTGAATCCTTTTATATTTATGTCATGGTCAGCCACAAAGCTTACCGTACACACACCCTTAAAACGCTCAGGAAGCTTGTAGGTCTTTTCCTGATATGTCGCCCAGATCGAAGGCAGGTCATATATAACCGTGTCGACAAGCTCCGCTCCATCCTGTCCCGGTATTCCCTTCCATATCTGTATAGGGAACGGCTTATTGTTTAACTCGTACACAGGAAGTGTAATCTCATCGGAACCGTTCTTACCGAAGTTGACCTTCTCAAATGCTATATAGGTTCCACCTTTAGGAACAATGCCTCTGTCCTGTCCGACCGCAGGCTCAACCTCCGCTGAAGTGTACAGAGTGCCGTATACAAACTCATACGGATTAAACTCAGCCATTCCGAGACCTTCCGCTGTAAGGCTTATCTGCGAAATGAGACTTATTTTCTCTCTTCCGTTCCTGGTACAGCAGCGCACATTGTGTTTTCCGTCACCGACTGCTTTGAGCACCTTCTTTACAATATACGGAACCTCGGAGACTTCCCCATCCTCAATCACTGCACCGTTAGAATCAACACCGGCATCATTTGTTACCTTCCATATAAGCTCTTTATATGTCGCATTGTGCGGAAGAAGCTCCGCCTCAATCTCTACCTGCATATTATCAGGTGAGAGCACACGGCTTCCCTTTACCTTCATGCGGATGTTGCGCACAGGTATCTCGATATCCGCATCAGCCTCATCCATCGCGCTGATGTTCTCTCCTGCACTCACACCTGTCATCTTTCCGCAGGCCAATGCTTCCATGGATACAGCCACAGTGTCCATTCCCTCTGCACTCACCTCAAGCTTAATCTCACCCGGCTCGGTCTTAGCCGCGATAACAGCAAGAAGCTTTCCTGAGAACATTCTTCTGCTGTCCGTCTTGTATTGGTCAAAATCGGTACTGTCTCCGTTATCCATTCCTACAAGCCTGCCCGCTCCGCTCACTTTCACATACACGCGGTTGTTGGCATTCTCAACAGGATTTCCGTCCTTATCCACGGCACTTATGTCAACATACACAAGTTCTCTTCCGTCAGCCTTAATGCTCGTGCACTCAGGTGTCACGACAAGCTTCACCGCATCCGAAAAGCTCTTCTTTACATCCCTTGCAATCACACTGCCGCTCTCATCGTAAGCCACAGCCTCGACAACTCCCGGCTCGTATTCAACCTTGTAATGAGCGAGAAGTTCTTTACCGTGCTCGTGGTCAATATCATACGTTCCAAGAGAGCGTCCGTTCAGGAATAATTCAACCTTAGGTGCATTTGATGCTACACGCACATCAACAACCTCGCCCTCTGAAAAATCCCAATATGGGAACACATGAACCATCGGTGCCTTTTTGTAATCCGTCCATTCTGCCTGATATATATAGTATGTATCCTTCTCAAAGCCTGCCGTGTCAAGCTGACCGAAATACGAATTCTTCGTCTGATACGGCGTAGGCTCTCCTATATAGTCAAATCCCGTCCATATAAACTGTCCCATTGAGTAGTTAGCATCCCTGTCCATAGTTATGCAATACTCGGTATTTTTAGCTCCCCAGTTGGTCGAACAGTTGCCAAGCGATGAGCACTGCTCGTCGTCATCACAGAGTATCCTCTGCTCGTAAGGGAACTTATATATACCGCGGCTCTGAAGTGTCGACGCCGTCTCACTTCCGTATATTATCCAGTCCGGATGCTCTTTATGATGCTGCTCATAGTATTTCTCGGCATAATTGTATCCCGCAAGCTTTACAATATCAGCACATTTCTGTGCGTTCTCCCACGGCATATAATTAGAGCCTATGGTAACGGGTGCATTGCACTCAGGGTCATGTTCTCTGACATACCCGGTAAGCCTTCTTGTAATCTCCTGACCATGCTCATCGCGATGTGTATCGTATATCTCATTTCCAATGCTCCACATGATTACAGAGACGTGGTTTCTGTCCCGTCGAATCCAGCTTGCCACATCCTTGTCCGCCCAGTCGACAAAAAACCTTGCATAGTCAAATTCCGTCTTAGGAAGCTCCCACATATCGAACGCTTCGCAGTCAACCAAAAAGCCCATCTCATCCGCAAGCTCCAACACTTCCTTGGCAGGCATATTGTGAGAGGTACGAACGGCATTTACACCCATCTTCCTGAGCTTGTTAAGCTTACGCCTGAACGCATTGACATTGAATGCAGCTCCGAGGCAACCGTTGTCGTGATGCTCACACACACCGTTGAGCCTTACCTTTCGCCCGTTGAGAATAAATCCGTTCTCCGGCGAATACTCCTTAGTACAAAAACCTATCTTCTGACTTTCTTCATGCTGTACCTCACCCTTATACTTTAAGCTGACACTGCACTCATACAGATTCGGCTCATCAATATCCCAGATAAGCGGCTTGTCAATCGTAATTTCAAGCTCCACGCTCCCTTTTGCTCCGCTTTCAAATACAGCAGCTTCACTTCCTGCCATCCGTCCGAATGTGAATACACTGCTTCCGGCGTGGCTGAGTGTAAGGCCTGCCTGTACATCCCCTGCGCTTATGTCATGTCCTGAATTTTCTATCTCCACACTACATTTTACATGCCATGTTCCGTCATCATTTTTTCTGACTCTGACATATGTTCCGTCCGGCACCACATGAAGCGGTTCAAGTGTCATAAAGTACACATCCCTTATTATTCCCGCTCCCGAATACCATCTGGTGTTAGGGCACTGATATACAGCCTTCACAACAATCTCGTTATCACCCTCATGCACATATTCCGTGATGTCGGCATCAAATGTCGAATAACCGTACTTCCACTCACATACCGCTCTTCCGTTGACATACACAGTCGAATCCATGTACACTGCCCCAAATCGCACAATAAGTTTCTTGCAAAGCTCCTCCTTTGACACTGAGAATTTCTTTTTATACCAGCCTATGCTGCTCTCATACAGATTATTGGTATCATAAATCAACCAATCGTGAGGTATATCCACCGCATTGAATTTTTCGTCAAGTGCCTCATCAAGCGTAACCCCAAGTGAAGTCTTTTTAAAGCACCATCCATCATCCCATAAAACAGTTTTGTTCATAACCTCTCCTTTTTACATCCCATTATATAATCACTCGCCAATCCACACGCACTCATTCTCAAACACCGCATCCGCATACTGTGCACTCCTGTACAGCGGTATCTTATGCCCGTTTCTTATGAAAAACACAATCTCCTCAGCAGGTATCTCAACGAAATAATGACCTGCATCATATTTCTCAAGCTCATAATCCTCATCGGATTTCATTCTTACCATTGTCATCGGCTCAGGAAGGTACACATATCTTCCGATGGCATTCTGTGTGTACACAGGACATATCATGATATCATCCCCGACATAGAGCTGGTCTTCCGTCGCAGCCGCCACTCTGTCTCCGGGATGTTCAAAGCCCAGCGGCTTATACATGAGAGTGTCCTCAGCCACAGCCTTGTTGTATGCATCCCACAGATACGGTATAAGTGCATAACGTATATTGATAATATTCCTGAACGCATCAGTGTCGGTAAACCTGTATAACTCCTGATACCTTGTTCCTGCCGCCGCATGATTTCTCATGAGCGGAACAAACACGCCCAGTCCGACCCATCGCATCACAAGTTCCTCTGTGGCATTGTCGTTAAAGCCTCCTATATCGGCTCCGACATACATAAATCCACACATATTGAGCGACGGAAGCATCTTAAGACATAGAAGAATGTGGCTCCACCACGAATGATTGTCCCCCATCCATATTCCGCCGTATCTGTGCATTCCTATATATGACGCCCTCGAAAACATAAGAATATCTTTATTTGGTGCAAGCTCCTTAAAGCTCTCAGACGCGGCTCTTGTCATATTATAGCCATACAGATTATGGACATGGTCATGTCTTACAATTACCTCCCCGTCAGGCTGCGTGGCTCTATGATAAAATCTTTCATAGTCTCCGAGATTATTTGATAAGCCCTCCACAATTCCCTTGAAATCAAAAAAGCTCTGTATATCAAGATTTTTTCCCTTATACTCGTCAATTTTTTCAAACACTTCCTTCAGATGCTTCTCCGAATAGAAAATTGCAGGCTCATTCATATCATTCCAGAATCCGTCTATTCCCGCATCCAAAAGCACCTTATACCCGCTTCCGAACCACTTTCTTGCCTCGGCATTGAGAACATCCGGGAAATGGACTCTTCCCGGCCACACTCCGACAACAAAATCTTCACCGTCAGCTTCCTTACAAAAATATCCATTCTCCTTTCCCTCCTCATAAACCGGATATCCGTCCTCAATCTTGACACCCGCGTCAATAATCGGAACCAGATGAATATGCTTATCCTGCATCTTTTTTACAAAATCGGAGAAATCAGGAAATGTCTCCCTGTTAATCGTAAAATCCTTGTATCTCTCCATGTAATCAATATCAAGATAAACCGCATCTATAGGAATATTTCTCTCTCTGTAATTATCTACAACCTCCTCCACTTCCGTCTCACTCATATAGCTCCAGCGGCACTGCTGATATCCGAACGCCCATCTCGGAGGAATATAGCTCTTTCCTATAATATGTCTGAACTGCCTTACAATCGAATACAAAAACGAATCCCCATTCTCAGGTGTCATAATATAGACTGCAAAATTCTCATTGCATACCGTAACCGCAAGCTCATTCTTGTCAAGATAACCTATATCAAATATAATTCTTCCAGGATAGTCAATAAAAAGTCCATACGACTTCTCAGGATTTTTCGAATCCGCAACAATGATAAAATTATGTGCGCCGTAAAGAGAACGCTTCGACTCATTATGATTAGGGTCATCGCTGCACTTGCTCTCATATATCCATCCGCGCTTGTTGATGCCACGCACGTTCTCGCCAAGTCCGTACACAAGGTCATCCGGTTCCATTGTATGGCTGTACTTCATCGCCACCCCTTCACTGCCGTCATCCGGTCTGTCCCAGCTTATACCGCCATAAGGCTCCAAGGCTTCTCCTGCCTCCGCAATCGCAAACAGCGCATTCTTATCCTGCTCCGAAGCCATGACAATATTCTCATCGCATATCACAGCATAAGTCTCAAATGGTTTTCCATATACATATTTTTTTACCATAGAACCTCCCATTTATCCGGGTGCAAAAAGGCACCGCATACTTGTTATTATTTTAACATACGCAGTGCCTTTATTCAACCTTATTGAATTGTGTTAATTATATATTTATGCATTAATCTTTAGTGATTATTATCTTAGTGATGGAAGAGACGTATTCCCGTAAATGCCATAACCATATCGTACTTGTCAGCACACTCAATTACTGCATCATCTCTCACCGAACCGCCCGGCTGCGCTATATATTTCACACCGCTCTTGTGGGCACGCTCTATATTGTCCGAGAATGGGAAGAATGCGTCAGAACCACATATAACATCAGTGTTCTTATCAAGCCATGCTCTCTTCTCCTCCGCCGTAAATACCGGAGGCTTAACCTTAAATACCTTCTCCCATGCACCATCTGCAAGTAAATCCATGTACTCGTCACCTATATAGAGGTCAATCGCATTGTCTCTGTCAGGTCTGCCAAGCTTATCAATGAACTGAAGTCCGAGAACCTGCGGTGACTGGCGAAGGAACCAGTTATCAGCCTTCTGACCTGCAAGTCTTGTGCAGTGGATTCTTGACTGCTGTCCTGCTCCGATGCCGATTGCCTGTCCGCCCTTAACGTAGCATACTGAGTTAGACTGTGTGTACTTGAGAACGATGAGTGCAATCTTCATATCTATCATTGCCTTCTCAGGTATATTCTTGTTCCTGGTAACAATATTTGAGAGAAGCTCATCATTACAATTTAACTCATTTCGTCCCTGCTCAAATGTAATTCCGAAAACCTGCTTCTTCTCAATCGGAGCAGGAACATACGAAGGATCAATCTGAATTACATTGTATGTACCCTTCTTCTTTGCGCGGAGCATCTCGAGTGCCTCCTCAGTGTAACCCGGAGCGATGACACCGTCTGACACCTCTCTCTTAATAAGCCTTGCAGTATCCTTATCACATATATCGGAGAGTGCAATAAAATCACCAAAGGATGACATTCTGTCCGCACCTCTTGCTCTTGCATAAGCACATGCGAGCGGGCTTAACTCTCCAAGGTCATCAACCCAGTAAATCTTAGCAAGTGTCTCATCAAGCGGAAGTCCTACAGCCGCACCCGCAGGAGACACATGCTTGAAGGATGTTGCGGCAGGAAGCCCTGTTGCTCTCTTAAGCTCACTTACAAGCTGCCATCCGTTTAATGCATCAAGGAAATTGATATAGCCCGGTCTGCCGTTTAACACGGTAACAGGAAGCTCACTTCCGTCCTCCATATATATTCTTGATGGCTTCTGATTAGGATTACATCCGTACTTTAACTGAATCTCGTTCATCTTCATTCTCCTCTACACGTTCTTATTGTATATTCTGCTCTCGTACTTTCCTGTCTCAATATCAATGTATCTGACAAAAAGCGATACCTTATTGTCCTCATTGAGATTTTCCCAGAGCATATTTCCAAATGAATCAATATCGCCCTCAATCTTAACCCACTTAGGCTCGCCCTCAAAGCTCGGAAGCGGATTGCCGTCGTGCATATATGTGTGGATGAAATGTCCCTCGCCCGCAACCGGGTTCTCATAAGCAAAAGTATATCTGTTGCATGCATCAGGGTTGCCGTTGCTGCTCTTCAAAATAGACATCGCATAGTTGTATCTGCCACCCTCGATGTGCATGATTCCCGAAATTCTCGGTGTATAGTTAGGACCATCCGGCTCGAACTCTCTGCATCTTAGAGACTGCTCGAATGTGAGCTGCCTGTCCATTCCGTCATATATGGTATCTGTCTGATCTCCGTTGGTAACGATTGTCTTGTTGCCGAGCACACGCACAGGCGCATAGATAATAAGACTCGGATCCTCAAGCTTTGACGGGTCAAATGCCTGTGTGCGTATTCCCTCCCCGTCCTCAACAAACACTCTGTTCCTGCTGTTGCTGCTTCTTCCCATGATAAAATACGCTGTGACAGCATACTTTCCATCAGGAGATTTGCCGATTACGATTCCTCTTCCCGGATAGGCATTCTTCTTAAGCTCTTCATTAAGTGATAACATTTCCATTGTCATTCCTCCCATTCTCCTGCCAGACGATATCTTTGTTCCAAAATACAAAAAGACCGCCTGAGCGTACTATAATAAGCATCGCCCAGGCGGTCGGCATGTCTTAACCAATCACTCCCTGCAGGTAATCCTGCCACGAAAATCAATACATTAATCGACCTCCGCTTTCCGCCAGTCGTGATTCTATGTATATGTTACATGATTAAGATAAAAATATCAAGGGTATTTTTTTACTTACAACACCATTTCTACTTCTGCTCGTCATATTTAGCCGCCGTCTTCTTAAGCTCTTCATCGACAAGGTTCTCCATAGGTGTGTTGAGGATACGCTCTGTCTCCTCTGCCTCCTCTTTGGCTCTCTTGTGCTTAAGCTTTACAACCTTGACAACACCGAATATGACAACTCCTGCTGCCACAGCGATGAGAACATACTTCTTGACATCGTTGGAGGTTGTTGTCTTAGTCATGATACGGTTTGCGGTGGAATCGAAAGTCTTGACAAATAAATCATCAGTTGACAAGCTGCTGTCCGACCAGTACTTGTCAAGATATGCCCAGAATATATCCACCGCCTCAGAATCCATAACAGAACTTACCTGTGTTCCGTTGATATAACACATATATCCCGGATCACTGTACTCATCCTCATATTGCTCTGCAAAATATACATAAAGGAAGGTCGATTCGTTTGTAATATTGTTCTCATAATAGTCTAATGCATAGTTATACTTATCATCATCAGATGTGCCTTTTCCACTGTATGTATCATAATCAAGTAAAACAATATATGGCTGTACACCTGTCTCATTGTAGAAGTCCTTAAGTCTGCTCTCCGTCCTGCTCTCATTTTCGAACCATCCGAGCTCGTCATATATGCAGTCATTTATATATCCATTGCCGGTGTTGAGCTTCTCACGGTTATAGCTGCTTGACGGTACGCTTCCGGTGCTTCCGCCTCCTCTCGGAGCCATATAAAAGCCCAGTGCAATGATAATTATAAGAAAAGCAATAAACCATGAAAGAATCTCTGAAACGCATCCGCCTCTCCGTCTTGGAGCCCTCTCGTAATAACCTCCTCTGTGTGGTGGTGGAGGTGGTGCTCCATAGTGTCTTGGTGGTGGAGGTGGTGCTCCATAGTGTCTTGGTGGTGGTGGCGGTGCTCCGTAATGTCCGCCCGACGGTCTGCCTCCTCCGAAACCGCCGCCGCTTGGTCTTGATGAACCGCCCATCGGTCTTGACGATCTGCTGCCTCCTACTCTATGTCCTCCGCCGCTTCTTGAAACCGAATGTCCTCCTCCACTGTGGCTGACGCTGTGTCCTCCTCCAGTTCCTGGTCTACCCATTTATTTTTCCTCCTCAAAAAAAGTAACTATTACAGATTATGATGTAATTGTCTGTAAAATCACAACACAATCTGATAATAGTTACATTTTATCACAACAAAGTGCTATATGCAAAGATTTTTTACTGTTCCTGCTCTTCCTCGCCGTCGTGAACGTCCTTCTTAGGCTCCTTGAGTCCCGGAATCTCAATATTGTGCTTCTGGCAGTAATCCCAGAGTGCAGCATGTATAGACTCCTCTGCTAAAAGCGAGCAGTGAATCTTGACAGGCGGAAGTCCGTCGAGAGCTTCCATAACCGCCTTGTTCGTTACCTCCATAGCCTCATAGATTGTCTTACCTATAACAAGCTCCGTAGCCATGCTGCTTGTCGCAACCGCTGCACCACACCCGAAGGTCTTGAACTTGCAATCCTTGATAATCTTGGTATCCTCATCAATATCAAGATATATTCTCATGATGTCTCCGCACTTGGCATTGCCGACCGTGCCCACACCACTGGCATTCTCAATCTCTCCCATATTTCTTGGATGCTGAAAATGATCCATAACCTTTTCACTGTACATATATAAATTCCTCCTGATAAGTAAAGCGGACATTCGCAATCCGCTTTCGCTACTTGCTCATGAATGCAGTCGCTTTGCGAACTGTCAGTGGGAGCTTTTAACTCCCACTGACATAAGCATCCCCCTTACCCACCGCTTAGTGCTCTGCACACTTGAAGCGGGGGATTGCTTATTCTGCATTCAATATAACATCATAACACTTCGTGATTCCACCACTCAATGCTTTTACTTATTTTCACCGTTCTTTACGAAATCTTCATAGAGCGGTGACATCTCACGAAGTCTCGCAACAATTTCCTTTAACTTGTCCACCGTATAGTCAATCTGCTCCATGGTTATATCCTCTGATAGTGTAAGTCTCAATGAACCATGTGCAATCTCATGAGGAAGCCCGATTGCAAGCAGGACATGTGAAGGGTCAAGCGAACCCGATGTGCATGCAGAACCGCTTGAGCCACACACTCCGTTCATATCAAGCATGATGAGCATGGACTCACCCTCGATAAAACGGAAGCAGAAATGTGCATTGTTAGGAAGTCTGTCATATCTCGCACCATTTAAGCGGCTGTATGGAATCTCTTTTAAAACGCGCTCAATAAGATGCTCACGAAGTCCGTCAAGAATCTTCTTTCTCTCCTCCATCTTCTCACCTGCAAGCTCTGCTGCCGCACCGAAGCCTACAATGCCCGGAGTGTTGAGCGTTCCGGCTCTCTTACCGCGCTCCTGTGCACCGCCGTGAATGAACGGAGCAAGCTTAACGCTCTTTCCTGCATACATGATACCGATACCCTTAGGTCCGTTAATCTTGTGGCCGCTTGAACTTAACATATCAATATTCATCTCATCCACATTAATCGGAATATGTCCGTAAGCCTGAACCGCATCAGTGTGAAAAAGAACACCGTGTTCATGTGCAACTCTTCCCAACTCCTTAATCGGCTCAATCGTACCAATCTCATTGTTGGCTGCCATTATTGACACAAGAATCGTATCCGGTCTTATGGCTGCCTCAAGCTGCTCAGGTGTAATTCTTCCCTCAGAATCAACAGGCAGATATGTCACCTCGAAACCATGCTTTTCAAGATACTGACATGTATGAAGAACGGCATGGTGCTCAATATTGCTTGTGATGATGTGCTTTCCCTTATTGCCATATACCTCTGCTGCATTCTTGATTGCCCAGTTGTCAGACTCGCTTCCGCCTCCCGTAAAATAGATTTCCTCCGGCTTAGCACCGATAAGAGCTGCTGCCTGTGCCCTCGCCTTCTCTATTGCTTCCTTGGCAGTCTGACCGAACTGATATACACTCGAACCATTGGCATAAATCTCCGAAAAGTACGGCATCATGGCATCGAGAACCTGCGGTGCAACCTTTGTGGTCGCTGCATTATCCATATAAATAAAAGGTTTGCTCATAATATCCTCCATGTACTGAAAAGCTTTCAACATACCATAACGTATATCGGATGTCGGATGTCGGGCAGCTTCTCGCTCTATTCCCCAGTGTGTTGCTAGGTTTTATCAAACACAATATATACCAGTCAAAACAATATGTCAATATATTTTTTCACCACACAAACCTGCAGTCCCACACCGCAACCCCGGTTCCCTGAAATACGTTCTGAAGGTGCTCATCAAGCTGCCTTCTCGTTACACCCTTTTTCAGTATAACCTGAAGAAAGCCTCCGCCTCCTGCACCTGCAATGAACTTAGCGTCAATAAGCTCCTCACAGGTTGCAAATATCTGTTCTATACAGGTGTTGCTCACTCCATGGTCAAGCATCTTAGAGAGTTCCCAGTGATGATTCATCTCACAGATAAACCTCTCCATGCTTCCCTCCATGAGAGAATCACGCATTCCCGCTGCAACACGCTTCATCTCAGTGAGCGCATATATTGTCTCTTTTCTCCCGTTAATATAATTACCGACAACCTCACGAAGCAGATTTCTTGCAAGTCTTCTCTGACCTGTATATATTATGGCGAAGCGCTCGTCAAGTTCAACCTTCATCGAATCAGGAATATCAAGATGCTCAACTCTGATGTTCTGCTTAAGTCCGGCATCCGTTGTTATATATTTTATTCCGTCCGTGAGTCCGCCGACCTGATCCTGCCAGCCGCCCCCGGTACTCATAAGCTGCTCCATTATAAGAACGGTGTCGTAGAGCTCATTTTCAGTGTACTCTCTTCCTGTGAACTCCCACAAAGCCTTAATCGCCGCACCGGCAAGGATACTGCTTGTTCCAAGACCGGAACCCTTAGGAATACCTGTAACCTTGGTAGAAATATATATACCTGTTCCAATCTTTTCCAGAACATCCCGAAGAGTTATGTTCCCCGATGCAGGTATAACTCCGGAAGCGATGAGTGCCGCCTTGTGAAGCGCAAAATAATCATACGGGTTGCAGCAGTCACGCACCTCATCGATGCTCTCTGTGCTTCCCTTCACCCCAATGTCCTCACTCTCAAACTCTATACATAAATGTTCAATCTTCTTTACCGTCACCTGAACAGGTCTTATTCCGTTGATAAGAATTGCAGCATTTAACACCACACCACCGTTCTCATTGCAGTATGGCGGTGTATCCGTCCAGCCGCCGCCCCAATTTACGCGAACAGGAAGCTCTACCATGACATTATCCCTCACGGCACGAACAGGCTGTGCCTTGATGCCTGACGCATTTTTAAGTGCCTTAGAAAGTGTGTCAAAGCACCTGCTCTCCATGGCATAAGCCGACAGCTCCTCACCCTCGTACATATACTTCAAACCTTTTTGTTTCATGTACTTTGACAGTGCGAGGTATGCTCTCATCTTCTCGGAATATTCACATTTGTCAAGACATGTCATGAGAAGCATGAACTCCTCGTTTGTCATGTTGCATTCCTTATATACGGCAAGTGCTTCCTCTCCTGCTGCCCTGTTCTTCAGCATGTTGATAAAACGATATGTCTTTACAATCTCGGCAAGCGCGAACTTCTCCGTTATCGCATCGACCACATCCGCATACGCAAAGCTGCTCTGAAGGCTGTATCTTACGGAAGCCTTATACTGTCTCTTAACATTCTCATCGGGAACAATCTCGCCCGACGCAATTCGTCTAAGCATACACGCCGTGTCAACAGCGGCTTTCCCGCTCCCGCACTCCGGATACAGCTTAGCATTCCACAGATACCAATCGGCCTCATCACCGCTGTCCCACACATCCGTGGTATCTAAGCCCATAACTTCAATGAAATCTCTAAGTGTACTTCCAAGGAACGCCGCCGATGAATCTCCTGCATGATATTTGCCCTTAGGATTGTCAAGACAGCCGTACACTCTCACCACATATTTTCCGTTTAAAAGCTTCACTTTATGCATGCAGCAGTCGGACGGTATATTTATATCTGCAATATTGAGTCCTGAGAGTATAACATTAGCGCCAAGCTTAGTGCCCTTGCCAATCACTGAATTCTCAATGTACGCCGCACCATCAGCCTGAACATCATCCGATATATGCCCGTTAATTACGCTGAGCGGCAGTCCGCCCTGATAATCCGTACATACCCTCTTGGTCCACCCAAGATGCTCATAGCTTCCCAATTCATCCGTCTCAAGATTCCACAGCTCCCTTGTTGTTCCAAAATGAATGAACTCAGCAGGTGCAAGACAGAGAAGCTTCATCGAAAAACCGTTTAGTGCCTCCCATATCCCGGTTCTGCAAGCAAAAAGTTCATCGTTGAATTCACCTTCCGGTGCCTGTGTATAAAATTCCTCAAGTGTAGATGCCTTGGCAAGCGGGTATAAAAAGTCACCGTAAAAGCTCACTCTTGAGCGTTCATTCACAAATGATGAAAATTTATCCTCATCGATTATGCCGTCCGTGCTTATAAGTCCCCAAAGAGCTTTAAGAAGATTTTTATCGAACATTATCGCTCCGGTATCAAGGTCGACATTGCCCTGTGCATTCACAGCCCCGAGATTTGTGAGTGACTCCTTCGTCTGTTTGTGCAGGAAGCGCTTCACATACCCGTTTCCGTCGTTTAAAAATACTCCGTGGTCTTTTCCCGTATCGACAGATTCCTTGATTGATATGGCAGCAGCCCCTGTGTACTGCAAATCAAGCTGAAGCACGTTAAAAAGCAGCATAACATCGCCGGAAAGCGTCAGCATTCCGGACTCTATCCTGCCCGGTATTCCTGCCATTGCAATGAGGAATTCATCAAACAATGTTGACATTCTTCCGTCAGGAAGTTGCCGCGGCACAGGTGAAAAAAGCTTTCCGCACACGCTGTACTGCGGAATTCGCTTGCTGTCTCCCCCTGAATGAATCACAAGGATTTTTCTGTCAAGGAAGTTCTCTCTCTCCTGCTCAAAAAGATATCTCAGCACATTAAAAGCCGCTCCTCCCGAGCCGACTCTTTTTCCGTCCGGGTCAGGTATGACCGCATATTTTACCTTGGTCGGGATAACTCCTTTTATGAGCCTGCAGTCAATCTCCTTTCTGAACGCCTCCGCCTGTAATTCGTTAGATGCCGTAAGAATAACATAATCCCACAGACACACATTCTCATCCTCAAGCGTGTCCGCATATAACTCCCATGCGTCAAGATAGCTCTGGCTCAAAAAAAGTCTTTTCATCTTCTGAAAATTACCGTTCATATCAATCCTCATTCCTGATTATTACGCTTCGCACTTCCAATAGTATGCCGAATACGGCGGCAGGCAGCTTCCTCCACCGAAATCATGCTCCTCACCGCTTATAAGGTCGACTGCCCTTCCGCAGTGTGCATCAAAATGTGCCATAAAACTCTCACTGTCCGCATTGATTGCCACAAGAACACGCTCATGCTCACTCTTTCTCTCGAAAATACACTGCTTATTGGTGAGAAGAACCGAATAAAAACCTCCGTAGTTGAGTGCCTCACTGTTCTTTTTTGCACTCTCAAGCCGACTTATATATTCCGTAAGTTCATTCCACTCAGGCTTATCATAGCTTCTTCTGAGTGCAGGGTCTCCATCTGACTTATTGCCCTCAACGCCCCATTCGCTTCCGTAATACACACACGGTATTCCCGGCATTCCGAACATAAGTGCATATATAAGAGGCAGATGCTTCTTATTGGTAAGAATACTCGCCACCCTCGTCACATCATGATTATCAACGAAAGAAAGCAGATGCTTTCCTCTGTAGATGCACCAGTTCTCATATCCGAACTGTCTGTTGAGCGAATGGTTAATCTCGAACATATTCATGCTGTTAAAGCTTGAGTAAAGCCCCTTGTAGCACTCATAGTTCGTGGCTGAATGAAGCATCTCATCATTGACGAGACGATTGTAATCGCCGTGAAGCATCTCTCCGACAAGAAATATCTCCCTTCCAAACTCTCTTCCAAGCTCATCGGTAAACCTTCTGAGTCTCCTTAAGAAGTCCATATCAAGGCAGTATGCCACATCCAGCCTTATTCCGTCGATGCCGAAATACTCAACCCAGTATCTCACCGCGTCGAATATAAGTCCTATTACATCCTCACTCCGCAAGTTAAGCTTCACAAGGTCGTAATTTCCCTCCCAGCCCTCGTACCACAATCCGTCATTGTAACCTGAATTGCCGCCGAGATTTATATTAAACCATGAAAGATACGGTGAATTTTCTCTGTTCTTTATAACATCCTGAAACTGATAAAAGCCTCGCCCAACATGGTTAAACACTCCGTCGAGCACAACCTTGATTCCATTATCATGAAGCTTATCACATATATCCTTAAAATCCTCGTTAGTTCCGAGTCTTACATCTATCTTCTTAAAATCTCTTGTATTGTATCCATGTGTATCCGATTCAAAAACCGGTGAAAAATACACCGCATCCGTGCCTAACTTCTTAATATGAGGTATCCAGTCTGCAACCTTCAAAATTCTATGTTCAAGTTTCCCGTCATTCTCAAACGGTGCTCCGCAAAAGCCCAGCGGATATATCTGATAAAAGGTACTTTCATAAGCCCACATACATCTGTCCTCCACAATATAAAAGCGAGACTGTCCATCCGCAAGGATTAAACAGCCTCGTAGGTCTGCCCCAATATTACTTAAGGTAAAATACTTCCGGCATGAACTTAATAGGCTCTGCCTCATTGAAATCAAATGAACCCTCAACCATCTTAGATGTGATTGCGTTCCAACGATTGCAGGCTTCACTCTTAGCTATGTACTCGTTGGCATACTTAATATCATCGCACTCAAAGCAGTAGAAGAACTGATTTCCGTTCTGGAAAATTGAGTAATTGCGGTAACCTGCCTTAGTGTGCTCCTCCATAATCTCCGGCCAAGGATTATTGTGCATCTTAACATACTCGTCGAGACACTCCGGCTTAACCTTCCATGTCCATGCATATTTCTTGCTGTGTTCCATAATATACAACCTCTTTCTGTTTTTCTTTAAGGAACAGATTTCCAATTCCTTATATATTATATATATTAAATTGTTCTTTGTCCATTATCAATGTTTTTTTGTGTAAATTGCTTCTAAAAATGACCTTTTTAACAACATATTTGATAATTGTTCACAAATTGTTCATTTTTGTTTCACACCACGGTCACATGATACTTTTATACTATAATCAAAATTAAGGAAGAGGTAAGAAACCTCATAAATACAGTATATAAATAAGCCTAACAGAATTCTTTTTCTTTTTCATAAAGCCCGGTACTTTCCCCGAAGTACCGGGCCCTCCTTTTATTCCGGGATATCATCATCGCACACGATTCATGCATTATTTCTCGGTAGTCTCACCCTGAACAGTTTTCTTATAAGCTTCTTTCCGTCAAAAGGAACTATCGGATAGATATAGCTTTCACCCGATATCGTGTTGTTGAACGCAATAGCAAGCAGTGTTATTATCACCCCGGCAAAAAATCCCCACCAATAAAAAAGATATGTCAGCACCAGCGTAATAAGCCTGAAGAATTTTATCGCATAGCCAAGTTCAAAGTTCGCCTGAGCATACGTTCCTATGGCGACAAATGCCATATAAAGCATTGTCTCCGGCGAAAACCATCCTGAGCTCACCGCATACTCTCCGACAACAATACCCGCAACAACCGAAAGCGGTGTTGAAAGCATTGTCGGTGTATTGACCGCGGCAAGCCTGAGACCATCTATCGCAAATTCCAGTATAATAAGCTGCCAGAACACATGAATATTGGCTTCATCCGTCAGATTGATAAATGCCAGCCAATCCGGAAGTTTTTCAGGGTACTCGATGAGTGCCATCCACATCGGTGTCAGAATGAGCGTCAAAACCGACATGATAAATCGCGAAAACCTGATGTAATTTCCTACAATCGGCGGAAAATAGAAATCGTCCGCCTCCTCCATAACGTCGAATATACTTGCCGGCACGACGATAACCGCAGGGGAATTATCCACAATGAGCACAATATTTCCGTCAAGTATGGATGCCGCCGCCGTATCCGGTCTTTCGGTATATTTAAACTTCGGAAACGGATTGATATAAGGGCCGTCAAGCACAGCCTCGGCAAGACTTTCTATGTTCATCGTAAGTGCCTCAACATCAAGCTGTTCAATCTTATCCTTTATTTTTCTCAGAAGCTTCATATCAGCCACACCCTCAAGGTATGCCACGGAAATATCAGTCCTCGATTTGATTCCCGCATGAAGAATCTCCACGCACAGCCTCGGATCCCTTATACGGCGCCTTATAAGCGCCACATTTGACACTATTGTCTCGACGAATCCGTCCCTTGAACCTCTGAGCACCCTGTCCTTCCAGGGCTCATCCACGCTTCTCATCGGATATGTCCTGCAGTCAATCGCCATACACTCGCTGTACCCGTCAACAAAATAACACGCAACTCCGGACAGCACCGCCGTCACGATGTCCTCAACATCATCCAACAAATCAACTTCCACATAAGGAATGTATTTGTCGGAGAACTCTCCCGCATTCGCCGGGATGTCCGTGTCCTTCAAGTCTGAGAAGGATTTTAAAAGTCTTTCCATTATTGTATCTTTTATAAAACCATCAATAAAAAAGAATCCCGCATCCTTATCCCCCAGTTTCTGTTCTCTGTATATCAGGTCAAAATTTTTATCCGCATGAAGTATATTTTTAAGTTCATGCACATTCTCTTGCAGCGAATCAGATATTTTCTTCAAAGCCTGCCTCCTAACCTCACCTAAAACGCCAACCGGCAATTAGGGTAAAAAAAAAGTAACAGATACCATCTCTTTCAATGGTATCCGTCACTCTTATTTTTACCTGTATTCTATAAATTATACCAACTGGCTGCTCTTTGCATAAAGATTTGAAACAAGCTTTGTGTACTCAACACTGCTCTTCATTGCATCCATATCGTCGATTGCCGCTCCATTATCCGTGATGCGTCCGAACTCAGCCTTATCGTTGTCAGCAAGCTTAAGAGTAGCTGCTGCTGCCTTAAGTCTCTCTTCCTTTGTGGCATTGCTGTAATCGTCCTTGACACCTACAATCTTCATAACAGCATCAATCTCTGAATCAGTCCAGTTACCGAATCTGTTGTCCATAAGATAAGCAATTCTTTCTTTACGAGTAACGCACTTAATAAAACCTCTTAACATATTAATCCCTTTCCTTTCGTGACAGCTTCTTCAAAAAACTGCCTGTCATCTCATCAGGATGACCACTGCGTTTTCTTTTTCCTACGAGTGCCATTATTACACACAATGTCAATACATGCAAATAGAAAAAGAACCGTTTTTTGGCAGTTTTATTGTAAAGAACAACCATATTTTTGTACAATCTGTATATGAAATGCAATTTTCTTTGTGCAAAATAATGGTTTCATGAAAGAAAATATGTATCATTGTTAAAAGATTAGCACAATTTTAGGCACTCCTTGAAAACCCTGAGTGCATTCTTATAAAATATTTTTTCTATGTCGCTCTCCGAAAACCCTCCATTCTTTAGCGCATCATGAAGTCCCGGAAGATACGACGCATCAGCAAGATCAAGCCTGCCCCCGATTCCGTCAAAATCAGAGCCGAGTGCCATGACATCAATGCCTCCGAGGTTCGTGATGTACTTTACATGGCGCACCATATCTTCGATTCTGCTTTCGGCGTCATTGCCCACATCACCCCTGTCGTTTAAGAAAGCTCCACAGTAATTAAGTCCCGTTATACAGCCCCTCTCTCCGAACGCTCTTATCATGTCGTCGGTTAGGTTTCTCACATGCGGGTTCATCGCCCTCGCATTGGAATGGCTTGCCACGAACGGCTTTGTCGTGTTGTTGTATATATCCCAAAATCCCGCATCCGACAGATGCGACACATCAATTACCATTCCCAGCCTCTCCATCTCCGCTATGAACTCAAAGCCTTTCTCCTTGAGCCCCTTTGACGCATCGGCATCATAGTAGAATGTGCCGTCCTCGTTGTACACGACATGATTCGGGTACGCAAGCTCATTCTCATGGTTCCATGTGAGCGTCATCATTCTAAGCCCCAGCCTGTAGTAATTCCTCAGCATCGCAAGGCTTCCGGCACATATATCGCCTTCCTCGCCGGTGAGCATGGCTGACATTTTTCCGCACCGCATATTATCTTCTATATCGGAATAGCTTGTGACCTGTGATATTATGTCCTTATTTTTCTCAAGCTCCTCATAAAAAATATCCACGAGCTTCAATCCATCCAAAAGTACGTTGCCCGAGTATGCCTTATTTATATATACCGCAAAGCATTGCAGCATGTAATCACCCTTTTTCATTTTCATCAGATCAAGATGATGATTATTCTGCCTGAGTCCGGACTGTATATTGTTCTTTCTGTCATACATAAGTGCCGACAGAGTATCGCAGTGCATGTCAAAAACCTTCATATCGTGACACCTCCATGTCATTCATATACCTTGATTATGTCCTTGATTTTCTTGGCTCTGTGCAACACCTTGTCCACCTCGCCATAGAACGTCTCAAAATCTTCCGCGCCCTTTGCGCCACCAAAACGGCATCCCCCTTACCCCCGCTTAGTACTCTACACACTTGAAGCGGGGGATTGCTTATTCTGCGTTCAATACGGTGTTTTGGATTAAGGAAGCCTAAAAACGGTCAAAAATAAAAATCACCATGACAGAACGCTGATGTTCATGCCGCAGGATAAAAGCTCGGCATCGTAATTTTTCTTCTCCATCTGTCTTAGTACACGGGTTGGTTTTGAATGTGGCATTAAAAAAGCTTCTGATACTGCTCTTAAATAACAACCTTAACCATTTAGTATATGCTAACACAATGTATCATTTTAAGCAATATAATTTATTTTCTTTTTAAGATTCAGATGTCAAAACATGCTCTATGAACTTAATCGTGTATAGCCTGTTATATTTATACATATCACGACTTTGGGAAGAAGCTTAGTTGTTCTTTGGGTTCTGTTTATCGTACAGCCACAGACGGCATGGATGCCGGCTGAGTTGCAAACAGCCACGGAAGGCTGATTTTGCAACGGTGGCGGAAGCAGAAATATTTTTTCAGAACCCTTAGAACAACTTGCTTCGCACAACGGAGCTGATATGTATAAATATAACATGCTATACACTTTTAAAATAAATCAGGATGTTTTGACACCTGAATCTTTTTAAGTAAACACGCTCCCCACCGCATACAGGCTCTCCGCCAAATCAAGCCTGAACAGTGTCGAACATGGATTAAGACTGTTAATTACAACTCCGTCACTCCCGGCTCTTGCCGTGGAATGAATGTAATCCCCGTTTCCTATGTACATGGCAATATGTCCCGGAAAATACATTAAATCCCCCGGCTTCATGCACTCATACGGTATCTGTCTCACAGGAAATCCCGGCTTTAACACCGCATCGCGATAGATATATATTCCGTTTAACATATATGCCATCGAGGTAAGCCCCGAACAGTCTATGCCAAGCGGCGTCTTTCCTCCCCATCTGTACTGCACTCCAAGATAGGATGCCGCCGTTCTGACAAGACTCTCCCTAAGCTTCTCCTCGTCAAGCCGTGCAATCTGCTCTTCATCAAGCGGCGCAACATATTCTTCCACACATGATCCCGGGATATATCCGCACCTTCCGTCGTACAGTCTCACGCGCACATATTGATTGTCCGGACATTTTTCCTTCTCATCCTTCTTTTCCTTTTCGATATCAAGGCACATCAGCTGAGCACCTCTCGTGACCGACATAAGCCGCACCGAAGCCACGAACGGCTCTGATAGAATGTCAACGACCGCTTTTTTTACCTGAACAGACTCATACTTCGTCCCTTGAATATCTTCTATATTTCCTTCATCGCATCCGCGTGCACAGTCATCATATAAGATGACATCATTGCACTTTACATACCCCTCATAACCGTAATCAGTTCTTATCCTGACAAACGCTCCCGCCCTGTCACAGCACTCTCCGATAACCTCAAAGCCTTGCCCGTACAAGCCCTCATCCGCTATCGCTGACTTTACCACGCCCTCCTCGGCACACTTTATCTCGAACGGAATCTCATATATGCACGCATACGCACTGTTAAATACACCTCTCATGATTACCCCCCCCCCTTAATTTATATCTTATGTAATTCCTTGTATTTATTGCCACTTTTCAACCATGTTTTACCGAATTACAACCAGCAGAAAAAACAGCCACAGAGGTCCGGTTTTGCATCTGTGGCAGGCATTTATAAAATGTATATATGAAAAGCGGTCCTCACCCGTTTTATGCCGAGTGTGAACCGCCCATCTGATTTACGATTATACTGTCGTATTCTCTTTACACTGTTACTTTCTCTTTACCTCGATACGCAAATCATATCTCAAAATGCTTGTTCCGAATTACTTCTTTCTCTTCCAAACACATACACCTGCCGCGCCGCATGCCCCATGCCCATTTCAAATTTTACAGCTTTAATTCTATATGTAAAATGGACAGTTACCGTATTACTATATTACAGCTTGTATGAGACAGGCTTTAGGAATTATTGAGTTTATTACACAGGTAATCTGTGCTATAATTTTGATAAAAATAAGTCACATGTCAATCTGAACAAAATCAAAGGAGTGTAGATTATGATAACAACCCCTTGTAATCCTCATGCGATAAAAGAAGTGAAAAATGTTATTGAATATCTTGGCGAAATAGAAGGCAAAGGCATTATTACAGGTCAGCATACACAGACCATGGAGCAGGAAGAATTATTAAAAATACAGAAGGTAACAGGAAAACTGCCCGCATTGTGCGGCTTCGAGCTGCTTTCATATTCACCTAACATTAAGCTTGAAACGGCAAGCGCCGCATGTGTAACGGAGGTAATGCAGAACAGAGGAACCTTAAATAAAGCATGGGAGTGGGCACAAAAAGGCGGGCTGATTACCTTTACATGGCATTGGTTTTCACCTCTTGGAGGCAGAGATAAGTCCTTTTATTCAGAAAATACGGATTTTAATGCAGAACGTGCATTGCTTGAAGATACACCTGAACATATTGCCATGTGTAATGATTTGGATTATATGGCATCACTATTGCAGCCTTTTTGCGAGAAAAATATTCCGATTCTATGGAGACCTTTTCATGAATCCGAAGGAGCATGGTTTTGGTGGGGTGCCAAAGGGACCGATACAGCCAGAGAGCTGTACAGATTTATGTATCACTATTATACGGAAAAATATCAGCTTGATAATTTGATTTGGGTATGGAATTCCCCATTGGCAGAGGGGTATGTGGGAGATAACTATTGTGATATAATTTCAAGAGACATTTATCCACCTGCTTATGCTTATGGAGATTTTAAAAGCGAGTATGATGACTTGAAAAATATTACGGCTGCACATAAGGGAGCTGCTTTGGCGGAAAGCGGCATATTACCGAATGTCAAAAAGTTAGCAGACACCAAGGTACCATGGTTATGGTATATGATTTGGAGCGGAGCTTTTGTGCTGACAGAAAATTATAATGAGTATGTTGTATTAAAAGAATTATATAACCATGATTATGCCATTACTTTGGACAAATTACCAAAATTATATTAAAATCGTTAAAAGAAAATCTCTCAAAGAATTGTTTACTTTTTTGTTTTGACGCGTTAAAATACAATATAAATATATATTCACGGAGGTTAAATTTATGAAATTAGTTAATACCCCGGATGCTCCGGCAGCAATCGGTCCTTATTCACAGGGTTTTATCACCAATGGCTTCTTCTACTCATCAGGACAGGTTCCTCTTGATCCTGCAACAGGTGCAGTTGTCGGAACAACCATCGAGGAGCAGACCGAGCAGGTTATGAAGAACCTCGGCGCACTCTTAAAAGCAGCAGGGGTTTCCTACGAGAATGTTGTCAAGACAACCTGTTTCCTTGCCGATATGGGTGATTTCGGAAAGTTCAATGAGATTTACGCTAAGTACTTCACTGGTAAGCCTGCCCGCTCCTGCGTTGCAGTAAAGACACTTCCTAAGAATGTGTTATGCGAGGTTGAGGTTATAGCTGAGATATAAGCTCATTCTGGAATAAAGAATGTGCCACGGCACATTCTCGCGCCTGTGGCGGTCGCTTGCGACATCTGCATTGTACGCCGCAGTGCGCATCCCCGCGGAACGTTTTGTGTAATAGGAACGAAGTTTCCTATTACACAAAATAAAACACCATGACTGAAAGCGGCTGTTCATTCATACCGCAATCTGTCATGGTGTTTTATTTTTTATTCCGCTATCAGCACCCTTTTGCCCTCAAATCTCCAAAAGCTCTCCTCTATACTCAACCGAATCCGGCTTTAAGTAGCCACTAGCCATAAGCAGGCTCCATATAGCACTCTTATCCTTTCCAAGCTGGCTGTATAAGTCTGCTCACAAGGCTGTTGGAGCTGGTCAATGCCCAGTAAGGTCTTAATTTTCTTTCCTTCAAAAAATTCGTAATCGACCAAGGATTATATTTTTCTTACATCTTCACTCTGTACCTCTGTTTTTTGAACATTCTTCTTTAATAATTCCATTTAAACCTCTTTTCCGTGCGCTTTTTGGCACCTCGTATGGTTAATGTCGTTTTTGTACTACAGGCTCAACTTTCCCTCAAGCTCCGCATAGTCAACCGTCTTTACCGTGCCGTTCTTAAATTCAAGCCTTACAGGTCCGAAGCATCCGCACTGCTGTGCGTCGGTGTAGCTTATGTTCTTAAGCGGGAACAGCTCATCCTCCGTGAAATCCTCATGACTCTCCTTTGTAAGCACCTGTGAAATCATGATATATTTCTCATGTCCGCCGTACTGCTTGTTTCTCTTAGCACCCGCGTAGACAACTATGGATTTCTCGGAATCAGGATTGCTTCCCGTGCTGTTTACGAGGTCAATGAAATCCCAGCCGTCATAGATTGTCATGGCAAGCTGCTTTTCGTTACCGCAGGCATCCTTACCCTTTAATATAACTGCCTGTGCGTGCTTTCCGAGAAGCTCCTCACTGCTCTCACGCTTTACGATTTCGGTTCCGTTGTCAGGGAAACCGTATGCCCCGAGTGTGATCTCAACAGGATGTCTGTGAAGCTTTAACTTATCCACGCGCATGATTCCGTACCCAACAGGGAAATCCGCCAGATACATTCCCTGTATCCAGTGCATTTCGACATCCAGACGGTAGTCAAAGAACTGTCTCCTATAGAGTACTCCGTCCCTTAGTCCGCTCCAGAAGGTCGCATTTGCAAGCGATAAGCTTCCGCTTGTCACATCACGGAGCACATACTGCTGTGACTCAACCATATTCTCCGACACTTTAAAAAGCTCCGTATCCTTCTCGCTGAACTTCGGTGCTGCCTCCCAAGGATACTTTGTGTTGAATGAAAGCTTTGCGTAGTTCCAAAGTCCATGCTTGTCTCCGATATTTTTCACTATTTTTCCCGAGCGCAGAATCGTCTCACCGCTCGATTTGTGGTTGGTAAAGCAGAGCGCCGGTCCGTCAAGTGCCGTCTCCTTTACCTCACCCTCTTTTAATCTGTCCCAGCTTCCGTTGTTCTCCTTTGCTGTCCAGAACGGATGGTCATCCGGAAGGTGCAGGCACATAAAAGCCTTGCCAAGCCAGAACGGTGATTCCGCGCAGGAGTAACCCTGAACAAGCGGTGCGAACTGTCCGTAGAAGCCGAGTGTAGGTATTCCGTCCCACAGGAAATCATCTCTGCCGAGGAACTGCATGAGCGAGCCGGACATAATACGTCTTGAAAGCCCTGCATCCGCGGTAGAATTCCTAAGAAGCATGTTCCCATCGAATGAGCTTGTTGCTGCGAAGCGGTATATATTGCTTCTGCCCCACATGTTCGTGAAGCCATCCGCGTCGAAGAAATCCGCATAAGTCTCCATGAGCTTGTTGGAATTTTTTTCGAACTGTTCTGCTATATAAGGCTCATTCTCGTACCCATACCACATATTCCACAGCGGCGCATAGAAATTGAAAGCCCAGCATGAGTAATAGTCAAAGCTCTGACCATCCCTGTACCAGCCGTCACCCACATAATACTCCAAAATAGCCTGTGCATGGTCAGCCATAATCTCTCTGTCAATATCATAGCCGTTCATATTTAGGAACGCCATGTCAAGCATGTTAAAAAGTCTCCAATTCTGCGGAACGGTCGCATTTCTCGCATAGCTGTCTAAAAATGCCGCAATCTTATCTTTCTCTGCCTTGGTGTATGTATCCCATATCTGCTCCTTGCAGGCCCACAGACAGATTACAAGAGCACATGTCTCAACTGTCTGCTGAAAAGTCCTGAAGCAGTCTGAGTTCGTGCTCTCCTTGATTTCATAGTAGCTTCCCACATACGAAGGATGTCCCTTCGTGCATATATCAAGGATCTGCTGCTTATAGTAATCCGCAATCCTATAACCGTTGAGTGTAAGCTCAGGAATATTGTGAATTACAGGTGCGGCAATGAACATGGAACGTGTCAGACCCTCGAATATCTCCGCTTTCACCTCAGCCGCCTTCGTCTTTTCATCCGAATAATAATGCGGGTATGTAATCTGTGTCTCTTTCCTCGGCATCACAACGGGACTGTCAAATGTCTTAATATGCTTAAAAATTCCGTCAAGCATATACACTCCCGCCTCAAGCCAGCTCTCCTTGGTAAGCCCTGTATAGGGACTTAATTTAAAATCTGTGTGTTCAGGTACAAATTTTCCCATAGCAACTCCCTTCTGCCTCCCAACAGCAGCACAAAAAATATTATCTTCTCTCCGCACTCTCAAGTGTATGCTTTAAAAGCACCGATGTCGTTACCGTTCCGACTCCACCCGGAACAGGAGTGATTGCCGCAACATGCTCCGCAACATCGTCATAATCCACATCACCGCACATGGCTCCATCAACAAAATTGATACCCACATCGACAACAATCTGGTCAGGATTCGTAAAATCCCTCTTGATCATCTTCGCACTTCCGGCACATGCCACAAGAATATCCGCTCTCTTACATTCCTCCGCGATATTCTTCGTTCTTGTGTGGCATACCGTGACAGTGGCATTCCTTCCGAGCATCAGCATCGCTAGCGGCTTGCCGACAACAAGGCTTCTTCCTACAATGGCAACCTTTTTTCCTGTCAAATCAATCTTATTGTGCTCTAAGAGTTCCATAACCGCCTGTGCCGTGCAAGGTGCGTAACCCGTCTTATCACCCGCAAAAACCTTGGCTGCATTCGCCATGCTTATACTGTCCACATCCTTGTCCGGCCTTATAATTTCCTTAAGCCTGTTATCATCTAACTGCTTGGGAAGCGGTCTGAACACCAAAATCCCGTGAACCTTCTCATCCTCGTTCAATCTGCGAATTGTCTCCTCAAATGATTCCTCGTCAATATCAATCGGAAGCTTTATAACCTCGACTTCCGCCTCCACAGTCCCAAACCGCTTCATTATCCCCTTCTCGTAGGCAATATCATCTTCTCTCTCACCTGCTCTTACCACCGCAAGCTTCGGATATACGCCTCTCTCCTTTAATGCTGCCACACGGCTCTTAAACTCCTCTGCCATAGCCTTGACGGCAGGCATTCCTCTGTATTCCACCATAATAAACATAAGCCTCACATTTTATATATTTACAGCCCCATATTACCGAATACAACATCATATACCTTATCGCACATATCCCTGCATCTTCTCTGATATGCCATTGTCATCTCATTGAGTTCATCCGCATAATCACGTTTCTTCATCAGTCCTGTGTTGGCATACACGTTCATTGCTGCCCCGTCTGCTGCCGCACGACATGCTGCAGCTGCAACTCCCACATCACTGAGTGCAAGTCTTGAACCCTTCACGGTAAGCTCTTCAAGAACCGACAGAAGCTTGTCACATTCCTTTAAAATCTCAAACGGTGTCTGTGCCGCAACCGCAAGTGCCTGTTCTAAAACCGCTTCTCTTTCCGGAGAATCCTTAGGAATAGCGTAAGCTCTCGAAAGAGGGAGGAATCCTTCAGCATCCTTGTCAATCAATGCAAGAAATACCTTAATCTCAAAATTCATATTTTTTATTATGCGCTCAATATCATCCTGATACTCTGCATATTTTTTCTTGCCCGACGTAAGACCGGCAACCATAGATGCAAGTGCAGCCGCAACAGCTCCGAGAAGTGCGCTCGCTCCTCCGCCTCCCGGTGTCGGTTCTTTTGTTGAAAGCTTTTCTATAAAATCGTATGTGCTGTCCATAATATATCCTCAATGTATTTATTATTTAAAAACGACCTACTTTGGAACGAAGTTTCATATTATACAAGAATATTCTCAATCCTTGCAAGCTCCTCGGCAGTAAACGGTGCCGCATTCACTATACGACAGTTTTCCGTAATCTGTGAAGGCTTAGAAGCTCCTATAAGAACACTCGTAACCTCTCCGTCACGCAAATCCCATGAAAGCGCCATCTGTGCAAGAGACTGACCTCTGCCTGCCGCTATCTCATTGAGTGCTGAAATCTTTGCAAGCGTCTCCTCATTGATTGCATTCTCCTTTAGGAATCTTCCGTCGGTTCTTATTCTGCTGTCCTCAGGTATTCCATGGAGATACTTATCGGTTAAAAGCCCCTGTGCAAGAGGGCAGAAGGCTATGATTCCGATACCGTTTGCCGCCGCATAAGACTTAAGTCCGTCCTCCTCAATGTCTCTCACAAACATTGAATACTTTCTCTGGTTAATTATGAAAGGTGTCTTAAGCTCTGTCAGTATCTTCACCGCCTGCTCTGTCTGCACTTTATTGTAATTGGAAATTCCGACATAGAGTGCCTTACCGCTCTTTACTATGGAATCAAGTGCAAGCATAGTCTCCTCAAGCGGTGTCTCCGGATCCGGTCTGTGATGATAGAATATATCGACATAGTCAAGTCCCATTCTCTTAAGACTCTGATCAAGGCTCGCAATGAGGTATTTTCTCGAGCCCCAGTTGCCGTAAGGTCCATCCCACATTTCGTAACCTGCCTTCGTGGAAACCACAAGCTCATCTCTGTATGCTCCAAGTCCGTCCTTTAGCACCCTTCCAAAATTCTCCTCGGCACTGCCCGGAATCGGTCCATAATTGTTTGCAAGGTCAAAATGTGTAATTCCATTGTCAAATGCCGTCTCACATAATGCCTTCATATTGTCGAACGATGCATTACTGCCAAAATTATGCCATAATCCAAGCGAAACCATCGGAAGCTTAAGACCGCTCTTACCGCATCTTACATACTTCATCTTCTCATATCTGTCCGCTGCTGCAATATACATAAATATAACCCTCCGAATTTTTTATTTAACAATACCACAAAAAGCAAAAAAAAGCAACAAAACAGACCGCCGTATCCACCACAAAATGCAGATACAGCGGTCTTAATTTTATTCCATATCAAGAAGCTCCTGATAGAACTTCGAATAATCCGTTCTGCCCTCCTTGATGCACTTGATAGCCGATGAAGGATGGCTGTTAAGTACCCCTGTCAAAAGATACGGAAGGTCGAATCCCCACTTATCAGGACCTTCCTTCAGCTTGTTCATGTGCTTCTCAACGAAGTTCATAACCGGAAGGAGATTGTACTTAGGATTTCTCAGGAAGGATAAAAGCTGCTCCATATAGCAGTTGCCCGCACCTCTTCCCATACCGCTCATTGTGGCATCAAGATAACTTGCTCCGTTGATTGCCGCCTCAATGGTGTTGGCAAATGCAAGCTGCTGATTGTTATGTGCATGAACACCTATCTTCTTGCCGTACTTAGCTGCCGCTGCCATATATCTCGCGGTCAATCTTCTGACCTGCTCAGGATAGAAGGCTCCAAAGCTGTCCACAAGGTAAATGCAGTCCGCATCCGACTGTGCGAGAAGTTCAAGTCCGTTGTCAAGATTCTCGTCATCAACCTTAGATACAGCCATAAGATTAACCGTAACCTCATATCCCTTCTCCTTGGCATCGCTTATCATATCGATTGCGGTAGGTATCTGGTGGATATATGTCGCGACACGAATCATGTCGATTACGCTGTCCTCCTTGTTGATAATGTCCCTCTTGTAATCCGTTCTTCCGACATCAGCCATGACACATATCTTAAGATCAGCATCATTATCGCCCACTATCTCGCGAATATCATCCTCATTGGAGAACTTCCACTTTCCGAAATCCTTCGGGTCAAATATATCCTTGGAAGCCTTATAGCCAAACTCCATATAGTCTACGCCTGCAGCAATATTGGTTTTATATAAATCCTTGACAAATTCCGTTGTAAAACCGAAATTGTTGACAAGTCCTCCGTCCCTCAATGTTGCATCGACGACCTTAATGTCAGGTCTGTAGGACACGATTGTTCCAAATGTATTATCCATCTTTTTCACTCCTGTATCTGTGTATTTCTTATGCTTCTTAATTATCTGCTTTAAAGCGTTACGCTTTAAACCAGTGAAGCACTCTATAAATATACACAAACAATAACTATTTGTCAACTTATATTTTCAGCCTGTCGTTAATGTCCGCCAATCCGACATACATTATTCATGCTTCATCGGTGTGAATACTCTGCTGCTATGCACATCAGCCCCTTCTGTAACGGCTTTTGCCTTCTCCTGTGCTTCCTCACAAAAAACCTGCTGTGCTTCGACCTGCGGCATATCCGGGGCATTCTTTATTTTCCTGTATGAACCGTCAGGCTGCATGAGCTGTGCCTTCACATTGTCGGCAAGCTGCACGTCAAGGATATGCTTAACCTCCTTCTTAAGGCGCGCATCCTCAACCGGGAACATAATTTCGACACGTCTGTCAAGATTTCTTGACATCCAGTCGGCACTTGCCATATATATTTCAGGATTCCCTCCGTTCTCAAAGTAGAATATTCTGCTGTGCTCAAGGAATGTTCCGACTATCGAGCGCACGGTTATATTCTCGCTCACGCCATCAAGCTGTGGTATCAGACAGCATATACCTCTCACGATAAGTTCAATCTTAACACCTGCTTTTGATGCCTTGTACATAAGCTCTATTATATCCTTATCGCACACGGAGTTCATCTTGGCTATTATGTGCGCATTCTGTCCGTCCTTCGCACGTTCTATCTCCCTCTCGACGAGATAATGGAAGCGCTCCCTAAGCCACAGCGGAGCAAGTGAGAGCTTATTCCAGCCGACAGGCTCGGAATATCCTGAGAGCATGTTAAATACAGCAGTTGCATCCTCACCGATGGCAGGAGAACATGTAAAAAGTCCCATATCACAGTAAAGCTTGGCTGTCGAATCATTGTAATTTCCCGTTCCGAGGTGGACATATCGTCTTATTCCATCCTCCTCACGCCTTACTGCAAGTGTTATCTTGCTGTGAGTCTTTAGACCGACAAGTCCGTATATTACATGGCAGCCCGCCTGCTCAAGCTTTTTTGCCCAGATAATATTGTTCTCCTCGTCGAACCTTGCCTTAAGCTCAACAAGAACCGACACCTGCTTGCCGTTCTCCGCTGCCGCAGCAAGTGCCGCAACAATAGGCGAATTACCGCTCACACGATAGAGCGTCTGCTTAATTGCAAGCACCGCCGGATCCTTCGCCGCCTGTCTTACGAAGTCCACCACGGGGTCAAAGGTCTGGTACGGATGATGCAGGAGAATGTCACCTTCCCGTATCGCCTCGAATATGTTCCTTCCATCCATCAGCTCAGGCACAGGTGCAGGAGTGTACTTAGGTGTCTTAAGATGTTCATATCCGAAGCTTACGTACATCTTCATAAGGAATGTAAGGTCGAGCGGTCCGTCTATCCTGTATATGTCACTGTCCGTTATGTCAAGCTCACTTTTTAACTTTTTAAGGAGCTGCTTGTCAATATTTCCCTGAACCTCTAATCTGATTGTCTGTCCCCACTGTCTCTTTTTGAGCTGTTTTTCAATCTCCTTTAACAGATCCTCCGCATCCTCCTCATCGATTGAAAAATCAGCATTACGCATAATACGATAAGGATAGGCGCATAAAATGTCATAGTTTAAAAAAAGCTTATCAATGTTTCTCTCAATTATCTCCTCAAGCAGAATCACAATATCCCCGTCACCGCCCGGAAGCCTGACAAATCTCGGAAGCACCGAAGGGACCTGAACGGTGGCAAATTCAGTCTCATCATCATCTCCGTTCTTTTTTTTCAGCAGTGCAGCGATGTTGAGTGTCTTATTCCTTATAAGCGGAAACGGTCTTGAAGAATCGACTGCCATAGGCGTAAGTACAGGATAGACCTCCTCATGAAAATACTTATCCACGAACTCAGCCTGTTCATCAGTCAAATCCTCATGGCTTGCAATGATATGAAAACCCTGATTGTCGAGTGCCGGCACCAATTCGTTGTTGTATATGGCATACTGTCTTTTTACGAACGCATGAGTGCGTTCATCAAGAGCTTCAAGCTGTTCCTTGGCCGTCATTCCCGCTATGTCCTTCTTTGTATACCCGGCATTCACCATATCCTTTAATGAAGCCACTCTTACCATGAAAAATTCATCAAGGTTTGATGCCGTTATGCTCAGGAATTTAAGTCGTTCAAAAAGCGGATTATCCTCATTTTCAGCCTCACCGAGCACCCTCGTGTCAAATTCAAGCCAGCTTAGCTCTCTGTTAATAAACATCTTGCTATTATTTCCCATATCTCCTCACTCCGGACTATTTAACCTTATCGCTTCTGCTTTATGACAGGCTTAAGTCCGTACACCTCCTCAAAAAATTCAACGCGCTCAGTAAAATACGCCTTCTCAAGTGTTATATCCTCAAATGTGTGTGCCGTTATCACAAGCATATTGTCCTTTACCGCAACCTCTATATCCTGAAACTTCTGTCTGTGTCCCCTGTCAAGCGAGTTGCTGACTCTTAAAATCGCTGTCAGCTTGGCAATCGTAAGGTAATCCTTGCGGTCAAAGCTCCACAGCGCATCGTCCGCATCGAACGCCATTGTGTTGTACTTTACGACATTTGCAATTATTTCCCTCTCCTTGTGCGAAAGTCCGATAATCTCCGTCGACATGATTATGCTGTATGAACACTGCTCCGGATTCAGCATGTTGATATACTGTCCGCAATCATGAAGAATGCATGCTATCTCAAGCAGAAACCTCTCTCGCTCCGAAAGACCATGATATTTTTTGATGCTGTCATATATCAAAAGTGCATTCTTCTCAACGAGACTCACATGCTCGCTTCTGATTGAATAACGCTTGGATATTGTCTTTGCTGCCGCTAAAATATCCGCCTTAAAGTCATGCTTCAGCTCAAATTTCTTCGTATTCTGCGCATGTTCAACAGCCATACCGTCACACAGACTTACCTGTGGCATCCATATATCCTCCGCCTGTGTAAAATCAAGCATTCTCATATAGACCATTGCACTCGGAAGAATAAGCTTTGCCTGATCCTCCTGAATGTCCATGAGCTTCGCAATTTTTTCCGTATTTTCGTGATATATCTTCTCAAAAAACTTTTTAAACTTATTTCTTGTCGTGTACTCTCCGTCATCAAAGAACTCTTTCATCCTCGCGTAGTACGGAACACAATCGCCCACAAATATTATATTATGAATCTTTTTGCGTTTTAAGAACAGCTCATTAAGCGTAACCATGTCGTTGTCAATGTATTCCTTCATTATATCCACATAATTGACAATATTCTGTGAGAGCACCGACATCATATTGCTTATTCTCACGGCACCAAGTCTTACATTTTGTGTTGTCACAAGAGTACCGTTGTCAAATATGGACACCTGTGCACTTCCGGCTCCGACATCAACAAGTGCTGTCGATTTCTCAATAATCTTGTTAAACTTATCATTCTTAGCCGCAAGAGCTTTATATATTATGAATCTTTGTTCCGAATTACTCAGAATCTCCACATCAAGCCCTGTTCTCACCTTGATTCTGTCAAGGACCCTGTAGGCATTCTTCGCCTCTCTCAGTGCACTTGTGGCAAAAGCCCTGTAATCATCAATACAGTAATCCTTCATTATCTCCGAAAATCCGTAGAGGATGTCACACATCTTCTCCACATCCTCAAAATCAACTTCCTTTGCCTCATATGTATTCTTTCCAAGTTCAAAATTATATCTTACATGGTCAATCTTCTTTATTCCGTTGTCCCTTGAAATCTCGTAAATCACCATCTCCATGCAGCTTGAACCGATATCGATAGCGGCAAACGTTGAATAAGCCATCTTCCCTCATCTCCTTATTTATCACATATATGCACTAATCGCGTCCTTTATAATTTCCGAGCAGCTTAATGGCTATCGCTTCCTCCTCGATGCCTCTGAGTGCATTCTTAACCGCTGCATCGGATATATGCCCTCCGAAGTCGACATAGAACATGAACTCCCACTTTCTCTCACTTATAGGTCTTGACTCAATCTTAGTCATATTAAGACCGTTGAACATGAGATTGCTTAATATTGAGTACAGACTTCCCGCTTCATGTGGAATCTCAAAGCATATACTTACCTTGTCGGCATCCTCCGTCACGATTCTGTTCTTAGAAACAATCACAAAACGCGTCGTGTTGACTCCGCTTGTATTGATATGCGATGCAAGAATCTCAAGTCCGTACAGCTTAGCTGCAGTCTCGCTCGCAATGGCAACCTGAGTACTGTCCTTATCATCTAATATTTTTTTTGCGGCAACCGCCGTGTTGGGCGCACCGAGCTGTTGCCAGCCTTTATCCTCCAAAAACTTAGCACACTGCATAAGTCCCTGTGCATGCGAATACACTCTCTTTACCTTGGATATATCCGTTCCCGGAATACCGACGAGTGCATGCTCAATCTTTACCGTCTCCTCGGCAACAATGTAATTGTCGTACTCCCTCAACAGGTCATAAGTGTCATTAACAATACCTGCTGTTGAATTGTCAAGCGGAAGCACCGCGTAATCAGCCTCACCGTTCTTTATGGCTTCCATGGCTGCCCTGAATGTCGGAACACATGAGCAGTCCGCATTCTCTCCAAAATACTTGAGAGTGGCTGCGTGGCTGTATGCCCCCGGAACCCCCTGATACACAACACGGCAGCCATCCTTTTCAAGCTCCTTAACCGCAACATGCGGTGCGGCCTTAGAGTGCTCGCCCGCCTCAAGTATTCCATACTGAAGCTTACGGCTCATCGCCATAATCTGCTTAAAAAGTTCATCTACACACTTTTTATCAAATTCATCCTCAACAAGAGCACAGAGTGTCTTAAGCTTCTCGTTCTCTCTCGTCTTGTCATAGACTGCCTTATTGTTGGCTATCTTGTATTCCGCAACGTCCTTGCTTATCTCCATTCGCTGCCTCATAAGCTCAACTATCTGTTTATCAATCACATCAAGCTTACTTCTTGATTCTGCTAAATCTATCACTCCATATTCCTCCGATTCTCTTTTGCTTCGCAGCATACCTGTTTTCATTTTATTAATTGTATCATTGCCCTCAAATTTTAGCAATAGAACATTGCTAATGCTGTCTGAAATGTGTTAGAATAATGTGTAAAATATTTGTAACTGTTAAAAGGCTTGCAAATTGCCTTCTGTGAATGCTTGTGTTCAAGCAGAATAGCAATTATTTATGGTTCTGAGCAGTTTCAATATCCGAAAAATCTTCGAGGGAGGTTTTAATATGAAAAAGGCATCACGCATAATAACAATTATTGTTATTTCCGCCGTAATCGTCGGCATAGGTGTGGCTTCATATATGAGCAGCAAGGTCAAGTATAATGACGATTCATACCTGGGAAACACGTCAGGAAATCTTATGAACAAGGGGCTGTTCGCAGAGCACAACGGAAAGATATATTTTTCAAATCCTTACGACGGCGACAAGCTCTACTCAATGAACAGCGACTGCACGAATATTAAGAAATTATCAGATGATTCCGTATCGTACATAAACGTAACGGACAATTATGTTTTTTATGTGAGAAACAATTTCGATAAGGACAATGCCGGAATGATTTTCCGCGGACAGCTCTATGGTGTCATACGCTCTAAGCTGAACGGTAAAAATGCCAAGGCACTCACCGTAGACGTGATATCCACAATGGCACTTATCGGCAACCGTGTATACTACGGAAGTTATGATAACGGCAAAATTCAGACCATGTACACAACAATAGACAAGAAGGAGACTGCAGCGATAAAGAATACCCAGCTCCCTCTTTACAGCATCGATGACAATAAGCTGTACTATTCCGGCACTGACGGGGAACACAACATCCACTCCTACAATCTTGCAACGGGGTTTACGGATACGTTATTAGAGGGTAACACCTACCTCGCATCGATGAACGACGACATCCTATACTACCTCGACATGGCAAACAATTACGCTCTAACGACCTATGACATGATAACAGGTGTGACAACCGTGCTCTATGACGGCAGATGTATTAATTACAATATCTATGACAACGTGATTTTCTTTCAGACTGAGGATGGCAGCAATGCACTTCACCGCATGAACACGGACGGCACCAATGACACTATCATTGCATCAGGCAATGCTGACAATATCAGCTGCACCTCACAGTACACATTCTTTACCTTCTACGGACAGAACATACTTTACCGCGTGCCTACACACGGCGGAACAACTGTTGAAGCATTTACATATACACCTAAGAAATAAATCAATCTTATATAATCCGGTTGAATGCAGCATCGTTTGGCACGGCAAAAGCCGGAGTCTTATTCAGACCCTGAATAAGACTCCGGCTTTTATCATGTTGTTTTCATACGCTTATTGTATATTTTCCATGCGCTTCTGTGCATCGTCAAGCGATTTGTAGCCATATTGAAGAACCGTGTTCTCCATTATCATTTTGTTGAGATTCTTTCCTTCTTTATAAAGACCGATGACATATCTGCAATAGAGAATGAAGGTGTCCTTTGAGTAGGTGTCAAGTTCACCCCTGAGATAAGTCTCGGCAGAAGTATCATAAGGTGTGTCCTCAGAGGTGTGGATATAGCGAATCTGCCCCGCAAGCGCAGGATATTCAGCCACGAACTCCTCGAGCCACCCGACCTGAATTGCGATTACCTGCTCGGCAATCGTCCTGCGCTCATCGTCTATGGCTTCAAGGCTGTCCTTGAACTTCTCATACTCTAATGGTGCCGTGCTCTGCATCATTCTCGCATACTTTTCGGTGACAAGATTTCTTCCGCTTCGCTCACCCTCCCGTAGGTCGGCAAGATAGCTTCTTAAAAGCTCCTCGTTCCAAGCCATGAACTGGCTTCTTCTCATGAGCGTGAAGGTATTGTAATTATTCTGGCAGTCGGCCCTTCCGCCCTCATTTTTTGTCTCCTGAAACATCTCCCACTCGATTGATACAATGCTCTCTATCAGTTCACGTTTTCCATCGTCCGAAGAGTTCTGTATATTCTCACAGCCCTGCATGATTGCATAGCCCTGAGTCTCCATGTAGGTGTCAACGCTTCCCGATAAGCTCTGCATATTAAGAAGCCTGACAAGCTCTGCACAAATCGACTCGATGTTCTCCGACACACGCTTCTCATCGTGGCAGTCAAGCTCCGAAAGCTTTTTAAGACCGTCACATATTCTGTGAAGAACAGGCTCCTGCCTGCGCTCCGCCATGGCGGTAAGTGCTCTGTACGACCACTTATAGTATGGCATATATTCCCTGTAAATAAGAAAGCACAGTCTTATTACCTCCTGCATGAAGCCCGCATATGCGAGCGACGCCGCTACATAATCCTGTCTTTTCATGCACCTTCCGTAGTTGTACTGACCGTACTGTGCAATCTTTACTGCAGCCTCCGCCATCTTCGCATACCATAGCCTGTCCGGATAAAATTCGGCAAGCTGCTGTCTTGCCTCAGTGATTAAACCCTCATCGTCCCTGAAAATCTCACCGTTAACCGCCGCTGCCGCCTGCTCCTCGCTAATCGCAGCCCACGCCGCTATGTCATCGCGCTCAGGCACCTTATCTGTATCTATGTGTTCCCTCAAAAAATCACTTATCCTTATGACACCTACTCTGCCGTGACCGTTCTTCGTCTCGACTCTCGCCGCGAAGCCAAAAAATCTCTTCGGAAGCTTGTCATACTCCTTGGCAAGCTTATCACCAATCTCCTCGTAGACCGTATCGTCAACCCACAGACAGACGGAAGGTCCGAAGTCATGGTCTCTTGACAGCTCATCGTCAAAGCCAAAGCATTCGGAGCCGTAACCTGCAAGCCCGGCGGCAATCCTTGTCTCATATTCGTGAAACTCCCTGTGAAGCATGTCCTTTACATAGACCTCATAGTATTCGCGTGCAAGCACAAGCCCGCTTATCACGCCCTCACCCGCATCACAGCACAGCTTCTCAAGCTTGTTATTAAGCTCACCTATTCTCCTTGCGATGGCGTCGGCATCAGCAGTTCTGTCCGTGTCTGCAAGATTTTTGTATGCCTCAATGCAGTTCTCACAAGTCGCACGGTAAGCGCTATTGTTGTAGCCATAGCTTCTCGCAAGCTCGGACAGAGCCTCCTCATAGGCTTCAACCGCCTTGGAATACTCACCTTTCTTCAGATTCAGGTCGCCGTAAGCCGAAAGTGCAGCCCCATAGTGCGCATCCTTATATTTTCTGCCTTTGTCCCTTTCAAAAATCGCGAATGCCTTCATTAAATTGTTCTCAGCATCAGCATATTCTCCGCTCCTGATGTACAAAAGCGAGAGGTTTACATAAGTTGTCGCCTCCTCGACCTCACAGTCGGGAAGCTTCCTTATTATCTCGAGTGCCTTAAAAAGCTCAGCCTTTGCTCGTTCGTATTCGCCTGTCTCCGAATACAAAAGACTTATGTTGTTGTAGAGCGAGGCGTACCTGTAAGCGTCCTTGCAGCCCGACTCCTTTAACTCTCCGGCGGTCTGCTCGTACAGCTCCTTTGCCCGCTCGTAATTACCCGCCGCGCGGTAAGCGGTGGCTGCGTTTAACACTATTGTGGCGTAGTTCTGTCCTTTAAGTCCCGCGCCCTGCGCTATCGCCATTGCCCTGTCCGCGAGCATTGTCGACTCCTCATGCCTTCCCGTGACACGATAGAGTCCCACAAGCTCGGTTATGACGGTCAGAACCGCCTGCGTATCCTCAAGCTCCACCGCCTTTTTCATATTGTCAATGAGAAACTGCTCCGCCTCATCCATCTTTTTTTCATCGAGTAATCCGTCCAGCCTTTGAAAAAAATCATTGTAATCCATATACTGCCTCCAAACTTAAATACTATCCCTCGGTCTGAAGTCTCACCATCCTGGCATATATTCCGTTGTTCTTCATAAGCTCGGCAGGAGTGCCTGTCTCTGCGACATGACCGCCGTCTATCACGACAATCTTATCCGCACCCGAAACGGTACGCATTCTGTGTGCAATAATTATGACCGTCTTATTCTTTATGAGCCTTGAGATAGCCTCCTGAATAAATGTCTCATTCTCCGCATCGAGCGATGCCGTAGCCTCGTCAAGAAGAATCACAGGAGCATCCTTTAAAAGAGCTCGCGCAATGGAGATTCTCTGTCTCTCACCGCCGGATAAAGCCGAGCCGTTCTCACCGATTACAGTGTTATAGCCGTCAGGAAGCTTTGATATAAATTCATCACACTGTGCCTCCTTTGCAGCTCTTATAACCTCCTCGTCGGTCGCATCCTTCTTACCTATTCTTATGTTCTCCATGATAGTGTTATCAAAGAGAGTTACATCCTGAAAAACTATGGAATATGCTGCAAGGAGCTTCTCAGGATCCACCTGTGAAATATCCTTGCCGCCAAGTCTTATGATTCCGCCGTCGACGTCCCAGAATCTTGCCGCGAGCTTAGATACCGTGGACTTACCGCCGCCTGACGGTCCGATAAGTGCAGTGACTTCTCCCTGCTTTGCCGTAAAGCTTATATCTTTAAGTACATTCTCACTCTTATCGTAGGAAAAGCTTACATTTGAAAAATCAATGTCGTAGGAGTCCACCTTCAGTTCATCCGTTCCCTTCTGTACAGGATAATCCGTAATCTCGTTCATTCTCTCGACGTTGATATCCTGTGCGATTACGGCAGCAAGATTCATAAGCGTTCCCTGCATCGGCTCATATATTCTCGATACGACAAGAATGAACATGAAAAATGTCATCACATCAAGCTTGCTCTCACAGAGCAGAATCGAGCCGACAAGTGCAACCGTTCCTATTCCGAAACGGAGAGTACACGACGCAGACACAACGAACACCGCCGTTCCAAGCTCCGCCTTAAAGCTCTCCTTCTCAAGTGCGTTAATCTTGTCTTTCAAACCTTCAAGATACTTATCCTCGGCGTTGTAGGACTTTAAATCCTTGACGGTCTCAAGATACTCCTGAAGTCCGTCCGCCTGTATAACAGCAACCTTTCTCTTTCTTCTTGAAATTCTTCTCTGCACGTTGCCCGAACAGCCAACGATGATGAGCGCAATCGGAAGCACCCACAGTGCCGCCAGTGCCATTCTCCAGTCAAAAAAGAAAAGGCTTACCGCAATCAGTACCGTTGAAATCATCGCCCCGAAAAACTGCGGCATTACATGTGAAAAGTTGTGCTCAAGCACCGTACAGTCCCCGAGAATTGTCGATGTAAGATCCGCAAGGTCCTTCTTTCCGAAGAATGAGAGCGGAAGTGTACGGAGCTTCTCCGCTATGTTGATTCTTCTGTGCTCACTTTCCTTATAGGTCGAAAAGAAAGAAGCGTTGTACTGTAGATAAAATGCCAAACCAAATACAATTAAGATTATAACACATCCTATGATATATGTGTATCTGTGATTTGCCGGAACATTTCCGTTAATCATGTCAGCAGCAAGATAATACATGAGTGCGACGGGCACCATGAGCATTATGTTCTGCAATGTCGTAATCGCCGTACACTTTATAAAGTCAACCGCACCCTGTTTAGTAAGCGCGTATCTTTTCATGAGCTTCTTTATCATACCATACCACCTACCTTCCATGTTACAGATTTTCTGTACTCATCCCACATCTTTTTGTAGCAGTTGTCCTTCCCACCTGCCGCAAGAAGCTCCTCATGGCTTCCCGACCGGGCAAGCCTGCCCTCTTTAAGCACGAAGATTTCATCCGTATCCTTCACGGTGGAAAGTCTGTGTGCAATCATGATGACCGTCTTATTTTTACCGATTTCATCGAATGCCTTCTGAACAAGGCTCTCGTTCTCAGGATCGGCAAAGGCAGTCGCCTCATCAAGAATTACAATCGGAGCGTCTTTGAGAAGTGCTCTCGCGATTGCGATACGCTGCGTCTCACCACCCGAGAGATATGTGCCGTGTGTTCCAAGCTCCGTGTCAATTCCCTTAGGAAGCTTTTCAATTATGTCATCGCACTGTGCAAGATGAAGTGCTCTCTTTAACTCAGCGTCCGTCGCATCAGGCTTAGCAAGCTTAAGATTCTCCCGTATGCTCATCTTCAACAGCTTATTGTTCTGGAATACATAGGCAATCATGCTGTTAAGCTGTGACTTTGACAGTTTCTTTATATCCACGCCTCCGATGCTTATGCTTCCCGAGCTGACATCAAAAAACCTCGCGATAAGTGCCGCCGTGGTACTCTTTCCGCCGCCTGACGGCCCGACAAACGCCACATGTGAGCCCTGTGGTATCTTTATCGACAGTTCAGATACCGCATCACGCTCTGCTCCCTCGTATCTGAAGCTCACGCTCTTAAGCTCAATAGAATAATCTCTTACCTTCTTATCACAATCATTCTCCTTAAGCGGCTCCATGTCCAGTATCGACTGCACTCTCGTGAGCGCATCCTCAACGAGCATGTTGTTCTCACTCATAAACATCATCTTTGTGAAGGTTGTTGATATAATAGGAGTAAAAATAATATAAAACAGCAGATTTACGACAAACTTATCCGTCACGACTCCGCCTGCCGTCACGATAAGTGCTGCACAGGTGAGAAACGCAAATACACTGTTGATTGCAACCTCAAACAACACCATAGGTCTGCGGCATCTCTTCGTGTAGGAGATACAGAACTTCGAGTAGCTGCTTATCGAATCGCGGAATTTTTTGAAGGTGAACACCGACTGACCGAAGGTCTTTACGACAGGCATTCCTCTCACATACTCGACAGCCTGATTGTTCATGTCCTCAAGCGAATCCTGATAATGTCTCATATCCTCCGCCATCTTTTTGCCGAGCATTCCAGCCATATTGACAAATGCAAGTACGACGGGGATAAGGCTCACAAGACCTAACTTCCAGTCAAAAATAAACAACATTACTATGAGTGCGACAGGCGTAAGCATTGCGCTTGCCGTGTCAGGGAGCTGATGCGCAAGGTATGTCTCCGTCGCCTCCGCCGACTCCGCGATAATCTTTCTCATCCTGCCGCTTCCGAGGCTGTCAACCGCACCCACGGGAAGCTTTTTTACATGGTTCAGCACAGTGAGTTTCATATTCGCTGCAACCCTGAATGCCGCCTTATGCGAAAAAAGAAGTGCCGCAAAATATATGAGCATGCTCGCAAGTGCCATGACAACCGCCATCACTCCGTTATGTACAATTCCGTCAGCCCTCGAAAAATCGGGCGCCACTTCAATAACCTCTTTTATAATTTTCCACAGATAAATGAACGGAAACAGTGCAAGCACGGCACTGACCGCTGACATAATAACCGACGCATAGCTGAAGCCCTTGTAGCTTTCCGCATACGCCATGAGCCGTGAGAAGGCTGATTCCTTCTTAGGGCTCTTTTCATTGCTCTCCTTCATGGTTATCCTCCTTGAAATAATTGTGGGTTATATATTCAGAACTTTTTATAAGTTCAGCTAAGTTATATTAGTTGTAACTAACATAACCTCAAATAAAAAGTTCCATATAGGAACCTTTATCTGCTTATTTAATTTTTACCTTCTGCTCTGACATTCATCCCGGTTGGTGCAGGTCACTCGAAATACATATCAAAGAGCTGTCTCCACCCGGCGGTGTAGAACTCGCGGAGCTGCCCGAGATAGGTCTTAGCCTCACCGATATCATTCTTATGAATGAGCAGTTCAAAAAATGCCGTGAACATGCCACTCACAAGCACATGCTCAAGCTTAGGGTCTATCTGCCTTATATCATTGCCGTTCTTTCTCATAAGCTCAACAAAATCATGCGTCGCCTGAACCTCTATCTCCGACATCTCATGCACCATGTTCTCGTATCGCGTCCCCTCAGAGCAGGTGAGTATAAGCCTGAACTCATCCTCATTCTCATACATATAGTCGAGCATCTGCTCCATGCAGTCGCCGCCGACCTTCCCCATGTTCTCCTGCTGTGCACCCGGCTCGAGCTTTTTAAAGCCGTTCTGCGTCCTGACATACATATCCATAAGATGCTCATACTTCTCTGACACCAGCGCGTCAAACAGCTTCTCCTTGCTGTCATAGTAGCCGTAAAATGCCCCCGTCGTCACGCCCGCACTCTTCACAATATTCCTGAGCGATGCCCCCTGAAAGCCCTTTTCAAGAAACTCCTTCTTCGCCGAGGCATATATCCTCTCCAATGTCGTCATTTCACCATCCATGTTGTTCCGCTCCGTAAAAAACAAAAGGTAATGTAACAATGTTATATAACACTGTTATATTACCTTTTATACCTCATATATGAGCGTTTGTCAATATGTTTTTACACCTGAATCTTTTTTATAAATATTCCTTTGTATCGCTCCTAAATCCTTTTAACCCAGCCTCCACTTACAGATGTCCGTGTACTCCGTATTGTCTGCCCCAATATGTCCGACCGCCTTTATCTCATTCATTCCATTTATAAGCCTGACCTTGTTAACCATGAACACTCCGTTTCCCCTGCGCTCCATCTCTCCGACGCTCACTCCGTTTACATATAGCTCGACCTTATCACAGTTAGAGTACACCTTCACATAGGTGTCCTCGCTCTCCCTGTCGACATAGCGTGAGCTTGTGATATGGACGAACCTGTCCGCCTTATTCCAGTCAGCTTTGTACAGGTAAAAGCTGTCCTTGCGGATTTTTCTGTCACATGTGACAAGTCCCTTATCATTTAACGCAATCTGACCGCCCTCATTTCTAGAATCCACCGCAAAATCAAAAAGCACCCATATAAATGTCGCCCACAGGCATTCATGTGTGTTGATATATTTAAGTGCCTGCTCGTGCATGATGCTCTGGTACTCCTCGGGATGCCACTGTCCCCATGCGAGCAGTCCGTTCTTCTCAAGCTCGGGATACAGCTCGTGCTGATTTACATTTGCGCCCCAGCCGTACTCGGATATACCCATCGGTCTGTTGTCAAAGGAAGCCTTCCTGTCCATAAGCTGCTCAAAATTTCCGTCAAAATTCTTGTCGGGATACCAGCCCGGATATATATTCCACGCCGCAATGTCGGATTTCCAGCCTATATTGTTGGTAAAATCCGCATAGTCTGCCGTTCCCTTCTGATTCATCGCATAGTCGCGGTTGATTGCCTGCGTCGTGTATCTTCCCGAACTGTCCTCTCCGTGTGCCAGCTCGTCAAGCTCATACACAAGCTGCTTGGCGTTCATGAAGCTGCTCGCGCTGTTTGCACCGTTGCCTATCTCATTTTGAAGTCCCCAGAAAATGACGGAAGGTCTGTTGTACTGCTGCCTCATGAGTTCAACAAGCTGCCTTTTTGTATTCTCCACGAACTCAGCCGACTCGCCGAGCGCGTTGACAAGCGGTATCTCCGTCCACAGAACTATTCCGTTCTCATCGCACAGGTCGTAAAAATAATCCGTGTGCGGATAATGGCACAATCTCACCGCATTTGCGCCGAGCTCCTTGATTATGGCTACATCCGCCTCATGCTCTGCCTCCGTGAGTGCATTTCCCATACCTTTATAGAACTGATGCCTGTTCACGCCTCTGAGCGGATGTGATTTGCCGTTTAAGAAAAAGCCCTTTTCACGGTCGACATAGAAATATCTGAAGCCAACCCTGTCGCTCACCTCATCGAGCGTTTTATCACCATCGCTTATGTTGATCTTCACGGTGTACATATAGCCTGCATCACTTTTTCCGGCAGACCTGCCTTCTTCACATATCTTTGCAGCTTCTCTTTCATAGCTTATTCCATTCCACAGGTGAGGGTCAGCAACCTTAACCGTCCGCTCGTACACAACCCTTCCCTGCGCGGGAACACTGATTTGTTCACTTAATGCCTCGGGCGCATTATCCCCCTCAACCGCAGTTTTTACCGTGACCACTCTTGTAATATCGCTGTCATTTACAAGCTCTGTCCTGACAATGACGGTTCCGAGGCTTTCAGGCGCCGTCATGCTCCTTACATCGGGTGTTGTGAAAAAAAGTCCCGATGAGCCGTTGTTATTCAGGTCAAAATGAACCTTATCGACAACGACGAGGTATACCCTCCTGTAAATTCCACCGCACATATTAAAATCGGCTGATATCGGAGCAACCGCCTCATCATGCGAATTGTCAACCCTGACCGCAAGCACATTCTGTCCATGCACCAGATAATCGGTCACGTCAAACCTGAATGCCGTGTAGCCGCCCTTGTGCGTGAACGCATCTCCGCCGTTGTACGGCACATGAGTTCCGTTAACATACAAATCGGTCTTTTGATTTGATCCGTTAAACTCAAGATATACCTTCTTTCCGTCGAATGCCTCATCATAATCAAGCCTTTTCCTGTACCAGAAGGCGGTTCGCAGATAGTCGTTTCCGCCGTCCTCCGCATCCTTGATATTCCATGTATGCGGAATGTTCACAACTTCCCATCCGCCATCGTCAAAATCAATCCCCGTCACTTCATCATCCGTAAGAGCCTCTCCGCCGAAGTGCCAGCCGTCACACATATCCCTAAGATACTTACCGTCACGTCCGCTCGACGTATATGCAGTATTCTCACTCATTATCTTTTCTCCCTTCTGCAAAAAAACTTATAGGCGTTTGCGAAACTATATAATTGAAAACGGACGTTGTACAAATTTAACAATTCACCGCAGGCACGCTTTCGCTACATGAATCACGCAGCGGTACATAACGCAGTAAAATACAATGCCTAAGTACCGGCGGCTTCATAGTACCTGCTCGTGAATTTGTTTAATTTGCACAACTATATATCGTCATAACTGCGTTTCGCAAACGCCTAAAAGAACTTAAAACAGCCATGCTTGCTTCTGCAGGTCAATGAAATTCGCAATCCGCTTTGCTGCTTGCTCATATAAAATCGATGCTTCGCATCTCTTTTAATTTATAAAATACCGCAAACCGTCCGCTCCCACAATGCAATATTTTATAACATTATGCATATTTTATCGCCGATTTTGCACGCCTTACCTTCTGCCGGAATCAGTGTCTGCCCTTATTAATCTGTCTCCTCTTTACAGCCACTGCCTTTCGGTCAAAATTCCTCGCGCTCTCATTTTTCAGACTCTTATAGAGCTCATATCTCTCTGCCGACAGTCTTCCGTCCGCTATCGCCGCCTTAATGGCACAGCCCGGCTCCGTCTCGTGCCTGCAATCGCTGAACTTACAGCAGCCCTCAAGCTCCACAATATCCGCAAAGGTGTCATCGAGTCCCTCCTCGACATCACACATTCCGATTTCTCTCATCCCCGGTGTATCGACAATGGTGACACCGTTAGGCAATTCAAACAGCTGCCTTGTCGTCGTGGTATGTCTCCCCCTCGAATCGCTCTCTCTTACCGCACCCGTCTTCATAACCTCACTGCCTGAGATTGCGTTTATCAGCGTTGACTTTCCTACACCCGACGAGCCCATAAGTGCTATTGTCACTCCTGACCTGCAATATGTGAGAAGATCACTCATTCCCTCCTGTCTTACGGCACTCACGGCGTACACTCTGACATCCCCCGCTGCCGCTTTGACCTCGTCCATATAGTCCTTAACATTCTCACACAAATCCGCCTTCGTGAGCACGACTACCGGCGTGACCTCCCCTGTTTTTGCCACCGCAATATAGCGCAGTATTCTGTTCACATTAAAATTGTCGTTGAGCGAGCACACTATAAAGCAGTAGTCGACATTCGCCACCATCTCCTGCTCAAGCGAATTTTTCATGCTGTGGTCGCTCGGATACGGGCGCTTCAACATATTTTTTCTGTCACACACCTTTACAATTCTGCTCTCACCCGATGGCTGATAGTCGAACTCGACATAATCGCCCACTATCGGGTACACCTCATTGCCGTAGTAGATGCTCCCCTTGCACTTTGCCGGTAACTCCTTCCCTTCAAAAAGAATCGTAAACATATTTTTCTGCACATTGCAGATACGTCCCACGCATCTGCAATTCGGGATATTGCTATCATTTTCGTTGATGCCGTTTTCTCTGATATTCCCGCTGATGTTATCACTATTAAAATTCTTATTTTTCTCCATTTTTTAGTCCTCTCTGATTCATAATCTGCGGTACATGATTATCTCTCATTTCGGACTACCTCGGCACACTCATGTACCGCTCACAAACCCATCATTTTCATTATAGAAAAACATAAAAAGACCGCAGCAAAAATGCCACGGTCCATAAGCTCAATAATTTGACATAAATATTAAAATATCGTCTGATTGACAGCATAAAACAGCTATTACTAATCAGACCTCTTCACAAACCGAGGTAATCACACAATATTCAATTACAATCTCCATCTCTGCATTTCTCATAATGAACTACCTCGCTTTCTTAAAATTATTCTTTAGGAATTACCTAAACTGTTTTCCGGATACAGGCTGATTATATTGCCGCAATGCCTGTCTTGTCAAGTATTAAATACACCAAGCCGCATACAGAGGAACCGACTTTATTCCGTTTTCCATTCCGAAATTCTTAGCGGAAACTCTCACCGACTGCGCTATATCATACTTCTTTTTAAATATTTCAAGACTTTTTGCCCTTACATGAATGTTGGCTTTGCACTCAATCGGCAGAATACCGTTTCCATACATTATGACAAAATCAAGCTCAGCCATGGAGTTAGATTCCCAATAATAGAGCTTATGCTCTCTGCACGCCAACTGCACCGCAAGATAATTTTCCGTGACAGCCTCCTTCGCCTCGCCGCCAAAATTAATGTCAGAAAGAATTGTCTCCACAGGTATCATCGCCTTTGCCGCCAAAAGCCCTGCATCACAACGGCTTTACCATCCTTTTGTACATAGTATAATCTATTTTTTCACATTTTTCTTACTTATTATGTGAAATCAGGTCTTTCCATCTCTCAGGCGCAATACTCTCGCTCGTCACGATACACTCCGGGTCAGGAGCAATGACATGTCTTACAACCTCGAAAATTCTCCTTGCGTCGCACAAAAGGCAGTCCGCATCGCCGAACTTAACCTGTCTTGCCGCTCCACAGTCAAGAAACGCCTGGTTAAGCTTCACAAAATCCTCGGATATATGCGGCTGTGAGGCATTGTAATGCTTTCTCACATACACCGTGCGTGATTCGCCGTCAGGCATCACAATCTGAAGCTTCATCGGCTTGTCGGAGAGTCTGTTCGGCACGTTTAACACCTCCTCGACACTGTGAATATATGTATTGCGCTCATGTCCCACACCGACAAGAAGTATCTTACCTCTGCAGTCCTTCAGCCTGTCATAGCAGCCGCCCGGCGTACATGGCGTATTGCAGTATTCCTCACCTGCGAGGTACTCCACTGCATTTCTTCCAAGACCTGCCATGCTGTGTGTCGGGTGAAGTGACCTGACCACACCATCTCTTTTCATGAACATGTTGGTGAGAAGCCCGACACACGACGGGGTGCTCTCAGGGTTATATACAGGGTTAGCAGCATTTACCGTTTTCCATGTGTGCGTAGGGAGCAACAGCAGTCCATCCGCGAAGAACTCACTCCACGCATCAAGCACCGTGTCCGCACCGCCTTCTACCTGCCCTACAGCTTTCATCGACGAGTGAATAAGTATTGTTTCACCGCCGTTTAAGCCCATAGCTGCCAACTGTTCTTTTAAATCGTTTTTCGTGTACATCATAACTCACCTACTCTAAATCATACTCAAAATGCTGATAATCCTTCGTCGTGTTCCAGTCCCCTCCCCATGTGAATCCATGCTCCGTAAAAAGCTTATAGCACAGGTCATCATGATCTATCTTGTACTGAAAGTCCTGTGTCCTGTCCACATAAGCGACTGCGTCCTCCGGCATAACCGTCACACCGTCCTCAGCAGTCTTAACCTGCGGATTATAGAATGGGTTAATGTCAATCGCCAGTCCCTTTCCATGTTGTGATACAATGTCCGTTCCCTCTATCATCCTATAGTTGAACGCCGATGTATTGTTGTCATCCATGGAAAGCTCATCGTCGCCGTCGTACTCGTCAATCAGTGCAATCTTCTCAATCGGGTACTGTGCCTGATAAAGCTCCCAAAATATCTCGACAATATCCTGTGAAATAATCTTATTTACAATAAGCTCACCCTCGCAGGTTCTTCCGCCGAAATCCACATACAGAACATGAACATAGCTTAAATCTTTTTTCTCGACCGTGCAGTCCTTAGGGTAGCTTTTCCCCTGCATGTTTTTCCATATCTTATCCGGAATATCCGATGCATAAAAATTGACATTGTCTATGATGGCAGCATTGCTGCCCGTATCGCTGTCTGCGCCGTCTGACTCTGTATCTGACACATTTTCATTTGTTTCCGTCGTTGCCGCATAGTCCGACTCAGCATACTCCGTTCCTGCGTAGCCCGTTGTCGCACTTCCCAAATCTATTGTTCCGCTTGCAGGCTCGTCCGCCGTCCTTCCAAAGTACAGCATAGCTCCGAGCATGGCGAGTGGCACAAGAGATACGCCAAGGATGCCAAGCAGTATTTTTGTCATTTTATTCATAGGTGTCTCCTGCATTTGATAAGAATTAGTGTTAAAATTTACATATTTTCATAGGAATCCATGTATTTTTTTACATTAATTCCCACTTAGTGCTCATCCACCACCTGAAAAATTATGAACTTCAGGTAATACGACTCATTCGCCGCCCACAATATCGGATGGTCAGGTCCCTGGGTGCGGAACTCCACCTGTCTTAAGCGCTTATGCACACTCTGTGCAGCCTCCTTGATGGTCTTTGTAAAGAGCTCCTGTGTCATGAAATGGGAGCATGAGCAGGTTGCAAGATATCCTCCGTCCTTCACGAGCTTGAGTCCCTTCATGTTAATCTCCCTATATCCCTTTATCGCGTTCTTAGTTGCCTCGCGCGACTTGGTAAACGCAGGAGGGTCAAGTATCACCACATCATACTTTTCGCCCTCCGCCGCAAGACGAGGAAGCTCGTCGAGCACGTTCGCACACTTAAAATGCACCGTGTCCTCAAGTCCGTTGAGCCTTGCATTGGCTCTCGCCTGTTCAACCGCATACTCTGATATATCAAGTCCCGTGACCTCTGCCGCACCTGCAATACCGGCATTGAGCGCAAAGGTTCCCATATGGGTGAAGCAGTCAAGTACTCTCTTGCCCTTACAGAGTCTCTGTATTGCCAGCCTGTTGTACTTCTGGTCTAAGAAGAATCCCGTCTTCTGCCCGTTCACCACATCGACCATATAGTGCACGCCGTTCTCAACAATCTCGACATTCGTGTCGAACTCGTCACCGATGAAGCCCTTTACAATCTTAAGACCTTCCTTCTCGCGCTCCTTCGCATCGCTTCTCTCATATACACCGCGGATATTGATTCCATCCTCACAAAGTATCTCCTTGAGGTCGTCAACGATTCTTTCCTTAAAGCGCTCTATTCCGAGCGTGAGTGCCTGCACAACGAGCACATCCTCGTATTTGTCGACAACTATTCCCGGAAGAAAATCAGCCTCGCCGAATATCACCCGGCATGAGGAGGTATCAACCGTATCCTTCCTGTAATTCCATGCTGCCCTGACTCTGTTATATATGAATTCATCATCTATGAGCTGGTTGGCATTCCTTGTCATCATTCGTATTCTTATCTTAGAATTCTGGTTGATATAACCTCTTCCAAGCATATATCCGTTAAATGCATGAACGGCAACTATATCTCCGTTCTTAAATGTTCCGCATATTGTATCTATCTCATTGTCATATATCCACAGACCACCCTGTCCGAATTCTCTTCCTTCACCCTTTTTTAATGTAACTATTGATTCTGCCATATTTTCTCCATTTCATAATTTTTTACATAATTTTTCTGTTCTTTGTTAATAATATATCCGTCAACACACAAAATCAAGTAAATGCGAGGTTTCTTATGACAATGTTAAAGGATTTCCTTCTGTGCGGTTCCACCGGCTGGTGTATAGAAGTGTTTTGGACAGGACTTGGCTCTCTGGTGCACCACGATAAGACATTAAAAGGCAATTCATCTCTATTCATGTTCCCGATATACGGGATGGCGTTTATCTTCAGACCGTTAAGCCGTATATTAAAAGATTGCAGTGCTTTCATACGCGGACTCTGTTATGCCTCCTGCATAATTTCGACAGAATATCTCTCCGGCATATTTTTAAAGCACCACCATGCCTGTCCTTGGGATTACAGCGATGCCAAGCTCAACTATAAGGGTGTAATCAGGCTCGACTATTTTCCTCTCTGGTTCATAGTCGGCTTGCTGTACGAGAAGCTTCTCACCGCCGCATCGTCCTACAGAGCATAAAAACTGCCGTGCAATCGAAACAACCTGATAGGGTGATTTCAATACAACACGGCAGTAAAACTATTCTGTCAAATATTATTCTTTAAAATACTTTCTAATAAAGCGGATACTTGTCAGTGAGACTCTTTACCAGTCTTACTGCCTCCTCCTTATTAGCTTCAGGATTGGCTATTGCGAGAGAAATTGCCTCAGCAACAGTATCCATATCCTGCGGCTTAAATCCTCTGGTGGTTACGGCAGGTGTTCCAAGTCTTATACCACTTGTAACAAACGGTGAAGCCGGGTCATTAGGAATCGCATTCTTGTTACATGTAATATTGACGGAATCAAGAAGCTTCTCTGTAGCCTTACCTGTAACACCCTTGCTTATAAGATTGACAAGCATAAGATGATTATCCGTACCACCGGATACAAGGTCAAATCCTCTGTCTGTCAGTCCCTTCGCAAGTGCCTGCGCATTATCAACAATGTTCTGCGCATATACCTTAAAGCTTGGCTCAAGTGCTTCCTTAAAACATACTGCCTTAGCAGCAATGACATGCATGAGAGGTCCGCCCTGTATTCCCGGGAAGATTGCCTTATTAAAATTGAACTTGTCGGCTGCCTCCTGATTGCAGAGAATCATACCTCCCCTTGGTCCCCTGAGAGTCTTATGTGTTGTTGTTGTAACTACATCAGCATAAGGAATAGGACTCATGTGAAGTCCCGCCGCAACAAGCCCGGCAATATGTGCCATGTCTACCATAAGCACAGCACCGACCTCATCGGCTATCTCACGGAATTTCTTGAAATCTATGGCTCTTGCATATGCACTCGCACCTGCAACAATAAGCTTTGGACGACATTCCTTGGCAATCGCCATAACATTATCATAATCTATGTATCCATCTGCATTGACACCATAAGGCACAATGTTAAAATACTTACCCGACATATTGACAGGACTTCCATGTGTAAGATGTCCTCCGTCTGCAAGGCTCATACCCATAACCGTATCACCCGGCTTAACAATGGCAAAGAATACCGCCATGTTAGCCTGTGCTCCTGAATGTGGCTGCACATTGACATAATCACATCCAAACAGCTTCTTGGCTCTCTCTATGGCAAGGTTCTCGACAACATCGACATACTGACATCCGCCGTAATATCTCTTACCCGGATATCCTTCTGCATACTTGTTAGTCAACGGGCTCCCCATAGCCGCCATGACTGCCTTGCTCACAAAGTTCTCAGAAGCAATAAGCTCAATGTGATCTCTCTGTCTTCCAAGCTCATCCGAAATTGCAGCAGCAATCTCCGGATCAAATTCCTTCACTTCTTCAAATGAATACATAGTCTGCCTCCGTTAAATGGTAAATTTATTGATTGCCTCAACAAGATCCTCGGAATGAGTTATCAGGCCCTCGGACTCATTATTAAGCTTCTCCACTGCCTCTAACTGGCGTGATGCCGCATTGTTAACCTCTGTAGCCGAGGAAGCGGTCTCCTCAGCAACAGCGGATATACTCTCTATCGCAGCAAGCGTATCCCTCTTTGCCACATCCATATCGTTGATTCCCTCAGATATCTTAGACAGATTATCTGCAAGTCCCGATACATGATTATCAATATCATGGAACACATCAATGGTGTTCTTAAGTGCCTCTTCCTGCGAGCTTACAATCAGCTCTGCCTGCTTGGCAACCTCTACGGTATCAACTGTCTGCTTCTGAATCTTACCTACTATTTCTCTGATTTCATTTACGGAGTTAAGCGACTGTTCAGCGAGCTTTCTGATAGAATCCGCAACAACAGCAAATCCTCTTCCTGCATCTCCCGCTCTCGCTGCCTCAATCGAAGCATTAAGTGATAGAAGGCTTGTCTGGTCAGCTATATCATTGATTGCTCCTATAATCTTTGCAATCGAACCGGATGCCGCATCAAGCTCCTGAATATTGGAAATTACCTCTGCCGTTACCTGAGTGGTTGCCTTCGCCTTATCCTTCAATTCCTCGATTGTTCCAAGTCCATTCGATACAATACCCTTGGTATTGTCGGCAATTTCCGCAATCTTATTCGTGTTATCCGTAACAATCTCAATCTTCTTAGAGAGATCATCCATTCTCACAAGGCAGTTCTCGGCATCCTGTGCCTGCATGACAATACCCTGCTCAACCTCTGCGATAGATGAAGTTATGGACTTCGTCTCATCTAAGAGCACTCCCGAATTATCCGCAACACTCTCCGATGCATTGCCGACAGCCTTAGAGACAACATCGGCCTTATCAAGAAGCGCCCTGATATTGCCAATCATTTTGTTGGTACTGTTGCAGAGAATCATGAACTCATCCTTGCGTCTTGTCTTAATATTGACTGTCAGATCTCCCGTTGCAGCCTTCTCAAGTCCGTTCATAATCTTGCGGATTGTTGTACCGATGCTTGTGGAAAGCACAAGACCGATAAATATTACTATAAGTGCCGTTATGACAACCGTTACAGCCGTAATGACGGCAATCTGGTTTGCATCAGCAATAATATAAGCTCTCGGAACAAGCGTTGCCACCATAAAACCTTGTGCATCAAGCTTATTGTAAATCAGGAGATACTGCTCGCCTTCATAATCAACATACTCGCTTCCCGACGGTTCTTCACTGTTCTTAATTATGTCATATACCGCTGTTCCCGTTATATATGCGTTGTCAAGTATGTCAGCTGTATCAGAAATCTTCCTGGAGCTCTCTTTCTCTGTCTCCTCGACAGCATCAGCATTCTCTGCCTCAACATTTTCCTCAACATGCTTGTATGAGAGTTCCCTTCCATCCGGAGTTATGAGAGCCACAACTGCACCATCACCAAGGTTAACATTAGTGATGGTATCTGCAATCTTATTATAGTCGACATCCACAACAACATAGCCTACCTGCCTGTAGTATGTATTATATGCCTTTCTTATAACAGAAAATGCATATCCTGACGTCTCCATAAGTGCATCCGCCTCTTCATGACGTCCGACCCACATAAAATCGTTCTCATCCACCTGCTTTGCAATATCGAGCTGCTTGAATGACTCATAAATATCATCCGGTGTATAAGAAACCGCCGTTGATACACCCTTACCATAATCAGCCGTAAACACCACATTCTTGATATACTTGTTGCCGAGCTTTCTCGACTCAATCTCATTCTTGAGTGTGGTGTATACCTTGCTCTCATTGTATGCATCATCAGAGTATGCACCGCCATAGTACTCTCTTGCTATCGAAGATACCGCAATGTCATAAGATGACGTACGAATCGTCTCAATTACCATATCAAGATAATCCGCCGTGGTATCAACCGTCGTCTTCGCTGTGGCTTCATAGCTCGATGTAAGTGCCTCAGCCGACCTGCTGTAGGAAACAACGCCCAATACAATCATAAGCAGCACAGGAATGATAAATGCCGCTGTTATCTTGAATCTTATGCCGGAGAAGAAGCCTATTTTCTTCTTATCCGCTCTCTGTCCCTTGATTGCATCGACATCGTCACCAATCTCTTTCTTTGCCTTTCTGGTGCGCTCCTTAATGCTTTCACTAAACTCTGCGGCAAGGGCTTCCGCTTTCGCCACTGCATTATTGGCAATGTCTGCATTCTCGCTGTCTGTCTTCTCGACCTGTGCCATATCGACAGACTCACTCTCATTTGAATTTTTCTCCTGACCATCACCCGTCTCAGTCACGGAAGTGCTGTTTTCGTCAAACCCATTCTCCGTTGAAGCATTTTCTGCAGCAGCTTCTGCGGATGCATCCGGCTCTTCAACATTAACAGCCTCATCCACAACCGGTTCAAACGTCTTGTCAAAGTCAAATTCTGTCTCTTCATTAAAATTTTTCTCGTTCATCATACCCCATCCTTCTCAAGATGCTATTTTATGGTAAAATTGTACTATATATCTGTGAAATTTGCAATCTAAAGATTGAATTCTTCCATGTCGTAGTCTATGCTTGCCTGGCTCTGCTTAATGCTCTCAAGCAGGCCATCATTATGAATTACATCCATAAAAGCAAGAAATACCTGCATATCATACTCCTTGATGTCCTCAATCATAATACTTATCGCATTATCAAAATCATAAGCCTCCCTGTAAGGTCTTTCGGATATAAGTGCTGCAAACGCATCCGCCACACGCATTATCCTTGCCCCAAGAGGTATCTGCTCAGCCTTGCGGTTATCAGGATAACCTGAACCGTCATAGTTCTCATGATGATACAAGACCGCGTCACAGATAAAATCATTGTAGCCGTTCTTTTTAAGTATCTCGTATCCAAGCTTTGAGTGCATCCTCATATACTGGATTTCCTCAATCAGCATGCCGTTGGAGTTACGTCCGTACAGATATGATGACAGGCGGAGCTTGCCTATATCATGAACCATCCCCGCAACTGCAAGGTTGTAGCACTCCTCATCCGATAATCCCAGCTTCTTTGCAATCAGATACGTGAGATTGCTCACACATACACCATGCTTTATGCCATCTATCAGGTCGACTTCCAATATTGCCTTTGTCAACTCATCAACCATAAAAAAATCTTCTCTTTCTATCTATCATCTCATCGACATTTTCAATGTATGTCTTGACATCCTTCACGTTCTCAACACGCTCTATACGGTTCTCCTCAGGAAAAACAACCTTAGTCGATGCCCCCGCACCGACAGCCATTATGGTCTGCTTTTCCTCCATGATGAGAATATTATATATTCCCTCTCTTCCCGGCTTTGAATATCCTACATTTTCAAAATTACCCGCCATATTTTTCTGCCTGTACAGATAATACGGCTCCATTCCCATAGCCGAAGCACAATCCGCTGTCATATTGATAATATCATCAGTGTTAATCATTGAATACGCCTTATATTTTTCCCAAAATATATTGAGATTGGCCGCACGCTTGATTGCAAGCGAATGAACGGTGAGACTGTCCGGTGCAAGTGCTGCGACCTCATCCATCGTCCTTTTTATATGCTCCTCCGTCTCTCCCGGAAGTCCTATAATCAAGTCCATATTGATGTTGTCAAATCCGCAACCTCTTGCAAGCTTAAATGCTTCCTTGACCTGACTCACCGTGTGGTGCCGCCCTATAAGCTTAAGCGTGTCGTCATTCATTGTCTGCGGATTGATTGATATTCTGTTCACACCATGGTGCTTCATGACCATCAGCTTATCCTTTGTTATGCTGTCAGGACGTCCTGCCTCTATTGTATATTCCTTAAGTTTTGAAGTATCAAATGTGCTCTCAAAAAATCCAAGCACACGGTCTAACTGCCCTGCTTCAAGAGTCGTAGGCGTTCCTCCGCCCATATAAAATGTATCAAGCGTCTTATCCTTCATAAGCCGTGCCGTAAATGTCATCTCTTTAAGCATCGCATCCACATAAGTGTCAACTCTGTCCCTCCATACCGCAAGCGGATATGAAGTGAAAGAGCAGTAAAGGCATGTTGTCGGGCAGAACGGGATTCCTGCATACAGGCTATAACCATTATTATAGTCGATTTTCTCAAGCAGACGCTTCTCATTCTCAGCGACCTTTATCGCAAGCTTTCCCTTGCGTGTGCTGACATAATATTCTTTTTTAAGGTAATCTATAATCTCCTGCTTATCCTTGTTCTCCTCAAGAAGCCCGTACACAATCTTTGTCGGTCTTACGCCCGTGAGTGTTCCCCAAGGAAGCTCTCTTCCCGTGAGTGCTGAGAGCATGTCATACATCATTCTCTTAAAGCAGTTTCTTGTCTCCTTTTTACCGGATGCTGTCTCACTGCGCTCGTCCTCATACTCCTCATGGTCTTTTGAAGCATCTCTATGAAAATAGATTCTTATAAATCTGTCGCAGTCATCATTTTCCGTATGCGTCATCTGATGCTTAATCACCCTTACCTGCACAAAAAGCTCCGCCTCTTCCTCATGTCCCTCCGGAACACTTGTGACAATCTTCGCCTCAGGAAAAAATGCTTTAAGCATGACTCTGGAATCATTCTCCTGCTCCGCATCATTAATTTCAAGTAATATCATATATTATATAACCTCAATTAAAAATTTTAAAACGTACATTCGCAATCCGCTTTCGCTACTTGCTCATGAACGGATTATTGACCCTCTCATAACCGATTGTGGTACTCTCCCCATGTCCCGGAAATACCTTCACATCATCCGGAAGGCTCAAAAGTTCCGACCTGATTGCATTTATAAGCTGTCCGGCATTTCCTGTAGGGAAATCACTTCTCCCCACTGAACCGGCAAAAAGAGTGTCACCGCTGAAAAGAATCTTATTATCTTCGAAATAATAACATACACTACCTATAGTATGCCCCGGAACGGCAATTGTTCTTATCTTAAAGCCTGCAAGAATAAGTTCATCCCCCGGCTTAAAATACTCATCGGCATCCATCCTCACACCTGTCCCCGTAAACGGAACCGACAGATTGCTGTTCTCATCAAGCATAAGACTTCTCTCATTCTCTCCGGCATACACTTTGATATTATATCTCTTTCTGATGGCATCTGCCGCTGACAAGTGGTCAAAATGACCGTGCGTCAGAAGCACCGCGGCAGGTCTTAGACCGTATCGCGCAATCATATCCTCTATGCGTGCGGCATCTGCAGCAGGGTCAACAATAATTGCATCCTTAATCTGTCCGTCATCCGCATATCCCCCCGGTGTCTTAACACCTCCGTCAAATACCGCATAACAGTTGGTAGCACACATTCCAAGTACAACATTCTCTACTCTTATCATGAATTGTTCCTCTCAATATCAAGCACACCTTCAACATTCCTAAGCTTATCAACAAGATGTCTCAGCTGCTCCAAGCCCTTTATGTCAAACGACATGGAAATTGTAGCTGTTCCCTGCTTGCTTGTACGACAGTTCATGCTCGTCACATCGATCTTGTTCTCCGTGAGAATCTTAGAAATATCAACTAGCATTCCCGTTCTGTTGTTGGCAAATATCTTAATCTCCGTAGAATAGCTCTCGCCATTCTCCTTGTATGCCATCTCCTGCCACTCAGCGTCAATTATTCTCGCTCTGTCGGACTCCGGAAGATTAATAATGTTCGTACAATCCGTTCTGTGAATTGAAACACCTCTTCCTCTTGTAACGAAGCCTACAATCTCATCTCCCGGAACAGGCGAACAGCACTTTGAAAAACGTACCGCAACATCATGAATACCCTTCACGACAATTCCGCTTTTTGACTTATCGGCAACAGCAGGCTTATCTTTATTATCTGCCTGTGTCTGCTCAAGAACCTGTGCGTCAGTTATCTCCTTGCGGTGCTTCTTCTCATATTCCTCCTGAAGCTTATTGACAACCTGCCCCTCTTTAAGAGCCCCGTGTCCGACGGCTGCAACCACCGAATCCCAGTCACGGAAACCATACTTTGCCAGAACCTTTTCAACAAACTCAGGCTTATATATATCTGAAAACTGAATATTCTTTGTCTTACAATACGTTGCTATAAGATCCTTGCCCTTAAGGATATTATCTTCCTTGAGTTCAGCCTTAAACCACTGATTAATCTTCGTCTTTGCCTGCGCACTCTTGACAATGTTAAGCCAGTCACGGCTTGGTCCCTTGGAGTTCTGGGAGGTAATAATCTCCACACGATCACCGTTCTTAAGCACATAATCAATGGTGACCAGTTTTCCGTTAACCCTTGCGCCAACCATCTTATTGCCGACCGCACTGTGAATGCTGTAGGCAAAATCCACCGGTGTTGAACCTGCCGGGAGATTCTTTACATCGCCCGAAGGCGTAAAGCAGTATACATTGTCTGAGAACAGATTCATGTCATTCTTGATTAAGCTTAAAAATTCCTTATTATCCGAAGTATCTCTCTGCCATTCAAGAATCTGTCTGAGCCATGCAAGCTTAGCTTCCTCATTATCTCCGTCCTTGGTACCGTCGATATTCTCCTTGTATTTCCAGTGTGCGGCAATACCATACTCTGCCGTGCGGTGCATCTCATAAGTACGAATCTGTATCTCAAAAGGCTGCCCGTTAGGTGCAATGAGCGTCGTGTGAAGCGACTGATACATATTCGGCTTCGGCATCGCAATATAATCCTTAAAGCGTCCCGGGATAGGCTTGTATATCTCATGAATCACACCAAGTGCCGCATAGCAGTCCTTCACCGTCTCCACAAGTATTCTGACGGCAAACAGGTCATATATCTGGTCTAATGTCTTGTCCTGATTAACCATCTTTCTGTATATACTGAAAAAATGTTTGACACGTCCGTCAATCTCACATTCGATTCCCGCCGCTTCTACATGCTCCTTGACCTCTGCTATAATGTCCCTTACAAATGCCTCTCTCGCATCCTTGCTGAGTGCTATCTCCTTTGCGAGCTTGTCATATACCTCAGGCTGAAGATATTTAAGCGATAAATCATCAAGCTCAATCTTAATCTTTGAAATACCGAGTCTCTGTGCAATAGGAGCATATATGTCCATCGTCTCCCTTGCCTTTTCCTTCTGCTTCTCAGGCTTCTGATACTGAAGAGTTCTCATGTTATGAAGTCTGTCCGCAAGCTTTACAAGAATAACTCTTATATCCTTTGCCATTGCCAGGAACATCTTACGCAGATTCTCAGCCTGCAGCTCAATCTTATCCGCTGAGTAGTTGAGCTGTGTGAGCTTGGTTACGCCGTCAACAAGCAGTGCAATCTCCTCACCGAATTCCCTTACTATATCATCATAAGTCATCACGGTGTCTTCCACAACATCATGTAGAAGTCCCGCAACTATAGTTTCCTTATCAAGCTCTAACTGTGCTAAAATGATTGCAACACAAATAGGATGTATAATGTACGGCTCTCCCGACTTACGCATCTGACCCTCATGAGCCTTCTTCGCTACCTGATATGCCTTGTCAATCAACGACAAATCCGTGGAAGGGTGATACTTAAGAACCTCATTCTTAAGTTCCTCATACAGTTCGTCCGGACTTGTAAAATCCGCAGGACATGACAACGGCTCCTCATCTATTTTTCTTTTTGTTCGTAAAATTACTTCATCCGGCATGCAATCACCTCTAAAATATAAGCTTATTTTTTTATTATAAAATTATTCCTGTAAAAAAGCAAATATATTATTCAAATCTTATGATACCCTTTAGAAATTATGTAACAACGAAGTTTTCTATTATGTTTCAGGTGTCAAAACATGCTATACACATAAAGATCAGATCCGCACGTTTTGACACCCAAACCCTATTACACAAAAACGGCACCATCGCCATATCCACATGGCAACGGTGCCTCATAATTCCCTTAACTAACTACTTACCCTCGTAACGGATAACCGAATCAACATCATACTTTGCAAGCTTTCTGCGTCCGTCAAGACCGGCAAGCTCCATGAGGAACACAATCTTGACAACCTCTCCGCCAAGCTGCTCAACAAGCTTAGTGATGGCTTCAATTGTACCACCCGTAGCAATGAGGTCATCAATAATTACAACCTTCTGCCCCGGCTTAATGGAATCCTTGTGCATCTCAATAACCGCACTTCCGTACTCCAAATCATATTCCATGGATACCGTCTCACAAGGAAGCTTACCCTTCTTACGAACAGGTACAAACCCCTTCTTCATATTGTATGCTACAGGAACACCGAAGATAAATCCTCTTGACTCAGGACCTACAACAACGTCAAAATCAACTCCCTTGAGCTTGTCCATGATTCCGTCAATTGAAAGCTGAAGTCCGTCAGCCTCCTGCAGTACACTTGTTACATCACGGAAAATAATTCCCGGTTCAGGAAAATCCGGTATACTTCTTACATAATCTTCAAGTTTCTTCATAGCTTAGTATATCCTCCAAAATTTCTGTTCAATGTAAACATGAATGACCGATATATTCTATCAGCACTTAACCATGTAGTCAACAAATTTTAATAGCCATTAGGATTATTTTTCTGGAATCTCCATGAATCCTCACACATCTTCTTTAAGTCTCTCTCTGCCTTCCAGTGAAGCTCCTTCTCAGCGAGTGAAGCATCAGCATAGCATGTTGCGATATCTCCGGCACGTCTCGGCTTAATCACATAAGGAATCTTAATGCCGGTTGCGGCTTCGAAATTCTTAACTATATCAAGAACCGAGCTGCCCCTGCCTGTTCCAAGGTTATATATCTTAAGTCCCGGATTCTCCTTAATCTTCTCCATGGCTCTGACATGTCCTACAGCGAGGTCCACAACATGAATATAATCTCTTACACCGGTTCCATCCGGTGTATCATAATCATTTCCGAACACAGAAAGTTCCTTAAGTCTGCCGACTGCAACCTGTGTGATGTAAGGCATAAGGTTATTAGGAATTCCGTTAGGATTCTCACCGATAAGTCCGCTCTCATGTGCACCGATAGGATTGAAATAGCGAAGAAGTATTACATTCCACTCGTTATCTGCTCTGTAGAGATCTGATAAAATCTGCTCAAGCATGGATTTTGTCCAGCCGTAAGGGTTCGTACACTGTCCCTTAGGGCACTCCTCTGTAATAGGAATAAATGCAGGATTGCCATAAACCGTGGCTGATGATGAGAATACTATATTCTTCACATTGTGCTTTCTCATGACATCAAGAAGCACAAGCGTACCTGAAATATTATTGGTATAGTACTCAAGCGGCTTTACAACCGACTCGCCTACTGCCTTGAGTCCCGCGAAATGAATGCATGAGTCAATCTGCTCCTTGTCAAATACTTCATTAAGTCCATCTCTGTCGGCGATATCCACCTTGTAGAACTTAACCTTCTTTCCAACAATCTGCTCTACTCTCTCGATTGACTTCTCGCTGGCATTGACAAGATTATCCACTACAACAACATCATAACCTGCATTCATAAGCTCAACAACCGTGTGGCTTCCGATAAAGCCCGCACCACCTGTAACAAGAATTGACATAGCTTAACCCTCCCTAACAATTCAATATTGAATTACTTTACAAAAAGTCGTTAAATTTATAACGAATTACTTTTCTGACTATCAGTATACCAATGTATAAGGATTCTTGCAATCCATTTTGGCCAAAATTTGCAAAACATGTAGTAGTCTTCCTGTGTTCTGCTGTTATCGGCTATAAGCTCCGATGTTGTGGAATCCTGATGAATACGGTGGAAGCACAACATGTTCTTATTATACAGGAAACCTCCCTTAAGCCTCGAGAGCTTTTCCCAGGCCTCCCAGTCAACATTGCTCTTCATTCCGACCGTGAATATCTTTCCGGGCATCTCTTCCATATTGAATGTCACGGAAGGACAACAGACCGGATTTCCCATCGACAGTATTCTTCTTCTCATCCACACGGAATGTGAAAACAGCTTATGCTCCTTAGTTCCTATTCCCAGAGGAAAGAGCATAAGTCTCTTGACTGAAAGGAGCTTATTTTTTTCACATACTGTTCCATTGCGGAGTTCGCCGTAATTTGTAAAAAATATAAGCGGCTTTTTGTCACTTTCCATGGCATGAATACACTCTGCCGTATAATTTCTTCTGTATGTGTCATCCTGATGTGCCACAGTGACATATTTAGTCTTTGCCTTACTTATTCCAAAATTCCAGTCGGCACTTATTCCATGCTCCCCGTCATTTACAAAAAGTTCGATTCCGTGCTTATCGGCGATGTTTTTTATATAATCACACGGAGTGGATGTAGCCATAATTATTGTACTTTTTACGGTCTGGTTCTCAAGCGACTCGATACAATCCTCAAGAAAACTGCTCTCCTTATAAGCACATATTACAAAGGTATGCTTATCCGAATAATCTTTTTTCATAAAATTCCCATTCCTCTCACAGTGCAGTTCCTACTTGTGCTTAATCTCAAGAATACCTATAAAAAAGCTTCCGAAAAGTACCTGAACGCCCGTCACCATAAATGTAACCGCAGGTATTGTAAGTCTCATCATCTGCTGCGGGTCTAACTGACCGAAATTCTTACTGTTCCAGCCCACAAGTGCCATTATAGTGAGAACAATTCCGATAATGAACAGCACCGCACCGACAAAAATCCCCTTGTCAACCGTGAAGAACTTCTTTTCATGATTTTTCTGCACAGGTATAAAGCCTGTCATTCTCGCGTAAGTTCTTGTGAATGCATTGAATAATATAAGATTAACACCAATCATGAGCATAGCCGCCGTGTACAGCAATGTATTGATATCAAATCCGACAGCCCCTATCGTTATGGTGTTGGCCGCAAGAATGCACATGAGCACTGCACCGACAGCCGTGAAAAATATTCCCGGATAGAGGAACAGCCAGCTCGGACTGTGCATGAGCAGGAACTTTAAATGTCTCCAGCCGTCATGAAAGCTTCTAAGATGCGGTGCCCTGCTTCTTCCATCAGGCGAAAGCGTTGTAGGTACCTCCGTAATCTTAAGCTTATAGAGGGTTGCCTTCACAACCATCTCACTTGCATATTCCATACCTATTGTCTGAAGTCCGAGCTTCATGATGGAATCTCTCTTATAACCGCGCAGTCCGCAGTGGAAATCCCTTATATCACTCTTGTAAAATAATCTTCCGATAAAGGATAACACCGGATTACCGATGTATCTGTGCAGTGGCGGCATCGCGCCCTTAGCAATTCCTCCTTTGAAGCGGTTGCCCATTACAAGGTCATAGCCTTCCCTCAGCTTGCTTAAAAAAGGCATCAGATTAAGGAAATCATAGCTGTCATCCGCATCACCCATAATGACATACTCACCCTTGGCAGCTTCACAGCCTCCGATAAGTGCGGCACCGTAGCCTCTCTGTTCGATAGGTACCACTCGCGCGCCCGCCTTTACCGCAATCTCTCTTGAACCGTCAGTGCTTCCGTTATCCGCAATGAGCACTTCTCCGTTCACGTCATTTTCTCTTAGAAAGGTCTGAGCCTTTCTTATACATGTCTCCAACGTCTCCGCCTCGTTAAGACAAGGCATGAGAATTGTAAGTTCATACTCATAGGACATAATCATGTCTCCAATCTGTTTTTATTGCTGATCTTTATATGGCCCGAAATCCAGTTCATACGGGAAATGTGTCTTTCTCTTCTCAACCGGAGGCGGTGTCATATAATCACCGTACATCTTAGTGAGAAGCTCTTCAAGATGATTCGGAAAAGGAAGTGTGGTATCCTCGTAAGGAAGCTCCCTTAACGGATATATATCATCAACCGAAAAAGTATTCGTATATGGAAGCGGGTCGCAGAAATATGCTATCCTCTTAGTTTCAACATTCTCATAACGTCTGTTCGCCTTCTCACGCTTCATGTATAGCCATTCCTTGGATATTCCGAGCCAGTTCATCACATGATGCCCCGCAACACAGGCCGCCGTGACAAGCTTCGCCGTGATGCCGTGCACATACAGATACGGTCTCGGAATGCTTCTCAATATGAGAAGCTTGCCCCAGAACCATGCCGTCCACATCTGCCACCAGTAAGCAAGCTTACCGTCAGCAGCATTGTCAAGGGCATATAAATCAAGAAATATTCCCCAGTTGCAGTCCACATCCTTCATAGAGTATTCCCTGAATTTGGTACCTTTAAGCACAAGTCTCGTGGTCGCAAGCGGATAATTGATATCCGTCTCGGTATTTAAAACTTCATACTTATCGCCCATCTGCTCTGTCACAAGTTCCATAAATCGTTCATAATCTTTTCTCGGCATCGAAATGTCTATGTCGTCATCCCAAGGTATATACCCCTTATGTCTCAATGCACCTATGCCTGTTCCGGCATAACCGAAATAGACAAGATTATTCTCATCACATATTTTCTTAAAATCAGTAAGAATTTCCATCTCAAGCTTTTGCAGATGTTTAAGCTGCTCCGGCTCATAAAACTTAGGCATAATAATCCTCCATGCCACTGCTCCGCAGTGTCCTAAACCGTTAATTTAACAATGCCGCCTTCTCGTACTGCTCCTCAACAAACCTCTTAGCCTCAGCCGCATTGTCAGGCTTGGTGTCTTCAAGAAGGCAGTGTACAAATGGCTTGCAGGTCTTAACATAGCTCATAAGAAGCGGATAGTTAAGAAGTCCTCTTCCCGAAATAACCGACTTCACCTCGCCGTTCTCCACGACAAAATCCTTAAGATGCATACAGCATATATCATCACCGCAAAGCTCAAACGCTGTGCGTATAATCTCATCCTGTTTCTCATAATTTCCAGCATAGATTACATTCACCGGGTCGAAAATAAGCTGAAGATTAGGCGAGTTGATTGTATCAAGCACCTTTCTCGCACGCTCAAAATTGCATACTATATGCTTATACACCGGCTCTATTGCGATAATTACGCCCATCTTCTCAGCATACTCGACAACCGGTCTTAATCCCTCTATGAACACGTCAAGTGCCTCATCCGTGTGGTTATCCGGAGTGAAGGAATATTCCTCGTTCACCGCTCCTGTCTCCGTACCTACCATTCCAGCTCCCACAAGGCTTGCAAAACGGATATGTGCCTTATATGTCTCCTGAGTCTTTCTAAGGCTCTCCTTGTTAGGATTGGCAAGATTGAGGTAGCATCCGAGAACCGATACGTCCACCTTATTCTCAGCGCATAACTCTCTTATATAAAATGCAAGTCCCGGTGTCATAACTCCATTGTTCACCTTGAACTCTTTCACTGCCTTAGATAAAGCAAGCTGCGTGCAGTGAAATCCCTGCTTATGTATATTCTCAAAAAGATTTTCAAGACTGCTGTGTTCAACATCATGTCCTCTTACACCTATTCTCATGTTAATCTCCTTTTCCACATTATTATGTATATTATTATGTAATTTGTAATAAACGCACATATTGCCGTAATCACATATAGAAATATTTTACCATCAACGGGGTTATATTTCAATCTCAATTATATTTATTAACCATGCTTTCTCTGTCCTTACAGCTCACGAAAGCATAACCGAATTTACCACAAGCTGAAGCTTTCTCCTTCCGTTATATTCATTGACGGACGGATAATAGATTATGTTAACACAAGCACCTTCAGCGTATGCCCTCTCAAGCACATCGTCTATCGAGAACATTACAGCCTCCATTGTACAAGGGGCGGTATGTATATTCCCCTGTACATCCTTAAACCGTGCCTGTTTTTCCAGGGTAAGCCTTGTAAACTGATTTTCCTTTCCCATGTGCGACAGATATTTTATATGTAACTCTTTGTCCGCAAACACGGGCTTCTCATTACCTTTTCCGAATGGTTCAAGCACCGACAAATCACCTATAACCTTCTCCGATATATATTCAAGCGGCATAGGCACATCTATCCATACCTTAAGCGTCAGGTCATCCTCCGTAAGCCCGCTGTACTCGTTAAGCTTTCTTCTGAGTTCATCCAGCTTGTCAGGCGCAATGGACATTCCCGCCGCCATCGGATGACCTCCGAACTTCATCAAAAGTGCCTTGCACTGCGTCAGCTTTTCAAACATATTGTAGCTCTCTATCGAGCGTCCTGAGCCCTTTAAGCATCCCTCACCATCAGCGAATACTATAACCGGCTTGTTATAGCGCTCTCTTATCTTTCCGGCAATTATTCCGACTATGCTCTCATGACATCCCGGAAGATACACGACAAGCACCTTGTCGTCCTTTAGTTCACTGTTCTCTATCATGTCAAATGCTTTCTCAACCCCCCGTCTCGTGAGCTCTTTTCTCTCCTCATTAAGTGCTAAAAGCTCACCTGCAAGATGTTCTGCTTCCTTCTTGGTGTCTGACAAAAGCAGTTGAATGGCAAGCATCGCAGATTCCAGACGTCCGCTCGCATTAAGACACGGTCCGAGGACAAATCCGACATGATATGATGAGATATTTGCCCTGTCAAGCTTATTCACATCTATGAGTGCATTTAACCCTGCATTTGTTGAATTCTTAAGCTTTTTAAGACCAAGCCTTACTATTGTCCTGTTCTCCCCCTGCAGGTCTACGACATCCCCCACCGTCGCAACCGCCGCGAACTCAAGGAAATCATAGATTTCATCAGCAGGTCTGCCGTAAAGCTCAAATAAAGCCTGAACAAGCTTCATCGCAACAACCGCACCGCATATTCTTTTCCATGGATATGTGCAGTCGGCTCTCGCCGGGTCTACGACCGCATCTGCCGGAGGCAGTATTTCCCTCCTGCCGCCATCTTTCTCCTCAAACGGCACACCATGATGATCCGTCACCACAACCGTCAGACCGAGAGTCTTGGCATGTTCTATCTGACTGTAAGCGGCAATTCCGTTATCACAGGTTATTATTACTCTCCTGCCCGCAGCATGTGTCTCATCTATAAGCCGTTCATTTATTCCATAACCATCCGTCACCCTATGTGGAACCACATAGTCAACATCAGCCCCAAGCCGCCTTAATCCGCTGTACAGAATATATATTGAATTAATTCCGTCTATATCATAATCACCGACTATTCTTATGGCTTTTCCATCGTCAACCGCTGACCTTACAATATCCGCCGCTCTTTCCATATCCTTTAAAAGCCATGGTGAATGGAGACTTGTCAGATCCCCGTTAATATATTCCTCGTACTGTTCAGGAGTTATAATATCCCTGTTTCTTATAATTCTTGCCACAACCTGATCAATTTTATACTTATCGCCTATAGCCTTAAAATCTGCCTTTTTTGTGTATACGCGCCATTCTTCCTTCAAGTCATCTACCTCTGTTCATAATATTCTGAGCTTTAATTATACCGAAATCCACTGTTTGTTTCAATGCCTAATACGCAAAAGAGACCCCGCCGCATATGCGGCGGGGTCCCAAAACACATTATGGAAAGTGAGAAAAAGCTGTTTATGCAATCTTCTTATCTACCTTGAGTGTCATACTCTTCTTATATGGTCTTACAAGGAGATATACAAATCCGACGATTATAACAAATGCAGCAACTGTCCAGAATGAGAATGGTGACTCACCTGTGAAAAGACCGACAACATTGTTGATTACAAGTGATACGAGGTAAGCAAGACCGCACTGATAACCTACTGCAATCCAGAACCACTTTGTTGAGTTCATTTCTCTCTTTATTGCACCCATGGCTGCAAAGCAAGGAGCACAGAGAAGGTTGAATGCAAGGAATGCATAACCGCTTGCAAGTGTGAAGGTTGCTGCCATGTTAGCATATACCGAGCCCTCTCCTACACTGTAGAGGATACCCATAGTACCAACGATGTTCTCCTTTGCAACAAGTCCTGTGATGGAAGCGACTGTTGCCTGCCAGTTGCCGAAGCCCTGTGGTACAAAAATCCAGGCGATTGCCTGACCAACCTTGCCGAGAATGCTCATATCAATCTCATCCTCAGAGAGCATTCTGAAGCCGTCCTCTGTGAATCCGAAGTATGTTGTAAACCAAACAATAATTGTTGAAAGAAGGATGATTGTACCTGCTTTCTTGATGAATGACCAGCCACGCTCCCACATGCTTCTGAGTACTGTTCCGACTGTAGGCATATGGTATGCAGGAAGCTCCATAACGAAAGGAGCAGGATCGCCCTCAAAAATCTTAGTTTTCTTTAAAATAATACCTGAACAGATAATTGCAAATATTCCAAGGAAGTAAGCTGATGGAGCTACCCAAGGAGCACCGCCGAAGATTGCACCTGCAACCATTGCGATGAATGGAAGCTTAGCTCCACAAGGAATAAATGTTGTTGTCATGATTGTCATCTTACGGTCTCTGTCGTTCTCGATTGTACGTGAAGCCATGATACCCGGAACACCGCATCCCGAACCGATAAGCATTGGAATGAATGACTTACCTGAAAGACCGAACTTACGGAAAATTCTATCCATGATGAATGCGATACGTGCCATATATCCACAGGACTCAAGGAATGCAAGGAATATAAAGAGCACAAGCATCTGAGGAACGAAACCAAGTACCGCACCGACACCGGCTACAATACCGTCAAGAATAAGTCCCTTTAACCAGTCTGCGCATCCGATTGCATCAAGTCCCGACTCAAGGAGTGCAGGGATACCGGGTACCCATACACCGTAATCGGCAGGATCCGGCTCCTCATAGCCTGCTGCTGCGAGAACCGTTGCCGCTTCCTTTACGTCTGCGCCTGTAGCTTCGAACTCCTCGACCTTGAGTGTCTCTTCATCCTCAACACCGTATGTAAATGTGTATGAATCATCAAGCGAAGCGAGTGCCTCGTCAACTGCTGCCTGTGCTGCTGCCGCATCATAATCATCAGCTTCGCTGTCGATTGCATCAAGCACATTGTCTGCACCTACACTCTCAAGGTAGCCTGATACAACATTCATTGCGTCAACATAAGGCTCGTCGTCATCTGCAAATGCGGAAGAACCGATTGCGAAGAGATGCCATCCGTCACCGAACACACCGTCATTAGCCCAGTCCGTAGCCCATGTACCGACCGTTGTTACAGATACATAGTAAACGATAAACATAACTACCGCAAATATAGGAAGAGCAAGCCATCTGTTGGTTACAACCTTATCAATCTTGTCTGAGGTTGTGAGCTTTCTCTTGGCATTTTTGGTTACGCACTCACCGATAATCGATGAAATGTATACATATCTTTCATTTGTGATGATACTCTCCGTATCATCGTCGAGCTCCTTCTCAAGAGCCGCAACCTCAGCAGATACATCAGGAACAGTCTGAAGCCTTGCGCCGATCTTGTCGTCCTTCTCAAGGAGCTTGATTGCGAAGAATCTCTTCTGCTCATCAGCCACCTGTACGCCCAGCTTATCCTCAACAGCCTTGATGGCAGCCTCAACATTTGGCTGGAATTCATGAACAACCTGAGCCGCCTTCCTGCTCTTTGCAAGAGCAACAGCCTTGTCGGCTGCCTCTGTGATACCTGTTCCCTTGAGAGCAGATATTGCAACAACCTCACAGCCGAGCTTCTTGGAGAGCTTATCAAGATGTACCTTATCTCCTGTCTTTTCAATAATATCAATCATGTTAACTGCCATGATTACAGGAATACCAAGCTCAAGAATCTGTGTTGAGAGATAAAGATTTCTCTCTATGTTAGTACCATCCACAATATTGATGATGGCATCCGGCTTCTCAGTTATAAGGTAGTTTCTTGCTACAACCTCCTCAAGTGTGTATGGAGAGAGAGAATATATACCCGGAAGGTCAGTGATTATAACATCCTTGTTTCCCTTAAGCTTACCTTCCTTCTTTTCAACCGTAACGCCAGGCCAGTTGCCTACGAACTGGTTAGAACCTGTAAGCGCATTGAACAATGTTGTTTTACCGCAGTTAGGGTTACCTGCTAAAGCAATTTTAATTGACATGCCTAAACTTCCTTTCTTTTTCTTTTAATAATAGTCTTAGCGAATTAAAATTATGTATTGCTATCTTTTATTAGATAATGCTAACCCATTGTCAAAAAATAAAGGTCTATTCAACCTCTATCATCTGGGCATCTTCTTTTCTGAGTGAAAGCTCATATCCTCTCACGGTTACCTCGACGGGATCGCCTAAAGGAGCAACCTTCCTCACATAAATCTCAACGCCCTTGGTAATTCCCATATCCATGATACGTCTCTTTACCGGACCTGCACCTGTAAGCTTAGCAACCTTGACAGTCTGACCTACAGCAACTTCTCTCAAAGTCTTCATAAATAATCCTCCTATATAAATTGATATTGCTAACATATCTGCATGGCTTGTGGGCAAGCTCCCTCTGACTCTCTTGCGCTCATTATAACATATAATAAATGTGATTTCTCCGTTCTGCGAACTCTCGAAAGCACAACATACATTCGCAAATCGGGTTATCACCCTTTTTGCGCATGCCTGTTTGCCCATCTAATAGATATATCGCTCCGTCTGCAAGCAGCCTTGCGTTATATCTATTGATGGACTTATTATATCATAATTCTGCAAGCCATGTCCTTTCCTATGGCTACTCTGGAATCCTTGACATTCACGATAAGGTTGCCGCCTATATCAGATACAATCGTTACCGTTCCTCCGACAACAAATCCCAGATTCTCCAAAAACTTTCTGGTCTCTTCCTTACCTCCGACCTTCTTGATAATTCCTGACTCTCCGTCCTTCATCATTGTAATCGGCATCATATCATCCCTTCTTTGTCCAAAAAATAATCAATTAGTAATATCTAACTTAAATCCTTTGTTAGTATATTCTAACACTTATTAGATGTCAAGAACATTTTATAAAAAATTTACCAATTTTTGTTGTGCACTTTCACACGGAATCTTTACAATTTTTTAACTGGAATATTTTTATCAGCGATGTTATACTTTTATCCATAAGTGTAATCCGTTACACAAATTTACTACTGATTGGAGGATTACCATGCTTTATGGAATTTTAGTTGTATCGGCAGTAATATTTCTCTGTATACTTGCCAATAAGTTTTCGGACAAATTCGGTATGCCTACCTTGATACTCTTCATGTTTATCGGTATGCTGTTCGGAAGCGACGGAATAGTCAAGATTCCCTTTGACAATTACGAGCTTGCTGAGCGCGTCTGCTCAATAGCCCTCATATTCATAATGTTTTACGGTGGCTTCAACACCAAGTGGAAGCTTGCAAAGCCGGTTGCTGCAAGAGCTGTTCTGCTCTCGACGCTCGGTGTCGCAATCACAGCCGGTGCCACCGCCATACTCTGTCATTTAGTGCTTCGTTTCTCGATGGCAGAGAGCTTCTTAATCGGTGCGGTTCTCTCCTCGACGGATGCTGCAAGCGTCTTCTCCATATTGAGACAGAAAAAACTCAACTTAAAGGACGGCACAGCCTCACTTCTTGAGATGGAGAGTGGTAGTAACGACCCGATGTCATACATGCTCACCGTAATCGGAATCGGTCTTGTCGGCGCAGGCGAGACAGGCAACATCGCGTGGAATATTTTTTCACAGCTCACCTTTGGTTCCATCGTCGGCATAGTTTTCGCGGTGCTCACAATACTTATACTCACCAAAACCAATGTCGTTACCGACGGTCTGGACACAATCTTTATGATTGCCGCAGTTTTATTCTGCTACGCCGCATCCGAGCTTGTCGGCGGCAACCAATACCTGAGCGTATATTTTATGGGTATTATAATAGGTAACAGTAAGATTAAGAATAAAAATATCCTTATTCCGTTCTTTGACGGAGTAACAAGCCTTGCACAGATACTCATATTCTTCCTGCTCGGTCTTTTATCCTTCCCTCACAGGATGCCTCATATAATTCTTCCGGCACTTGCGATAGTTGTAATTCTCACCCTGGTTGCCCGTCCAATCGCTGTATTCGCAATTATGCTGCCTTTTAAATCAAGCATAAGGCAATGTCTGCTCGTATCGTGGGCAGGACTCAGAGGAGCCGCCTCGTCCGTGTTTGCAATCATGGTAATTTCAAGCGGTGCAAATATATCCTACGATCTCTTCCATATTGTGTTCATGGTTTCTCTCTTTTCAGTCGCCATACAGGGAACACTTCTTCCGGCGGCGTCTAAGAAGCTGGATATGGTCGATGAGAGTTCAGATGTACGAAAGACCTTCAACGACTATCAGGAGGAATCGGCAATCACGCTCATGCGAATGTTCATTCCCGAAGGTCATAACTGGGTTAATAAGATGGTCAGGGATGTAAACATGCCTACAGGCTCACTTGCAATCATGATTAAGCGGGGCAAAGAAAATATCGTCACCCGCGGCGATACCATGATACACGCAGGCGACAACGTAATCTTAAGCGTCCCTGCCTATGAGCCTACCGCCAACGACCAGCTTGAAGAAACGCACATAGACAAGAACAATCCTTGGTGCGGCAAAACCATAGCGGAGCTTAACCTTCCGCCAAATGAGCTCATTGCGATGATTATACGACATAACGAGAACCTTATTCCCGATGGAAAGACCATAATCGAGGAGGGGGATGTGGTCGTGACATACAAGTAAATAACATATACATACAAGGGTGCCAAAATATGTTTATTTTTTGAACGTATGATTTGCGGCATGGCTTATATACTATTACTTCACTGTACGAAGCTAAGATATTCTAAGAACTCTTAATATACATTAACACAGCTTACGCCACCGATGCCAGCCGACCATCCATGGTCTATGGCATCTTAGCCGGCATCCATGCCGACTATGGCTGTGCATTGTAAGAGTTCCAAGAATACCTAAGCTTCTCCCATAAAAGCAATACTATATAAGCCATGCCGCAAATCGCGCAATTCGGAATAACGAACATATTTTGGCACCTTATTTATTTTATTTCTGCCTGAACGTCTCTTGCTTCGTGCGTCATACTGCTCCAACGCCCTCACATTCTTGCACCTGCGGCGGTCGCTTGCGACATCTGCATTGTACGCCGCAGTGTGCATCCCCGCGGAGCGTTTTTGTGTAATAGGAACGACGTTTCCAATTACGATTCAGGTGTCAAAACATGCTCTATAAACTTAATTGTGTATAACATGCTATACTCATAAAGAGCAGATACGAACGTTTTGACACCTGAATCCCCGCATAGCTGACTCTTTAATTGTAAATCACATACTTATAAGATAAGCAACTCCCTTACTGCTCCTTGCGCTTGCGGAACAGATACTCGTCAAGCTGCTTTTTTATATCCTCCGGAATTTCTCTTGACACAGGGCAGACCACCGCGTTTGCAAAGCGCTCGGTGAATAATGTAAGGAATTCTATATCCTTCTCAAGCTGCTCCATCGACATGACATCCATAAGGTCGTAACGGCAGTGTATCGGTGCCACATTGCCTCCGGCGATGCGCGCAAATGACACCGCCGGAACACCCTTGTCCGCAAATGGTGTCGAGTCGCTTGAATACACCCCCGTCTTTGATGATACAGGGAATCCGACCTCAGCAGCCATATAGGATATGTAGTGTGACAGCTTGTTTTCGGCAGATACACATGCAATGAATTTTCCCATGTATGTTCCTATCATATCAAGATTGATGTTGAGTGCAGACTTCTCAAGCTCCTCCTCGTGAGCTTTCACATAAGCCTTCGAGCCTAAAAGCCCTCGCTCCTCGCTGCCACAGAATACGAATCTCAGACCATAATTCAATTTCTTATCTCTCAGTTTTTCCATAATTCCGAGAAGTCCGGCACAACCACTCATGTTGTCATAAGCGCCGTGCGACAAGGTTGTTGAATCGTAATGTGCACTCAGCACAATGTATTCGTCCCTCTCGCCGGGAATCTCGGCAACCACATTGTGTGATTCCCCGTCATATTCCTTCTGTGCCACCTCAAGTCTTACATTCTTCACGCCGTTCTTAACAAGCTCAACCGCATCAGCAGCATTAATCATTGCACAGAGAAGTTTCTTCTCCTCACCAACAACAGCCTCGCGCAAATCTCTCTGCTCTATATCCTTATCAGGATAATGAACATTTCCGTACTGGAACAGAATTGCCTTTGCGCCCGCCTTTACAAGATCCTGATATGTAAAAAATCCCACGCCGCCGACATCCATCAGCACTATCTTGTCCTTTGCCCCCGCAATCGACACCTTATCAATTCCCGGCATATAGTAAAGCTCCCCCTCAGCCGCTCCGCTTCCGCAGCAGGTAAAAGCTCTGCATTTAACCTGACCGCCGTCAGCATACAGATGAGCCTCCTCAATGTCTCCCATAGCAACGCGGAATCCTTCAATCCAGGCCTTCACCCCAAGCTCTTCACATTGTCCCTTGAGATATTCGGCAACCTGTAATTCTTCCTTAGTTCCGCTTGCATGCACGAAATCCGTGCTCTCAAAAATGTTCTTCAGATTCATGTTGTCACTCCTTATTATTTATATGATTGTAATGCCAAGGTCAAATAGGCATTAGTTCTTTAACTGTATAAACGAATATATTTATGCATTTTGCTTCCGGTTGTTCGAAGCAAGATGCATAAATATATTCCTTTTATACATGATAAACATATTTTGCCTATTTGACCTTAACATCATAATGATTCGGGTGTCCAAACATGCCTGATAAACTTAAATGTGTATGACGTGTTATATTTATACATATCACGACTTTTGGAAGATGCATGGTTGTTCTTAGCACTCTGCTTATCACATAGCCAAAGTCAGTATGGATACTGACTTAGATGCCATAGCCCACGGACGGGCGTTTGGCATCGTTGGCGGACGGTAAAATAGCTTGTCAGAGTGCTTAGAACAACCTGCATCGGACAACGGAGTTGATATGTATAAATATAACACAGCATACACTTTCAAATTAAATTGGCATGTTTTGGCACCCGAATCCCATAGTGTAAAAAAATGCCAGCCCTGCATGGCTGGCATTTATATAATTACTTGTTCTTCTTAACACCCTTCTTTAATACATACCAGAGTGCACCTGTGATACATACTGAAGAATATCCACCACAGATGATACCTACCATAAGAGGTGCCGCAAACTCACGGATTGCGCTCACTCCAAGAATGAAGAGAATCACAACCATAACAAATGTTGTGAGTGTTGTGTATACTGAACGTCTCATAGTCTGCGAAATACTTGCATTAACTACCTCAGCAAGGTCTGCCTTGCCCATCTGTCCAAGGTTCTCTCTGATACGGTCAAAGATAACGATTGTCGCATTGATAGAGTAGCCTACGATTGTAAGCATACATGCAATAAATGTATTTCCGAGAGTAATTCTTGCAACAGCATAGAAGCCCGCAACAACGAGCACATCATGTAAAAGTGCAAGTACGGCACTTCCCGCAAAGCGGATGTCCTTAAATCTGAACCAGATATAGAGGAGCATGCATATGGTGGCTATAATTACGGCAACTATCGCATCCGCCTTCATCTCATTGCTCACTGCACCTGAGATATTCTCAGTGAGAATTGAGCTCTGCTCGACACCATACTTAGATGTAAGTAAATTCTCAAGAGCCTCTCTCTGCTCTATTGTAAGGTTGTTAGTCTTGAATACTACATCATTTCCGCCCTGTACCTTCTGCTGCTGAACGGTGTTGTCACCGATTGCTGCCACGATATCAGGGATGATTGTACTCTCAATCTCAGCCTGTGAGTAGTCCTGGTTGAAAGTAACGGTTGTGGATGTACCACCCTTGAAGTCAAGTCCGTAATTGAACATTCCCTTGCCGCGTGCACCGTTGATTGATACCGTTGCAACGCCGATAAGGATAAGTACTGCAGAGATGCAGAAGAAAATGTTCTTCTTTCCGATAAAGTTGAGTGTCTTTGTGTTCTTGATAACACCGTAGAGCTTCTCATTCTTAGCACCAAAGTCATAGAATAACTTAAGGATTAATCTTGTGACAACAAGTGCCGTGAACATTGATACAACAATGCCGATTGCAAGTGTGTATGCAAAGCCCTTAACCGCACCTGAACCCTTAAGTCCGAGAACGAATGCTGCGATAAGTGTTGTGATGTTACCGTCAAAAATTGCTGAAAAAGCCTTGTTAAAACCAATCTTCATTGCAGACTGTACAGTCTTGCCCGTACCAAGCTCCTCCTTGATACGCTCGAAGATAATTACGTTTGCATCGACTGCCATACCGATTGACAGGATGATACCGGCAATACCCGGAAGTGTGAACGTAAGACCTGCAACATTGATTATTATAAGCACAAGCATTGTATAAATGCAGAGTGCGATGCTCGCTGCAAGTCCCGGTATACGGTATACAATAATCATAAATAAGATGATGATTGCAAGACCGATTGCACCTGCTAAAAGGCTTGTACTGATTGCATCCTGACCAAGCTTGGCTCCTACAACCTGTGAACGAACCTCCTCAAGCTTGACAGGGAGTGCACCGATTCTGATTGTTGATGCAATATTGTCTGCTGTCTGGTAATCGGACATACCATTGATTATGGCATTTCCGTCTGTGATATGTGCGCTTACTCTCGGAACACTGATGAATTCATTATCATAGTAGATACCGATTGTGTAGCCATTGTCAAGTGCAACCTGAGTCGCATCCGCGAACTTCTGTGCACCTTCATCATAGAGATTTAACTCTACAACGAACTCTCTTCCGCCTGTGCTTGTCTGCTGTGAACCTGCCTGAGCATTCTTCACATCCGCACCTGTAAGGAGAATACTGCCATCTGCCTCTAACTCCTCAATAGTCTTGTTGAGAGTATATTTGTACTCGATTGACTGACCGTCTGCTGAGAGTGCAAGAGCACCTGTGTAGTTGTCTGTTCCGTCCGAGCCCTTCTGTGTTATGAAGTAGAGCTCTCCCGGCTTACCCATCTGTGAAAGTACCTCGTTGGCATCCGTAACACCCGGAATCTCTATCGTGATACGGTTCGAACCTTCCTGATAAACCTCGGCATCAGGTGTATAACCTTCTGCTCTCTTCTGAAGAATATATGTCGCATCCTTCAAATCCTGGCTGTCCACATCGTCACCGACAGCTTCATAAGTGATGCTGACACCACCTGCAAGGTCAAGACCAAGCTTAATTCCGGACATGCTTCCGTCCTTTGAGCTGCCCCATCCGAAAACTACCGTGTAAGCAAGAAATGCAATTACGGCTATCCATGCGAGGGACTTTAAAATTTTCTTAACCATTTTCTTTTTTCCTTTCGCTTATGCTTATATTAGGTAATTGCGAAACTATATAATTGAAAGCGGACGTTGTACAAATGTATATCGTCAAAATTGCGTTTCGCAAACGCCTAATGCTTATATATAGATAATTGCATAACACCTGCATCAAAATGCCTGTGTCCGCAATCAACTAATATCTGACTTGACGAAGCTTTTCAGGCTCCATTCCTTAACCGAACCGGAATTACTCCTCGTCCTCACCGGCGAGTGCTGCCTTAATCATGATTGCGCACTCAACTCTCTTTCTCTCCATCTCACAGCCAACCTCATAGCTATCATTGATATTGCCATGGAAATTGTATGAGTTAGCGGCACAGCCACCGCTGCAGAAAAGCTTTGCAAAGCAGTCCTTGCACTTAGGCTTGGAATATACGTTGCACTGCTTAAATTCCTCACAGATATTCTTCTTCACAATGCCGTCATCCACATTGCCGAGAAGGAAATCCTCATTGCCCACGAACTGATGGCAAGGATATAAGTCACCCCAAGGTGTAACCGCAAGATACTCCGTTCCTGAACCACAGCCTGAAAGTCTCTTGTACACACAAGGACCACCCGTAAGGTCAATCATGAAGTGGAAGAAGTTAAAGCCTCTGCCTTCTTTCTCTCTCTTAATCATCTCAACCGCAAGCTTATCGTACTCCTCGAAAATCTGAGGGAGATCCTCTGTTCTTAGTGCATACGCATCCTCAGGAGCAGCCACAACAGGCTCTACGGAAATCTGCTTAAAGCCCTGATCAGCAAGACTTAAAACATCATTGGAAAAATCAAGGTTATAGTGAGTGAATGTACCTCTCACATAATAGTTGGTCTGATTGCGGCTCTCGGCAACCTTCTTGAACTTAGGCATGATGAGGTCATAGCTTCCCTTGCCGTTGCGGAACGGTCTCATTCTGTCATGAACTTCCTTGCGTCCGTCGGTGCTCAATACGATATTTCCCATCTCCTTATTCACGAAGTCGAGAATATCGTCATTTAAGAGAACGCCGTTCGTTGTGAGTGTGAATCTGAACTTCTTGTTGTTCGCTTCCTCGATTGAACGTCCGTACTCTACGAGCTGCTTTACAACCTCCCAGTTCATAAGCGGCTCTCCGCCAAAGAAATCCACCTCAAGATTTCTTCTTGAACCTGAATTGGCAACCAGGAAATCAAGGGCTTTCTTTCCCACTTCAAAGCTCATGAGAGCTCTTCTTCCATGATATTCGCCTTCCTCGGCAAAACAGTACTGACATGCCAGGTTACAGTCATGTGCAATATGTAAACACAGTGCCTTTACAACCGGCTGGCGGTTCTTAAAGCTGTCTATGTAATTTTCGTAAATATCCTCCGTAAAAAGAGAACCTGCTTCCTTAAGCCCGGTTATCTCCTCGTATGCTTCCTTAATGTCATCCGCCGAATACTTGTCCTCAAGCCTGGCACTAATCTCCTCGAGACTCATGTTCTCGTACATAGGTATCATATCATAGACTATCTCATCAACAACATGTACAGAGCCGCTGTTGACATCGAGTACAATATTATACCCGTTATTTTTATACTGGTGTACCATCATAATTCCTTCCTAAACTTAAGCTCTACCTTAACCGCAATAGACCGGATAGCCGTCCTCAGACAGCCGTCCGGTTCACGCGGGGCATTATTACGCTATGTAAATATATGCCTGATTATTTGTTCTCACAGCTCTGGTTACCGACTGTGCAGGATGTCTTACATGCTGACTGGCAGGATGTCTGGCACTCGCCACAGCCGCCCTTCTTCATGGACTCCTTAAGATTTCTTGTGTTAATTGTCTTAACGTGCTTCATGAAAAACACCTCCTTATTAAAATAAGCTCAATAGATTATATCACATAGTTTTGATTTTTAAAAGCTTTTTTTATAATTGGTAAATTTAGGTAAATTAACTATAAATTATATTATTTGTTATAATAGTTACCCCAGTTGTCGACAATATCCTTTGCCTCGTTGATTCCAAGACCTGTTCTGTCGCGGACCTCTCTTATGGCATCTGTTATGGAACCGCTCGCAATGAGTGCATTTATCAGGTCAAGTTCCTCCTGTGTGAACTTAGCGCCCGCTATCTCAACATAGTTCGTTGAAGCTGTCTGTGACTGAACTGCCTGAGCTGCCTCTGCATAGCTTGAAGAAGCCACAGTCTCTGCAGCCTTCTTCTTTCTCTTTGATGCAAGCACAAAGTAAAGTACAAACAACAGAATACCGATTACAACTGCAGCTATACCTGCAATAGTGAGTATCCTTATATTGGATAATACGCATACCTCAAGGCATATCGGAAGAACATACTCATCAATCTCATCGTCGTCAAAACCTGCCTCTTCAAACCACTCCTTCATGTACTTATATGCCTCATCGTCAAGCTTCTGTACGTTTCCCTCAAATTCATAAGGAACATCCGTATAGTAGCCTGCATCGCCGTATTGAATAACGTCCCATGTGCTGTTGCATATATCCTCGAACAAATCCTTGTCATCATGCTCAACCTTGATTGACATATAATATGTGTCATAGTCATCATATACGGGAATAATATAAAAATAACTGTATGTACGACCTGTCACATTTCCCGTCTTGGAATTCTTTCTTGTAGTCTCAAGAGTTCCGTATGTGTCCAATGCCGCATAGATTTCCGTCTTAACCGCATCTCCGACCTTAATCTCGTCATAATTGACATCGTAAATATCATAAGGCTTCATAAATGCCGACTTAATATCGTTTCTTCCACCTATTAAAATCGCGAGTCCAAAAATTATGAACACGAATGCCACGGAAATCATCCCACTGCCGTTTGTTCTTTTCTTTGCCATCTTCCTTTTTCCTCTCATATTTATTTGTGATAAAATCTATTCTCCCGATACCGGGATTTCCTTAAACAGAACCGCATACGGTCCTGAATACAGGCTGCTCTCATAGCGTTCCTTTGAAAATACCATGCTGCTTTGTGCCTCAATGAGGCTTCCGTTTATCGAGCCTCCGGTTACAAGGCTTACTTTTCCGTTATCATACAGATATGCAAGTCTTATCTCGCCCGCAAAATGTCCTGACATTGGATTCATGTTAAAGTCCGAAAAGCTCACAACATGAAGTACTTTTCCCGACTTCATCTGCTCAAGACCCAATGTTCCGTTATTCACAACCATCTTGTTGTATTCGCCTGTAGGTTCCGTTTTAAGGTACTGTGCCATTCTGAGACCGCCATGAATGTTTTTCAAAACACCATCCTTTATAAGTTCACAGTCCCTCATACGTATTCCGTCATTGCTATAGGGAACTGCTGAGTGAAGTACAATGTTGAGCTTTTCACCGCCCACATTCTCTCCCTGTACATTCATTCCCGTTTCATAGGTTGAATACTTAGGATAAATATTGTTCGCATCAGCTCTCCACTTGTAGAATGAAAGTACTTCCCTTACGCTGTCCTCCGACAAAAGTACATCATACTTTCCTGCTGCAGGTGCCTTGTCAGCCTTGGCTCTGTCAACAACGACCGCAAGCTTGTCAGCGACGAGCTTCTCCAAACCGGACTCCGAAAGCTCATCATAAGAAAAATCCTGATACATCTCAACATCTGCAGGTGTAAGACACTGAACAACAAATTCGCCCTTAACCGAGCACTCCTCATAAGAACATTCAACACCGTTACTGTTAAAAATACTTACATTTCTCTTCTCTACAAAAAGCTCAGCCGAATTGAGGAAGCTGTCTTTTCTGTTGTCTGCCGCAAAAAGTGCCTTCGTCATTCGTCGCGCCGCATCCTCAAGTGACACCTCCGCCAGGTTTCCTTCAGCCTTTATAAAATTCTCCCTGCCGCCCTTTACAAGCTCATAGTAAGGATTCATCGCAAAACCGGCAGCATAATATGCATCACTGATTGTATTCTTCACATCATTCTCATCCATACCCTGATGAATCATACATGAAGCTGCTCCACGACGACTCCTTGTGTCGTCGTCATGATATACCGTCACATTCCACTCATCAAGCTTCTCCGTACGCGTCATATCAAGAGTCTGTCTGATAAAAAACATTTCCTTGCAGTTTTTCTTAACCTCAGTAACCAGATAGCTCTGAATGCCGAGAGCCTTGAGCGCGCCAATAATTATATCTTTCATATTTTTTATCCTATCCTAATCTGATTTTTGCCTTAATGTAAGGACCACCATCCGATACCTTCACGAACTCCTTATAGCCCTTGCCGCAGAAACCGCTTCCTCTGAGTTCAAAGTCATCGGATACCATTGTTATCGATTTGAGAAGATCAGGCACATATCCGGTGAGAACTATCGGCGAATATATCTTCCCGGTAAGCTTTCCGTCCTTAATTTCCCTTGCCATATTTACAAGGCACTGTATTCCCCAGTTTTTCGGATCCTCCATTCCGCTTGTGGCATTTTCAAGAAGGAATCCGTCCGATATTGAGGCAATCATATCCTCAAGCTTATCATGACCTGCCTCAAAGTATGTGTTGGTCATGCGGGTATATGCCTTTCTTCTGTAGCTCTCTCTTCTTGAATTTCCTGTAGGCACCGTGTTAAGTCTCATCGCTGCCATTGTGTCTGATATTCCCTGCTTTAATACACCGTTCTCGATTATCAGCGTGTCCTCAGCCTCCACGCCGTCATCATCAAAGAAATAGCTTGCGACCTCGTCCGCTGCCGCTGCTCCGTCATGCATATTGATAAGAGGTGAAGCAACATACTCACCTACATATTTCTCGGCAAGAGCTCTCTTCTTGGCAAACATATCCATCTCAACGCCATGGCCGAACGCTTCATGTACAATCATTCCCGTAACCTCAGGCGTACATATGCAGTCATATTCCCCCGGTGTAATCGGTTCGCTGTCAAGAAGTGCTATAGTCATCTCAACCGAATGCTCCATGCTGCTCTCCAGCTTGTCAAGCACCTCGGCTCCTCCGAGATTGGATGCACTGGTAAAATAACTCTTGACCTCGCTGTCCTTTCTTGCGGCAAATGACATTGCACAGTCAGTTATCATAATATTCTGTTCCATATCCTTATTCTCAGACAAAAACAGCTTGGAATATTTTCTGCAGCTCAATCTGGTGCCACAGTCAAGAATCCTCTCATCCGAATCAATTCCCTTCTGTCTGAGAGCAGAAAGCTTGTCCACTATAGCCTGCGCTCCGAGTGTGAATGGACTAATCTCATACTGAGTGCTCTTTGCAAAGCTTACAGGCTCATCATTAAGCTTTGCCAGCTTTATCTTCTCCACACAGTCAGGAACCGCCTTCTTAAGCTTCTCTATCTCTTCCACGATGCTCTCCGCCTGCTTTTTCACATCATTCTCAAGCTTATTAAATGAATACTCCGCATATTCTCCGTCAGAATATGTCTTGACAACAAAGCCTCTGTTGCAGAGCATTCCGAAATCACCGAGGTTAATTCCCGATGCCGACACGGAATATATTTTTGCCTCGGAATCAACCGCAAGTACCGATGCATATTCGTATTTTTCAAGCAAAATATTCAAAAGCTCCTTAAGTGCAGGCTTGGCAAGCTTAAGGAATCTGCTTTCTTCAACGTTTTTTCTGTCTCCCATTTTCTTTCCTCTTCAAGTCAATGATATTCGCAATCCGCTTCGCTACTTGCTCATATAAAATCGATGCTTCGCATCTCACCAGGTACCGGGCTTGAACCCGCACCTGGCAAAAGAGTTCAACACATCACCCAAGGGTAATGGGTTTTTTCTTTTATTTTATAAACTATGGCAGCTCAGCATATACGCTGTACTGCCATAGTTATATTACTTCACATTACATAATTTGTCCAGTAGTCCTCTTTTCCTATTATTAAGTCAATGATATTCGCAATCCGCTTCGCTGCTTGCTCATATAAAATCGATGCTTCGCATCTCTTTTATTTTATAAATCACAACCTTATGCATTGAACATTACTTTTTCACTGTTAAACGCCTTTGTCATGACAACAACCAGTATGGCTGCGAACGCATAAGTACTTATCGTAGTCGCAAGAAAATTCGGCATTGTGATTTCCCTCATCAATATGTCCTTAAATGCCATTGAACTGCCGTATACAGGGATGAGATACTTGTAAAACACGCCGTCCGCGGAAGTATACATTGTCACCATGCCTGCGACAAGCACGAGGATATACACGGGCGATATATAGGTTGATGCCTCCTTTACATTTCTTGCAAACACAGCCACCATACAGATTATTGACACATAAAGGAGCACAACCCCTATCATGAGAATAATCATCTGTACAATCTGTGTTCCGGTAAAACTTATTGTCATGCCTGCAAGCGTATCGCCGCCACCGACATTTTTGATAAGCATAGGAAGTGCAATTATCATTGATATAATGTATACCGCCGCCGACATCACAGCAAGTATCGCAAGCGAAAATACCTTTCCGAGAACAATCTGCTCACGCTTGACAGGTGACAGGAGCATTGTCGCAAGCGTTCCCCTCTCCTTTTCTCCTGCTATCATGTCAACGCCAAGTCCCATGGCTCCCGCAAATATAAGCATTGTAATAAAGTACGGAAGCATCATTCCAAGCATCTTTCCGACAGCCTTATCCTCGTCCTGAAGCTGAGTATCACTGACACAGAACATCTCAACTGCGGCATAGTTTCCGAATCTGTTTCCGAGAAGCACCTGCTTGTATGCATCAAGATATGAAGCGTAGATATCCCTTGCCTGTGATGAATAATCCTCTGAAGGATTGTAAAAAATTTCAATCTCCGGTGTCATTACCTTATCAATGTCCTTCACCCCCACATTGACCTGTTCCTCAAAGTCATCCGGAAATATCATAACCAAATCGGTTGTCTTGTCATAAAGCCCGCCCTTGGCGGCTTCTATTCCATTGCTGTCTGCTCCGTCAAGGCATGTATAGCCATCAAGCCCCGCTGTCTGTGCAAAGGTCTTAAAGCTCTCCGGTTCATTCACGACATATACAACCGGGACATGCTCCTGCACATCGTCAATCTGGCTCTTAACAAGCATTCCTATGAGTGAAAAAATACCTACGACCAGAATAACCGGAAGTACGAACAGTGACATAATCATCTTTCTATCCTTGAAAACTCTTCTGAGTTCCTTAGAAACAATAGCCTTGATACCGTACATTTATCTGTCCTCCTTATGATTAATTCTGTAAAGTTCAAAGAAGGCATCCTCTAAATTATCCATGCCCGTCTTATCATATATATCCTTAAGTGTCCCCTCAGCCGTCTTTTTTCCGTCTATTATAACAACAAGTCTGTCACAGAGCTTTTCAGCTTCCGACATTATATGCGTTGACACTATGACAAGCTTGCCCTTTTTCTTAAGTCCAAGAAGATAATCCGTAACAGAACGTGCCGTGATAATATCAAGCCCCGAAGTAGGCTCATCAAAAATAACTATATCCGGGTCATGCACAAGACTCACCGCAATCGCTGCCTTCTGCTTCATTCCCGTCGACAGCTCCTCTATCTTCTTATCCTCAAAGCCGTCTATTCCAAAATAAGAGAACAATTCTTTTCTGCGTTCTTCAAGCTTATCCTCGGGAACCTGATGGAGCCTTCCGAAAAAATCAAAAAGATACCTTGCCGAAAACTGCGGATCAAGCTTAATCTCGTTAGTGAGAAATCCTATACTCGCTCTCACTGCCTCAGGCTCCTTAACGGTATCATGCCCGTCTACGGTCACGGTTCCGCTTGTCGGCCTTAAAAGTGTTGCAATGCATCTTAACGTGGTTGTCTTGCCTGCTCCGTTAGGTCCTAAAAGTCCAAGTATCTCGCCCTTCTCTGCCTCAAAGGATACATCATCAACAGCAACCTTGGTATTGCTCTTTGTCTTAAGCTTCTTCATCTGTCCGGATGACAGCTTATAAATTTTTGTCAGATTTCTAATCTCTATCATATCTGCTCCTCCAACTTGTAAAAGCTATTAGTTTTTGTTTCAGCTTACAAACCCATTATACTTCCCAATAGCAAAATGTCAAGTATTTTTTACATTTCGCTATTGCGGCATATTCCGCCATTGCAGCCAATGTTATACACATAATAATCAGCTCCACATGGTTTTACACCTGAATCCTATTACGTCAATGATATTCGCAATCTGCTTTGCTGCCTGCTCATATAAAATCGATGCTTCGCATCTCTTTTATTAAAAGAATGTGCCTTGGCACATTCTTGCGCCTGCGGCGGTCGCTTGCGACATCTGCATTGTACGCCGCAGTGCGCATCCCCGCGGAGCGTTTTGTGTAATAGGAACGAAGTTTCCTATTACATAAAAAACCGGATTCTGAATGATATTCATATCATAATCGATATCCATATCAAATAAAATCCGGTTCTAAGCCTCTCTATGTACTTATTCTATTACAAATGCCTTCATTCTGTCCTCAAGGTCCTGTGCAATCTGCTTAAGCTGTACAGCTTCATTCGCAATACCCTCAATGGTACCCATTGCCATGGATGTCGATGCGCTCGTCTCCTCAGTGGATGCCGCATTCTCCTGCGATACTGATGAAAGGTTCTGTATGACATCAACTACCTTCTCTTTTGACTTATCCATGTTGGCAACGCTTGTGGCGATACCGTCGATTCTGTCTATAAGTCCTATAATTCCCTTTATTACCTGATTTAAGATGTCAGCCGTCTTTTTCATGTCCTCGGACTGCTTGTTGACAATCTTATTAACCGCATCTGTTTTCTCAACCGTCTCATTCGACTTAGTCTCAAGGTCATGTATTATATCCTGAATATCTGCGGCTGATGATGTCGTCTGTTCCGCAAGCTGCTTGATATTCTCAGCTACAACTGCAAATCCGCGGCCTGCATCTCCCGCTCTTGCAGCCTCAATGGATGCGTTGAGTGAGAGAAGATTTGTCTGGCTTGCTATCTCTGTTATAAGACTGACAACCTCCGCAATCTTCTCAGCAGCCTGATTTGCCTCGTGTGTCTTATCACTTACAACGCCGATGTGTTCAACCATCTCATGCTGTCCATCAATAAGCTGCTTTAAAATGTTCTCGGCATTCTCACCGAGCTCCTTCATATCGTCGGCATCCTTTGCGAGTGCTTCCGAGTTATCGTTCACCTCATCTATCATATTTCCAATCTCGACAACACTCTCGGATGCACTCTGCGTCTCCTGGGCAAGCATTGTAGCGCCGTTAGCCATCTCATCAACCGCTCTGTCGGTATCCTTCATATTGGTCATTGTGTTGGCTGCCGATTCACTTAGGCTGTCGGACTGAGTAAAAAGTGCCTTGCTCTGTGTCTTAAGGTCAGCTACAACCCCCGTAAGTTCTCCTCTCAGCTTTAACACCGCATTCATTATATTTCCTGCCTCATCCCTAAGCCTTGCAAATCGCGCTTCCTTTCTCACATCGTTTTCACGGAAATCAAGTGCTGCAAGCTTTTCAACAGCTCCTGCCGCATACTCTAAAGGAGAAAGCATTCTGACTATGAAGAAGAATACTGCTGCAATTGCAAGCAGACCTATAACAACCGATATAACTGTAACATTTACGATGAGCTTAACGGAATCCGCCATAACCTCGCTGTCATCCGCAGATATTACAAGAATAAAGTTTCCGTTCTGTCCCGTGTAACATGAAGCATACTTTACGCTGCCGTTAAAATTATATTGAACAACACTCGTATCATGCACAATTCCCGATTTTAAATCCTTCACATAGGACTTTACAATCGCATTCTCCACGCTCTTTCCTATCTTGTCCTGATTAGGATGATAGAGCATGGTTCCGTCCGCATCCACAATATAACCATAAGATGACGAAACACCTTCAAGTCCGACATCAGCTAAAATTGTCTGAAGGACTCCCGGATTGAACGCCTTGTCAGTTCCCAAATCCGCTATTATATTGTCGACCTGACGTCCGTATGCTATCGCAATATCATTCATGTAATTCCATACAACCTTCTTGTAACTCACTCTCGACTGATGGATTGAAAAATAATTGATTGCTCCTCCCATGATGATACACACAATCAATGTCACCATAACAAGTCTGAACTTAATTGATTGATAAAATTTCATCCTCATTTAAAATTCCCCCTGTACATATTTTTCCTTCAACTTTTCCATTAAATACCACCATTTTACTACAGTAATTTTACCATCCTGTGCAGGAAGCGTCAATAAAAATCTTTCCTAATTTTGGTACCATTTTTTCATAATTTTTGTCTTTTTTCTTTCGCAGTTTATTAACTTAGCGGAATAAATTTAAATAGCATTGTTGGAAATTATGTGTTATAGTAGATATATATTTACTTGAAAAGAGGTTAATCATGACTAATACGAACGAATCTGCAGAAAATTATCTTGAAACAATATTGATTCTGAGCAAGAAGCTTCCCGTAGTCCGTGCCGTTGATATATCGAACGAACTTGGCTTTAAGAAGTCAAGCGTCAGCATCGCAATGAAGAATCTTCGGCTCAAGAATCAGATCACGGTTACCGATGCCGGTTTTATATATCTCACCGACGAGGGACGTGCCATAGCCGAGATGATATATGAGCGCCATGAGCTCTTGTCTTCATGGCTTGTCACACTCGGTGTTGACCCTGAGATTGCAGCCGAGGACGCATGCAAGATAGAGCATGTCATAAGTCCCGAGAGCTTTGATGCCATCAAGAAGCATGTACATCGTCAGGAGGTCTGACTTTATGAAAAAGAATCTTTTCCGCCGTGTGGGTGCCGTCCTTATGCTGACAATGTGCACAGGACTGTTTGCGGGCTGTTCAAAAAAAGTGGCTGCAAAGACAGATATCAACATCGCCGTCATGACAGGTCCCACAGCCATAGGTCTTGTTAAGGTTATGGATGACAATGAGAACGGCAGTGCCGCCAACAACTATAACTTTCAGGTTTACGGCGAAGCAACGGAGATTTCAACAGGACTTGTTAAAGGTGAGCTTGATGTCGCATGTGTTCCGTGCAATCTTGCAAGTGTCCTCTACAACAAAACCGACGGCGGCATCGTCGTTGCAGGAATCAACACCCTCGGCGTACTGTACATAGTGGAGACCGGCGACAGCATTCACTCCGTATCGGATCTTGCCGGTAAGACAATATACACAACCGGTCAGGGAACAACACCTGAATACACCCTGCGCTATATTCTCTCAGGCAGCGGACTCAATCCCGACAGTGATGTCACAATAGAATTCAAGAGCGAAGCCGCCGAGGTCGTAAGCGCCTTAACCGAGAACCCTGATGCCATCGCGATGCTTCCTCAGCCTTATGTCACCGTTGCAATGAACAACAATGACAAGCTTCATATTGCTCTCGATGTGGCCGAGGAATGGAATAAGATTTCCGACTCCTCCACCGTCGTCACGGGCGTTGTGGTTGCAAGAAAAGAATGGGTTGACGCTCACACTGATGCATTCAATGCTTTCCTTGAAGAATATCCTGCATCAGCAGCATACACCAATGACAACATAGCTTCTGCCGCCGGGCTTATTGAACACTTCGGCATTTTCAAGGCAGCAATCGCCGAGAAAGCAATACCTTACTGTAATGTCACCTTCATATCGGGCGACGATATGAAGTCTGCGATTTCCGGTTATCTTACCGCCCTGTATGAACAGAATCCTTCAGCCGTCGGTGGTTCGCTTCCGGGCGATGACTTCTATTACATGAGCAGATAATAATACTAAAAACTTGGGAGACAGTATGAAAAAGGTATCTCATCATACAGTTCACAATACAACTTCAAAAAAAAGGCAGCTGTTCATGCGTGTAATGGCAATCTTTTTCTGGCTCACCGCATGGACCGCTGCCGCTAAGCTTATCGACCGGGAACTTTTTCTTCCCGGTCCTCTTTTAGTTTTATCTGCACTTTCAAGACTTATCGCATCCGACAGCTATCTGCCCGCCATCGGCAATTCAATGACGAACATACTATGCGGTTATCTGCTTGCGCTCCTATCCGGAACTCTTCTTGCCGTAATATCATATCGTGCAGAAGTCCTCAGAGCTTTTGTCTCTCTTCCGCTGCGCATAGTACGGACAATTCCCGTCGCCTCGTTCATAATACTTGCTCTGCTGTGGTTTTCCTCAAAAAGACTTGCACTTGTCATTTCTTTTCTCATGGTTGTTCCAATCATATATGAGAATGTTCTTGAAGGATTGGATAATACTGACAAAGAGCTGCTTGAGATGTCGTATATTGTAAAAATGCCTGTTACCAAAAAAATAAAGCTTATATACTTTCCTCAGATTTTTCCATACCTTTGTGCCGCCCTCTCAACAGGAGCCGGACTTGCCTGGAAATCAGGTGTCGCCGCGGAGGTCATAGGCATCAGCCGCAACACCATAGGGAACAGGCTGTATCAGTCAAAAATATACCTTGACACTCCCGAACTGTTTGCGTGGACACTTACCATCATTTTTATAAGCCTTATGTCCGAGTCGGTAATAAAAGCACTTCTGAGGCTCATGCAGAAAAAAGTCTGTCTGTGATATGCAAGGAGGTACTATGATACTTAACATTTCAGCAGTTAACAAAAAATATAACACCGATATTGTCCTTAATAACTTTTCGCTCACCATGGACAAAAAAGACCGTAACGCCATTCTCGGAGCATCAGGCACAGGAAAAACCACTCTGCTCAGAATAATACTCGGTCTTGCCCCTGCTGACAGCGGCAGTGTATCCGCTGACGATAACCTTCATCAGCTTGTGGTCTTTCAGGAGGACAGACTTCTGATGCCGTTCAGCGCTGTCGACAACATCAATATCTATCCTTATCCTTTTGACAAAAATAAAGCCCTGCAGCTTCTCTCACAGCTCGGGCTTGATGATGCCGCCGTTTCACAAAAGCATGCCAATGAATACAGCGGAGGGATGAAAAGACGCCTTGCAATAGCCAGAGCTCTCTACGGATGCACCCGCGTCAGCGAACTATTTCCGGGTGAACCCATACTTTTGATTATGGATGAACCGTTCAAGGGCTTAGATTCCGAGCTTAAGGACAAGGTCATCCTCACGGTCAACGAAGTGTTAGAAACAACAGCCGGTGCCCTTCTTCTGGTAACACATGATGAAAAAGAGGCCGCAGCACTCGGCTGCAGCCTCGTAAAGCTCTGATTGTCATGCTGATATTTCCGTTCTGACTCACAAGCATATATCTACTTATCGTCCGTGTCCCATTTATCACAGAGCGATATAATCTGGTCGGCAAACTTTCCCATATCCTTGTTGGCAAGACCATCGCTCTTTTTTACTATCGCAAGAAGCCTCTGTGCCGCCGCAAGAAGTCTTGCATATATTCCTGATGCCGGTCTTGTCTTCTTCTCCACCGGAACCGGTACCGCCTCATACTCAAATGTGCCGTCGGCAAGATTAAATATTGTTCCGCTGTAAGGTGCATAGGCTCTCTGTCCATGTTCAATCTTCAGACATTCCGTAAAGCTGACTGCCACCGAATCTTCGCCATGAACCACAAAAACCTTGTCAGGCTTTTTCTTAAACGCGCTTATCCATTCGATAAGTCCGTTCTTATCGGCATGCCCGCTCAGCCCCTTCATTGTCAATATCTCAGCTCTCACCTCTATAGTCTCTCCAAAGAGCTTAACCTCCTTCGTACCTTCAATTATCGCACGTCCTAAGGTTCCCGTCGACTGATACCCCACAAAAAGAATTGTAGATTCAGGTCTCCACAGGTTATGCTTGAGATGATGTCTTATTCGTCCGGCATCACACATTCCGGATGCCGATATGATGACCTTCGGTGTTGTATCGAAGTTGATAGCCTTCGATTCCTCACTTGTGATTGAAAGGTGCAGATTCTTAAATGTCAGCGGATTAATCCCCTGCCTTACAAGTGCCGTGGCATCCTCGTCATAGCACTCTTCCCTGCTATCCACAAACACCGCCGTAGCTTCAACAGCCATCGGACTGTCCACATACACAGGAAAATCAGGTATTCCCTTTACAAGCTGTTGCTGCTTAATCTGTCTTATAAAGTATAATATCTCCTGAGTTCTTCCGACTGCAAATGACGGTATGACAACATTCCCGCCTCTTTTTAACGTATTCTCTATAATCCTGCCTAGCTCGGCTGCATAATCCGGCTTCTCCGCGCCATGAAGTCTGTCACCATAAGTCGATTCCATCACAACATAGTCCGCTTCTTCAGTGTAAGCAGGGTCCTTAAGAAGCGGCTGATGCTTGTTGCCTATATCTCCTGAGAATACTATCTTTCGCTCAACTCCGTCTTCACTCAGCCATACCTCTATACTTGCCGAGCCGAGAAGATGCCCTATGTCTGTAAATCTTATTTTAATTCCGTCACATACCTCAACAGTCTCGCCATACATACAGGATGTGAATCTTTTAATAATTCCGTCCGCATCCTCCATTCCGTACAGCGGCACCGTCGTCTCCACACTGCTGCTTCTCTTAGCCTTGCGGTTCTTCCACTCAGCCTCCATAATCTGAATATGTGCACAATCACGAAGCATTATGCTGCTTAATTGTGTTGTCGCCTCAGTTGCATACACTCTCCCTCTGAAGCCTCGTGCATACAGAAGCGGAAGCAATCCTGAATGGTCAACATGTGCATGCGTCAAAAACACATAATCAATCATAGCCTCCGACACCGGAAGCGGTACATTCTCAAATACGTTAATCCCTTGTTCCATACCATAATCCACCAGAATATGCTTTCCGCATGCCTCAAGGTAATGACAGCTTCCGGTTACTTCATGGTCTGCTCCGATAAATTCCAGTCTCATACCGACACCTCCATCGTTACGTTGCATATAATATATAGTAAATTATACTATTAATTAGTAATATTTCCAAGTAATTTTTGTAATTTTCGAAATAGTTTATATTATTTTATATTCAATTTGCAGTCAAATCCTTAAAGGGAGGTCTCATGAAAAAAACAGTATATTTTGATAATGCCGCAACAACTCGCGTACATCCCGATGTACTAAGTGCAATGATACCTTACTTTTGCGATGAATACGCCAACCCCTCCGGTGCATATAAAACTGCCGCAAATGCCGAACGCGCAGTCAACCGTGCCAGAATACAGGCCGCCGGTCTTATCGATGCACGCCCGAACGAAATATATTTTACAAGCGGCGGCTCCGAATCGGACAACTGGGCTATAAAGGGATATTCAAGAGAAATACGAAAGAAAAGGCAGGGTGCATCCTGTCATATAATCACTTCATCAATCGAGCATAATGCCGTTATAAACTCGTGCCGCTCTCTTGAAGCAGAAGGCTTTGCCGTGACATATCTTCCCTGTGATTCTCAAGGTTTTGTCCACCCCGAAGCAGTGCTCTCGGCTCTGCGTGAGGACACAATTCTTATATCGGTCATGACCGCCAACAATGAGGTCGGCTCGGTACAGCCCATAAAGGCGATAGGACAGATTGCACACCGGCACCAGATAGTATTCCACACCGATGCAGTCCAGGCCTGCGGTCATATTCCCATCAGTGTTAACGACTGCATGATTGACATGATGAGTGTCAGCGCCCACAAATTTCACGGACCTAAGGGTGTCGGTTTTTTATATATCAGAACCGGACTTGAATTTCCAGGCTATATTGACGGCGGTTCGCAGGAAAACGGTCATCGCGCAGGAACTTCAAATGTCCCGGGAATCGTAGGACTCGGAAAAGCATGTGAAATATCGCGCCGCAATATGCAAAAAAACATTAACAGCATGATACGTCTGCGCGGCCGCATCATACGCCGCATAAATCAAGGACTTCCTGATGCTGTTTTGACAGGCTCCGAACAGATGCGTCTCCCAAACAATATAAGCTTCTGTTTTCCCCACGTCGAATCATCAGCTCTTCTTGCCATTCTTGATTCCGAGGGTATATGTGCCTCCGCCGGAAGTGCATGCTCAACCGGAGCTGCCGGACCATCCCATGTCCTCATTGCCATGGGAATAAGCCCTGACCTTGCCGGTGGTTCACTCAGGCTTACAATATCAGATGAGACCACGGCACAGGAAGCAGATTTTGTTGCCGATACGGTAATCAGGGCTGTAAAAAAGCTTCAAATGTGAGCAAATGTAACTTGTATACTAGTTGACAATTTGCATGGATTTGTTATAATTCAAATATACTTAAGAATTTCATATTCATTTGAGGAGGTATACAAATGCAAATGACTTTTCGCTGGTACGGCGAGGGCAACGATACCGTTACCCTCAGCCAGATCCGTCAGATTCCGGGAGTTGACGGAATCGTGTGGGCGCTTCACGACAAGCAGCCCGGAGAGATATGGGAACCTGATGAGATAGAAAAGGTGGTAAATCAGATTAAGTCCTATGGCTTTAATGCGGATGTCGTTGAGAGTGTAAATGTCCATGACGATATCAAAATAGGGCTTCCGACGCGTGACCGCTATATTGAAAATTACAAGCAGACGCTTAAAAACCTTAAGCAGTTCGGCGTCAAGGTTGTCTGCTACAATTTCATGCCTGTGTTCGACTGGACGAGAACCGACCTTTTCCACCCTGTCGGTGACGGCTCCACAGCACTTTATTACGAGAAGGATAAAATTATCAACGACCCGAAAGAAATGGCAAAATATATTCTCGAAAAATGTGAAGGCTTCACAATGCCGGGCTGGGAGCCTGAGAGGATGGCTCACCTTAGTGAACTCTTTGAAGCGTACAAGGATGTCACAAAAGAAAAGCTGTGGGACAATCTCAAATATTTTCTCGAAGCCATTATGCCTGTCTGCCATGAGTGCGGCATCAAGATGGCCATACATCAGGATGACCCGCCTTGGGATATATTCGGACTTCCAAGACTGCTTGTGGACGAGCCTGCCATTGACCGCTTTTTGAATATGGTGGACGATGAGTACAACTGTCTTACACTCTGCTCCGGTTCACTCGGCTCTAACCCTGAAAATAACGTAGCAGATATAATAAGAAAACACTGTGACAGAATTGCATTTGCGCACATCAGAAATGTTAAGCATTTTCCTAACGGTGATTTCTCCGAAGCCTCCCACCGCGACCGTGACGGCGACATAGGCATCCTTGACATTGTAAAGGCATATCATGACTGTGGCTTTAACGGCTATGTACGTCCGGACCACGGACGACATATCTGGGGTGAAAAGTGTCGTCCCGGATACGGACTTTACGACCGTGCCCTCGGAATCATGTACCTGTTAGGCTGTTTTGACACACTCGAAAAATTTGACAATTCACTCAGATAATTTCTGCCGTGGAATTACAGAATGGAGAATTAACATGAAGCTTACTTTAGAAGGAATAAAAACCGATGACCTGAAGGACTGCAGGCTGCCCGAATATAATGTGGATAAAATGCGTCATGCGACCTCGGCACATCCCGTATGGCTGCACTTCGGTCCCGGAAATATTTTCCGCTCCTTTATATGTGCCGCCGCACAGCGATTATTAAATCAGGGAGAAATGTCTACAGGAATCATCTGTGCCGAGAGCCATGGAACGGAAATCGTCACGGAATGTTACCGTCCTCATGATAATCTGTGCGTGTCCGTCACCATGAACCCGGACGGAAGCATCGACAAGGAGATAATCGGCTCCATTGCCGAGTCGCTCACGACACAATATGATATGGACAGACTTATCGAGATATTCTGTGCCCCGACTCTTCAGATAGTATCATTTACCATAACTGAAAAGGGATATGCAATAACGGACAGCTCCGGAGCTTACACGCAGCAGATAAAAGAAGACATGACAGCCGGACCTGACAAGTGCAGCCACCTCATGTCACTGCTCGCCGGTCTCTGCATCAGACGTTTCCACTCATGCGGCAAACCTCTGGCACTGGTGTCAATGGACAACTGCTCCCACAATGGTGAAAAGCTTGAAAATTCCATCGCAGCCATAGCCTCCGCATGGAAAACACATGGTTACATCAATGATGACGAGTTCAATTACCTTAAAAACTCCATATCATATCCATGGAGCATGATTGATAAAATCACCCCAAGACCTGATGCCGGGATTGAGCACCGTCTTGAAGCCGACGGAATTGACGATATCAAGATTTTCGTGACCCCCGGCGGTGTCTATACAGCCCCGTTTGTCAATGCTGAAAGACCTGAATATCTTGTCATAGAGGATGACTTTCCCAACGGCAGACCTGTTCTTGAAAAAGCCGGCATTTTATTCACCGACCGCGATACGGTGAACAAGGTTGAAAAGATGAAGGTGTGCACCTGTCTCAATCCGCTTCACACATGCCTTGCAATATATGGCTGTCTCTTAGGCTTCACCTCGATATCCGAGGAGATGAAGTCTCATGAGCTGAGGACTTTTATCACCAGAATGGCTTATGAGGAGGGTATGCCCGTCGTTGTAAATCCCGGCATAATCAACCCGAAGGACTTTTTAGATGAAGTGCTTACGCAGAGACTTCCCAATCCTTTCATGCCTGACACGCCTCAGAGAATTGCAACCGATACCTCGCAGAAGCTTCCGATACGTTTCGGTGAGACGATTAAGCTTCACATCGAACGCGGCAGTGTCGACGGACTCCGTTTCATACCTCTTGTAATTGCCGGCTGGCTCAGATACCTGCTTGCACTCGATGACAACGGCATACCTTTTACTCCGTCAAGCGACCCTCTTCTTGACAAATGCCGGGCTATGTTAGAAGGAATAACGTTAGGCTGTCATGTTACAACCGAACAGCTTCTTCCGCTTCTGACAAATGCCAACATATTCGGCGTTGACTTAGAAAAAGCAGGGCTGGCAGACAAGATTACGCATTTTTTTAACGAACTGCTTGCCGGAAAAGGTGCCGTACTTGCCACAATAAAGAAATATATATTATGAGAAAGAGCACTATATGAAAATAATATCAAGAAATCCTGACGAAACAGGGCGTGCATACGCCCTGCGTGTCTTAAAAGAGAATATAACCGATACAACACTTATACCCGGAACTCTTCTGTCGGAAAATGAGCTCGCCAAGGAGCTTGGGCTTTCAAGAGTTCCTGTACGCGAAGCCCTTATTGAACTCTCCAAATCAGACATTGTGGAGATTCTTCCTCAACGCGGAAGCCGCGTGTCGTTAATCGACCTGAAGCTCGTTGATGAAGCAGGCTTTTTCCGCCGCACTCTCGAATGTGCCGTTGTGAGATTAATCTGCGAACGCAGTGCCTCTGTCCCTCTGCCCGAGGACTTTCTTCTTGCTCTCGGTGCCAATCTTAAGCTTCAGGATTTTTATATCGAGAATCCTTCTCCGGATAAGCTTATGGAGCTTGACAATGAATTCCACCATCTGCTCTTTTCCTTCGCCGACAAGGAGCGCTGCTACAGAATGTGCCGTGATATGGGAATTCACTTTGACAGGGTACGCCACCTTGCGCTTCATTCCGTGAAGGATTTAAAGATTGTCAACGACCACCATGCAATTTATGACGCCATACGCTCCGGCAATGCTTTGCAGGGTGAAAAGCTTATGGAGAACCACCTCTCACGTTTCAAGATTGACGAGGAATTTATCAGAAAAGATTTTCCTAATTATTTTGTTAGCTAATCTCTACTTTTGACCGCTTTTTATGTCAATATATTGCAGTGTATTTTGGATTGCAAAATCCCGTCTTTTTCTTTATAATCAAATTATAAACAGGTGCTTTGTGCGCCCTTTTCAGCACTTATATGTATAATGAATTAGGAAGGGAGAATACTATGAAATTCGGTTACTTTGATGACGCCAACAAAGAGTACGTCATAACAACACCAAAGACTCCTCTGCCATGGATTAACTATCTTGGCTGCGGTGAATTCTTTTCATTGATTTCCAATACCTGCGGCGGTTACACCTTCTACAAGGATGCCAAGCTTTTACGCCTCACCAGATATCGTTATAATGATGTTCCCAATGATATCAACGGCAAATACTTTTACATAAAGGATGGAGATACCATCTGGAATCCGGGATGGAAACCGACAAAGACACCTCTTGACAGTTATGAATGTCGTCACGGTATGGGGTACAGCCGTTTTACATCTTCTAAAAACGGACTTAAAGCCGAGCTGCTCTCCTTCGTTCCAATGAACGATAACTGTGAAGTTACACGACTTATTCTCACCAACGATTCTGACAAAACAAAATCATTTTCATTATTCTCTTATGTAGAGTTCTGTCTCTGGAACGCTGACGACGACTCAAGGAATTTCCAGAGAAACTTAAGCACAGGTGAAGTTGAGATTGACGGCTCCACAATATATCACAAGACCGAGTACCGTGAACGCCGCAATCACTATGCTATATACTCCGTCAACCATCCTATTGACGGTTTTGATACGATTCGTGACGAATTCCTTGGAGCATACCGTGGAGCACATGAACCTGAGGTAGTTGAACAGGGTCACTCTAAGAATTCAGTTGCAAGCGGCTGGTCACCGATTGCTTCGCAGCAGATTAATCTCACACTTGAGCCGGGTGAGAGCGAATCGCTTATATTCGTGTTAGGTTACATTGAGAATCCACAGGACGAGAAATGGGAGGCTCCTAATGTTGTAAATAAGAAACGCGCCAAGGACATGCTTGCACGCTATGCTGACGACGAGCTCTTTAACGAGGCTTTTTCAGACCTCAACGAATACTGGAGCAATCTTCTCGCTAAATATGAGGTTGAGTCGGATAATCCCGAGGTTAACCGTATGGTTAATATCTGGAATCAGTACCAGTGTATGGTAACATTCAATATGAGCCGTTCAGCTTCGTACTATGAGTCAGGTATCGGACGTGGAATGGGATTTAGAGATTCATGTCAGGATCTGCTCGGATTCGTACACCTTATTCCCGACCGCGCAAGAGAGAGAATCATTGATATCGCCTCCACACAGTTCGAGGACGGAAGTGCCTACCATCAGTACCAGCCGCTTACCAAGAAGGGTAATTCCGACATCGGCAGCGGCTTCAACGATGACCCTCTGTGGCTTATCGCCGGAACAAGTGCATATATCCGTGAGACCGGAGATATGTCAATCCTTGATGAGATGGTTCCGTTCGACAATGACGAGAGCAAGGCTAAGCCTCTTCTTGAACATCTTAAGCGTTCATTCGATTATATTGTCAACCACAAGGGACCTCACAAGCTTCCTCTTATCGGCCGTGCAGACTGGAACGATTGTCTCAACCTCAACTGCTTCTCAGAGCATCCTGGTGAATCCTTCCAGACCTTCGGACCTTCTGAGGGACCTGTTGCCGAGTCCGTATTCATTGCCGGAATGTTCGTTAAGTACGGTAAGGAATATGCAGAGCTCTGCTCCTTAAGAGGCGACGATGCCGAGAGCACACGCGCACTCAAGGAAGTTGATGAGATGTACAATACAGTGCTTGAAAGCGGCTGGGACGGAGACTGGTTCCTTCGTGCTTATGACGCATACAGCCACAAGGTTGGTTCCAAGGAGTGCGAGGAAGGCCAGATATACATTGAGCCGCAGGGCTTCTGTGTTCTTGCCGGAATCGGTGTCAAGGAAGGACTTGCAAAGAAAGCACTCGACTCAGTTAAGGAAAGACTTGATACCAAGTATGGTGTCATGATTCTCCAGCCGGCATACACAAGATATCACCTCGAGCTTGGTGAAATCTCCTCCTACCCGCCTGGATACAAGGAGAATGCCGGAATCTTCTGCCACAACAATCCTTGGGTATCAATAGCCGAGACTGTTATAGGCAGAGGCGACAGAGCCTTTGAAATCTACAAAAAGACCTGCCCTGCATACATCGAAGGCATCAGCGAGATACACCGCACAGAGCCTTATGTATACTCACAGATGGTTGCAGGTGCCGATGCAAAGTTCCACGGCGAAGCTAAGAACAGCTGGCTTACCGGAACCGCAGCATGGACATTCGTAAATATCTCTCAGTACATCCTTGGTGTATACCCTACCCACCATGGTCTGAGCGTGAATCCATGTATTCCTGAGGGCTTCGGGGACTTCAAGCTCACAAGAAAGTTCCGTGAGGGAACATACCATATAACAGTGAAGAACCCTGACAATGTACAGAAGGGCGTAAAGAGCATGCTCGTTGACGGAAAGCCTGTTGACGGCTGCGTAATTCCTTATGTAAAAGGTCAGACCGAATACAATGTTGAGATAGTTATGGGCTAATTAACAAGCCACAGGCAGATTAATCCGAATATCTGTCTGTGGCTTTTATACTTGAAAAAACACCCGAATACTATTATAATTTATACATATACAACATGTCAGGACAGCATTGTCTGCTTTATGACTTAAGAAATACAGATAGGAAGGAAGTACATAATATGCGTTTAGTTACCCGTTCCGATTTTGACGGACTTGCCTGCGGAGCACTTTTAAAGGAAGCAGGTATTATTGATTCATGGAAATTTGCACACCCGAAGGATTTACAGGATGGTCTTGTTCCTGTTGATGAGAATGATTGTCTCGCGAATGTTCCTTTCGTTGAAGGCTGCGGTCTGTGGTTCGACCACCACTCAAGCGAGCATGAGCGCAACGAGCTTAAGGGAAAGTACAAGGGAGAGAGCCGTATCACACCTTCATGTGCCAGAATCATATATGAGTATTACGGCGGCAGGGAGCGTTTCCCACAGTTCGACGACATGATGGAGGCAGTAGATAAGGTTGATTCCGGTAATCTCACCATAGACGAAGTTATGAATCCTAAGGGCTGGATACTTATAGGCTTCCTCATGGACCCTAGAACAGGTCTCGGACGTTTCCGCCAGTTCACTATATCCAACTATCAGCTTATGGAGAAGCTCATGGATGCATGCCGTACCATGACAACTGATGAGATTCTCGCTCTTCCTGATGTTCAGGAGCGTATTGAGGTATATAACGAGCAGACTGAGAAGTTCAAGGAGATGGTTAAAAAGTATACCCACACAGAGGGCAATGTAATCATCACTGACCTTCGCGGCGTAGACCCTATCTACACCGGAAACAGGTTCATGATTTACAGTATGTACCCTGAGCAGAATATCTCTGTGTGGATCGTAAGCGGACGCGGCGGCGCAGGCTGTTCCGCTGCCGTTGGCTACAGCATCCTCAACCGTACATGTAATGTCAATGTCGGAAGTCTTATGCTCAAGTACAACGGAGGCGGTCACAAGGCCGTGGGAACCTGCCAGTTCGCGGACGAGAACATGGCATCCGAGCTTCCTAAGATGCTCGATGAACTCTGTACCCTCGCCAATGCTTAACAGTATCACATAAAGAGTTAAAAAATGTGCTGTCGTTTAATATCGACAGCACATTTTTTGTTATTTTATATTCTTTCAGACTATCTTCCTGCCGTTTAATACCGCCTCAGTCAGGCTATCGCCCTGATACACCAGCTTTAACGAGAAGAAAGGCTCATCCTCATCGAGCAGTCGAAGAAATATTCTGTCACCCTCCCAGAGATTTAACTTATATATCTCTGATTTTTTTACCCATTCAAGCACTCCCTCATTGCACTCCTTCATCGAGCCATCCGGCTTTGTCACGCTTCCGTTATATCCGTCGGCCGTATACAAGCTCATATACTCCGCAGGATCATCCTCATATATAAAAGTTACGATTCCCCTGTAGCGGTATGATGTCAGCTCAAGACCGGTTTCCTCATACACCTCTCGAAGCAGACATTCCTCAGGGCTCTCCCTGCCCTCAAAATGCCCTCCGACACCAATCCACTTATCCTTATTCACATCATTCTTCTTAGATACACGGTGAAGCATAAGATACGCTCCATCCTTCTCTATATAACACAACGTAGTGAGTGGTGATTTTGACATATACATCCTCTTTTCCATCTTAATCTCCATTCCGCAGGCAATGTTTTTTTTGCCGGAGGAATCGTGGGCAAAATCTCAAATTTTGACCACGATAAAAGCTACTTTGTGACGCCTGCGGCACAAATAGCAAAAGCCATGCAAGCATGGCATGTGAAACAATAAGCTATCAAGCTTATTTTTCACACTATACTCAATTACACTGTCTCAGATAATTTCAATATTCTCACCTGCGGCACAGCGGATATGCTTTTCATCTTGATGGACACCGAACGGAATCTTTACCGTAGTGTCAATATCAGAGTAAGCATGAAGAACAGCCGCCTTAAGTCTGCTATTCTCCCAGCTTATGTCCACTGATGCATTACCGACTACACGTACTCCGTATATATGACCATTCTTCCAGTCGGCCGGAAGTGCCGGCAGAAGAACAATTCTCTCCTCATTGCTCTGAACAAGCATCTCCACCACGGCTGCAGCTGCTCCGAAGTTACCGTCTATCTGAAACGGAGGATGCTTGTCAAATAGATTTGGATAGGTTGATGATGCAAAAAGCTTACACAAATTATCGTAAGCTGCATCTCCATCCCACAGCTTGGCATAATGATTAATAATCCATGCCCTGCTCCAGCCCGTATGTCCTCCACCATGTGACAGCCTGCCCTCAAGTGTTTTCCTTGCCGCACATGCAAGCTCAGGTGTGCCATCCACGGTTATCTGTGATGACGGATGCAGTCCATACAGATGTGATATATGTCTGTGTCCCGGCTCAAACTCCTTATATCCCTCACGCCATTCAAGGATTCTTCCATCACTTCCTATTGTGGTAGGAAGCAGTCTTTTGACAGCATTCTTAATCTGTTCATTGAGTTCATCATCAACTCCTAAAACCTCCGCCGCCTTGATACACTGGTTAAACAAATCCCTTATAATCTGATTGTCCATCGTCACACCAACACCGTTAGCCCCCTTCTCCCCGTTGGGAAGAACATAGCTGTTCTCAGGTGACACTGACGGACATGTCATAAGATACCCATCAACATCTATCATAAAATCAAGAAAGAATTGTGCAGCTTCCCTCATTATATCAAAGTTACCACGCAGAAATTCTTTATCCCTTGTATACAGATAATGAGTCCACTGATGTGTACACAGCCATGCAGCTCCCATCACCCAATATGACCCGGGAATCCACAAATCCTGCACCGATGTCTCTCCCTCTATATTGGTATTATGATGTGCGACAAAGCCACGGCACCCATACATTGCCTTTGCTGTTCTCTGACCATTAGGCAGCATCCTTCTGAGCAGTGCAAATAACGGCTCATGACATTCTGACAGATTACAGTTCTCCGCCGGCCAATAGTTCATCTCCGTGTTGATATTTATTGTGTACTTGCAGTCCCACGGCGGAAGCATATCCTTATTCCACAAGCCCTGAAGTGTAGCCGGAAGTCCTCCCTCTCTGCTGCACGCAATAAGCAGATACCTTCCGAAATCGAAATACAGCTTACACAGATATCCGCTCACATGCCCCTTTTGTGCATCATCAAGCAGTTTATCCGTCAGCACGTTACAATCATCCTTGTCATCTTCAGCAAGCGAAAAATCCACTCTGCCAAACAGTTCACGGTAATCTCTTACATGCTCTTTAAACAGCTCCTCATATCCCTTATCCGCTGAAGCATCAAGAATATCGCCAATCCTTTTCTTCAAAAGTCCGAGTGCTATATTACTCTCCATGACGGCACCACATTCTTCGGTTACGCCGTTATCAGACTTGTTCTCTTTAAGAAGTCTGTTCAGTTCATCCTTACAATGATATGTACAATCCGATGTGATATACAGCCACACCTTATCGGCATTCTCAACCACAAGATATTCGCCGAGCTGTCTGACACTTCCACCATCACTCACGGCACGCAGTGCCATCGCAAAATCATATCCGCGTTTTCCCAAATCTCCATGCATAAGCACAGTGTCGCTGCCAATTCTGTCAACACCGTTATATGCACGTTCAGGTCTTGAAAAACGTGCCTCAAGGTTAATCATTCCGGGCTTGTCAGCCTCAATGCACATCACTATGCAGTCCGCCGGGTGTGATGCAAATATACATCTCTTATATTTCACACCGTCACATAAATATTCAACCTTCGCAGCCGCATTTTCAAGTTCAAGCTCCCTGCTGTAATCACTTATCTCTCCGCAATGCAAAAAATCAATGTACAGATCTCCAAGCGTCTGGTACGGGTGAGCACTCTCCGGACACCCTGACATTGTAAGACGCATCAGATGCTCAGCCTCGGATATTCTTCCACCAAGAAGGAGTTCTCTTATTCTCGGAAGATTGGCAAGCGTGTCAGGATTATCCCTGTCCATCTTTCCTCCATACCAGATACTCTCCTCATTGAGCTGAATATGCTCATTTACGGTTCCTCCGTAAATCATTGCTCCCATGCGGCCGTTTCCAATCGGCAATGCTTCTTCCCACTCAGCCGCAGGCACATTATATAGCAGCTTAGACATACCTCACCCTCTCATTTCTTCTCATTCTGCCAATCAACAAGGTCTTCAAGTGTTATATTGTCAACAACATTATCAACCGCATCATTGATTTTCTGCCATATCCTCACCGTGACACATCCATCCGCCCTGTCACATTCCACCGCTCCGCTTCCGACACAGCTTACAGGTGCAAGGTCTCCTTCCGTAGTTCTTAATATCATTCCCACAGTATACTCTTCAGGTTTCTTAACAAGCTGATATCCTCCTTGTGGACCTCTTATGCTTTTTACATATCCCGCCTTGTTGAGTACCGATATAATCTGTTCGAGATATTTCTCTGAAATCTGTTGTCTTGAAGCTATGTCGTTCAGACTCACAGGCTTTCCCGATGTATCCAAAGCCAAGTCAAGCATGAGTCTTATGGCATATCTGCCCTTAGTTGATATCTTCATTATTAATGCTCCATTTCATTGTCATTTTCCTTCATCAAGCAGCTTTTCAAACTTATCCACAGGCATAGGCTTGTAGTAAAGATATCCCTGTGCATTGGTACAGCCGCATTCTAATAAAAAATCTTTCTGTGCCTCATTCTCAACGCCCTCAACTATAATATCAAGGTCAAGTTCCTTTAACATCTGAACCGTATGTCTTAATATACTCCGGCTCTTAGGATTCTCTATGTCATCAATAAAGCCTTTATCTATCTTAATCTCGTCCACAGGCTGATCCTTCAGCATAGTCATTGTCGAATATCCTATTCCGAAATCATCCATCGATATTGTAAAGCCATAGCTTCTCAGTTCATCCATATTGTCATACATGACTTCCTGATTCTCGGAAAAACCGCTCTCAGTGAGTTCAAGCGGCACATACTCAGGCGGAACGTTATATTTCTTGGACAGATTAATTATCGTATCCTTAAACGAAGTGTCAAACACATGAAGTCTTGATATGTTTATCGATATCGGCTCAACACGTTTTCCCTCCGCAAGTCTTCTCCCGATAAAGCAGAACACTCTTGTCCACACATATATATCCACATCTATGATAAGACCATTGCGCTCAACAACAGGAATGAACTCTCCCGGAGATACCATTGTGTTATCCTTATACCTCCACCGCACAAGAGCCTCCCCGCCTATTATCCTGCCATCACTTATATTAACCTTAGGCTGTATAAATATACAGAGCTGTTCTTCCTCAAGTGCATCAACTATATCATTCTCAATCATCTTATTGACAAGCATCTGCTTCCGCATCTTCGTATCAAAGAAAGCATATTTTGCATAAAACTTGCCTTTAATGGTTCCAAGTGCCATCGTGGCATAGTCCCTCATAAGGCTCACGGACATGGCCGGATAGTCAGCAATGCATATTCCAAATGCCGGCAGTGCCTTGTACGGCATCTTGTACTCGGAAATGCGTCCGCCTATTCTCTCCGTTATATCAACAAGCTCCCTCTCCTCCTCAAACGGTGTAAATATGGCAAATATATCCGCCCTGAAATGTGATAATACCACATGTTCACCGCTCTCGCTTCTAAGTGCATCGGCAGTAGCCTTTAACAACCCGTCTCCTACATCCCTGCTGCAGAATTCGTTTATCGACTTAAAATTGGAAAAATCAAGCACAATCATGGCAAACTTAAGCCCCGGATTCGCAATCATCTCCTCCTGTGCCTTGTAATGAAATGCTCGAAGATTATATAGATTAGTCATGAACGTGCGGTTAGCCTCCATATTATTCTCAGCCATTTTCCGCAATGAATAGATATAAAGTTCAAAATCTTTTTTATCCATGTCATATAACGCTTCAACATTGGATGTTTTTTTATCATCAGGCATATCTTTCATACATCCTCTTATTCTTCCCATCCTTACAGGATAATATTTAATCAGGTCTTTTCTTGTTATTCTTAATTTCATACATATTCTTATCAGCTTCCTGCAGATAATGCTCAAAATTTCTTTTCTCCGATGGTTCAGTGATTGCAAGCCCCATGCTTATATGTATGCCTTTCCCGGCAAGTCTGGCTACAGTATTATTTCTGAACCTTTCCGCGTCGCTGCTGTCACTGCAAGGAAAGAATGCAACGAACTCATCTCCTCCGAACCTATACACATACCCATCACCCGGGCACTCATCCGAAAGCACTTTTGCAATAGTTCTTATAATCTCGTCACCGCGCTCATGTCCATAAGTATCATTAATTATTTTGAATGAATCCGCATCTGCAAATGTAACCGCACATATCCTGTTCTCACGGCAGAACTCCAAATACCGTGGTTCTATCATCTCACTGTAGGCAAGTCTGTTGTATAATCCCGTAAGCTGATCACGATTATATATATCTTTCAGCTTTTTGTTAACCTTCTCTAAACGGAATCTGGCATAAAGATTCTCCATATTTTTCACAAGCGTATTGTGTATGTCATAGAAGAACGGGTTGTCATACAAAAAGCTTCCGTTAATCAACACACTGAAGCCTACCGTTCTGTTCCTGAAATGAATCGGCGTAAACATATATATATTGCCGGAACCGTTCTCTTCAATATATTCCTTCAAAAAACCTGTACCTTCTCTCTTGTACAGCTTCTGCTTATCGCAAAGATATGCCGTTATAAGCATATCCTTTTCATATCCCTCAACAGGAAACACACCCTCATCGTCAAAATCATAGAGTCTTTTGTCGATTACCATTCCAAAGCCGTCACATTCAAGACTCATAAAATAATCCGTCACCATGGCAAACAACTGTTCATAAGAAGTGCATTTCGTCAGGTTTCCTTCAAGCCTTATAAGTTCTTCCTCTCTTCTCAGCTTGTTAACACTTCCTATAATGTCATTCTTTACATATTTTCTGTAATCGAGCAGTCCTGAGTTCGGGCATCCGCAGCTCTCGGTGAATATGCATTCCGACTCGATGAATACATTTTCAGGTGTCGTCCTGCCATTCCATATATTATCGAGAATCTCCATGCACCTTGCGCCAATCTGCTCACGCTTAAGACTCACGGTTGTTATCTGTGGTTCAAAATACATCGCTTTATCAAGATTGTCGAAGCCTGTCACCCTGAAGTCTTCCGGAATCCGATACCCCATATTCTGTGCGCAATGGCAGAGTCCGGTAGCAATATTATCGTTGGCACATACAAAAGCATCAGGAAACTTAATCTCATCTCCACTCTCCGGCTGTCCCTCCACATACTCTTTGAAGTATCTCACACCTGTGTCAAAATCATAATCGCCATACCATACCGGATTGCATCTTATGTCAATTCCGAATCTTGTAAGTGCATTTCTATATGCCTGAACACGCTGCATATTTTCATAATTCTCTCTTGGTCCTCCGGCATATACATAGCTTCTGCATCCATGTTCCGTGTAAAGATGCTCTATAAGCTGCTCTATCGTTCTGTAATTGTCTATTCCCACATAATAAAAACCGTCAATATTGCATGCAATGCTTACAACCGGTACCCCTGCCCTCTTAATATGCTCAATCAGCTTCTTAAGAACCTTCTCATCCCTTATGTTAAGGCAGTCAAGTATAATCCCATCATACTCCGAAAGCTCCGGAAGATTATATATATTATATTCTCCCTGATTATACAGCTCATCTGTACTCCAGTTACCATGGCAGTTGAACTGGCAAAGACATATATCCTCATCACACGCATCAATATATGACTTTATACCGGCAACCCAGGCGTACACAATAAGACGCTTCCAGCCGTCTGAAATTAAAGCAACCTTCTTCATGAATGTATCCCCAATTTAATATATTTCACAGTATCAGCTCGAAAATCTCCACGCTCCACGCCGTCTGTGTTTATATTTATTATACCATTATTCCACCCTCTTGTCATTCAAAAAAAAGGCGAAGAAGCATTTCTCCGCCTTCATTTAACACTTATAATTATTTATTGAAATGTGCAACCTTGAACTTTCTGATAAGCTCCTCAAGTGCCGCTGCCTGTGAATTCATCTGCTGGCTTGAAGCAGCACATTCCTGTGAAGTAGCTGAGTTAGTCTGAACAACATCGTTAATCTGTTCAACACCCTGCTTAATCTGCTCAAATGCTTCATTCTCATTTGCAAGCTCCTCTGCAACCTCATTAACCTCTTTTGTTATAATCTTAGACCCGTTCACTACATCCGAAAGCTGCTTGGCAGCCTCGTCAGCGGCAATAATACCATTCTCAACCGCTCTTACCGAAGTCTCAATAAGTGCTGTCGATTCCTTTGCCGCATTAGCACTCTGTGCCGCAAGCACTGATACCTGATCAGCCACAACAGCGAATCCTCGTCCCGCATCTCCCGCTCTTGCCGCCTCAATTGAGGCATTGAGAGCCAAAAGATTGGTCTGTGATGCAATATCATTGATGGTCTCAATAATCTTGCCAATCTCCTTGGATGACTTCTCAATCTCATCCATTGTGGCAACCATCTTCTCCATCTTCTCATTGCCGTCCATTATGCTGCTTCCCACATTCTCAACCTTGGCACTTATCGCCTTGACACTCTGTGCATTGCCTGATACTCTGTCGGCAAGTGTCTCTACTGTTGCGGTAAGCTCCTCAGTAACACCAGCCTGATCCGTTGCTCCCTGTGCAAGGTCTGTCGCTCCCTGTGCAACCTGATCCGAACCTGCCTTAACCTGATTCGCCGCTCTCTGAATGCCCTTAACCGTATCTGCCATGCTTCTCTCAAACTTCATAAACGAATCAAGAATTCCTATGAAATCGCCCTTCCACTCAACCTGTGGCTGAACGTCAAAATTACCGTCGGAGAATTCCTTCATTGCGCGTCCTATATCGTCGACATACTGTGCGAGTGTATCCAAGGATTCCTTAAGTGCTCCGCCAAGCCTGCCTATCTCATCGTCAGCTTCAATCTCTATCTCACTGTGGAGATTTCCCTTAGACAGCTCAACTGCCGTATTGTCAAGTATCTTAAGCGGCGTGACTATCGACTCAACAACCGCCTTTCCGAGTTTAATTGAAACAATTATAGCTCCCACAATAAATAAAATGATAACCACAATGCTGCCGATAAACGATATAAATATTCCCTTTAATGCATCATCCGTCAAACCATCCGTAATCTTATCTATCTCATCTGAGATTGATAAAACTTCGTTGAGTGCAGGTGCACACTGCTCTAAAATGATGTGCTGAGCCTCTTCCTCTTCACCATTTTCAATCTTCTTCATAATTGAATAAGCTACATCACCCCATGATGTCAGCACATCTGAATACTCATTGTAGATTGAATCATCAAGAACATCAGTCTGCTTTAAAATATTAAGCTGATTTCCGATATCGGTTATATTTGCCTCAACAGTCTCCCTATAGCCGCTGTATGTCGAGGTATCCGGATTCATTGCCATCTCCCTGATGTTTCTCGCTGCAATATTTATATCAATTATACTCTGCTTTGCCGCTGAATCTGCCATGTTAACCGTGCTTACATAGCTCTTGAAATTGCCGAAAATCACTCCTAAGCCTATGATACTCATGATTCCGGATAACACCATTATGGCAATAACAACCGCATATCCGTAATTAAGTCTCTTGCTCAGCTTCATCTTTTTAAGTTTTTCCTTCATGCCTGTTTCTCCTCCAAAATAGTTCCTTACTATGATATTGTATATAATTTTAGCAAAGAAACTGCAATTGTCAAATAAAAATTTGATAAATAATCAGCACAGCATTTTAAAGAAAGATTAATTAACCGCATTCTGTTTTCACTGCTTGATACCTCATATTAAAATGCAGGCTTCCAGAGCGTGTTATTTATTATCTCAGCTTATTTCTTCCCGGGAATGTATTGAACTTGTCCGGCATCCATACAGGCTCAATCCCCTTTGTGATATCCTCCGCCGTAATCTCGGCATCATTGTTATCAATATCAATGATTGTATAGAGGTCATTACCCATTCCAAGCTCCTTCATGTAGGAAAGCTGTCTTAAGCCATGCCTTGTCTCCACACGCTCAATCATCGCCTTTCCGCCACCCTCAGGAAGATTGTAGATAACATCCACGCAGGCATTGTCAACAGCAAGAATATCGAAGCCTGCAAGAATTCCGACATCCGGAGTCACAACAGGCTCAGCCTCACACCCCTCACAATCACAGGATACGGACATATTTCTCATGACATTGATATATGAGACATGTCCCGCAAAGTGGTCGATTGTGCCCTTGGTTGACTCTGTCATTCTCTCCATCAGCATTTCTTTTCCGGCAGACCACATATTGTCGGAGCCCGGTATCGCGTGAACCTCTCCCTTGCCGATTCTGCCATCCGCACAGCCGATTCCGATGTTCTTGTTAGAACCTCCGAAGCCTCCCATTGTATGTCCCTTAAAGTGTGTGAGTACAAGCAGTGAATCATAATTCGGAAGATTCTTTCCGACATGAATCTCATCAAGCCACTTACCTCCCTTGACAGGGAATGTCGTCGCACCATCCTCATCTAAGATGTCAACAGGGCAGAATGTCCAGCCGTTAGTCTCAAGTGTCTTTCTGTGAGCCTCGGTTGTATAACGGCTTCCCTCATAGTATGTGTTAGTCTCAACTATCGTAGCATCCGGCAGCTTATCATTATATAACTCTTTAACCCAAGGGCGCGGTATGATATTAGGTCCCTCCGCCTCACCTGTGTGGAGCTTGATGGCAATCCTGCCCTCAATGCCCTTAGACACACGGTCATAAATCTTCTTAAGTCCTTCAGGCGATAAATTCCTTGTGAAATATACTACCGACTTCTCACCAGTTCTTTTTTCATAAGGAACATAAAGATTGCCGTCAGTTCCCGGCACTGCATTCTTGTTCGACATTTCAGGTTCCTCCTTATAATACATTTACACCAAATTTAATGGAATATATAAGTAAATTATAACACCTAAACCTTACTTTAAGTCAATACAATTAAGGCTGTTTAGCAAAAAATGTAAAAGTTAATTCCCGATTCACTGAACAGTCCTTTTAAAGCTGTCCGTATATGAACTCAACGGCTTACTTTCCACAACCTTCCCTTGGTTATCATCGACATTATATTCGCTTTTTGCCACATACAAAATATCATCCTGAATATACAGCTCATAGTCATACTTCCCCCTGTCAGAAAGCTCATAGAGGCTGCCGTCTGCAAAATCATACACCAGTATTCTCTCATCGATTATTCCGGAGCCCACACTGATTGTTGCACATATATCCGGATTACCGTCGCCGGTCACATCACAAAAATACACATTCCATATCGGCATTCCCGTGAACAACACCTCAGTCCTGTCAGCATATAACGCCTCAAGCTTATCAGAATCGCATCTGAATACGACTCCTTCATATTCGTCAAGTACAGTCTCTCTTACTCCTGCAAAAGGATACTCGTCACCCTCAAGGCAGTCGAACCATCTCACCGCCGAAGTACCATTTACATCTTTTTTCCTGATGGGATTTGTCATAAAGCAGACCACAAGCACAACACATGCCGCCGCTGCCGCAATCACAATCCAAAATGCGGGCTTCTTATAGTTCATGACATTCCTTACTCTTGACTTCACTCCGTTCTCACCGAAGGCTATCGGACATGCGTTGATTCGTTTCTTTTTCACACTGCTGTTTAAGAGTGCCGTGGAATATGCTCTTCTGTCATCCTTCTCCATATCCTTAATAACCCTCTCATCGCATGCTGCCTCAATATCCCTGCAAAAGAGGATATATGCCACCCACATAAGCGGATTGAACCAATACACACAAAGCAGCACAAATCCGAGAATTTTCCACAGATAATCCCTTCTCTTTATATGCGTCTGTTCATGTGCAAGCACATACGGAAGGTCACAAGCCTCCACAGCATACGGCAGATACACGACAGGCTTAAAGACTCCCAACACAAACGGGCTGTCTATATTCTCACTCTGCTTTACTCCCTTTTGAAGTAATGTCGCCATGGCAAGCCTGTGCTTAAGAAGCAGTACACTGACTGCCGCATATACAAGCATCACCACAGCTCCGGCAATCCAGATTCTTGAACACACGAATGACCATATCTGCGTGCGGTTCGCACTTGCACCCACCTCACTTTTTCCGGGTATAACGGACAGCACTGAATCTGCCGCCCTGTCAACATATGATATTCCGCTGTCAATATACGGCTTATCCATATAGATAAAATCATCCGGCAGAGGCTTTGCGCTCGGTATCAGGCTTAAACCGCTCTCAATTGAAATCGGCAGGACAAGTCTGACTGCAACAAACACCCACATAAGACATATAATGCTCCTTGGCGCATTTATTTTCTGCAATATCACCCTCAAAATAATTACCGCGATAACGAGCCACCCCGCCACAAGGCTTTGATTGACAATCCCAAGAAAAATATTTTCCATACGCACCCTCCTATTTCTCAATTATACGCCTGATTTCTTCCACTTCCTTCTCCGTCAAATCCTGTCTCTTCGCAAACGCAGCGATGAAAGCAGGCAGCGAACCCTCAAATGTCTTTTCCATCATCTCGTCAATCTCCGATACCTGCACCTCCTGCTTGCTGACCAACGATGTGACAACTGAATCTGAATTGTTGAGCACCCCTCTCTCACACAGACGCTTTATCACCGTATATGTGGTCGTCCTGCTCCAGCCGAGCTCCTCCTTACATATCGCGGCAAGCTTCGCGCACTTAATCGGCTCGCATCGCCACAGTATCAGGCAGAAACGATATTCGCTCTCAAAAATTTTAGGTGTGGACATGATAATCCTCCTTTCGCACAAATAAATTTCTAATGTATTAACCCTCACCACGTCCTTGTCTAACACGTTCAACAAGTTTATTCTAACGCATTAGACAACTTTTGTCAAGACTTAAAAAAGGAGCCTTGCGGCTCCAAAATGTAATTTAATATTGACTCTCAATTGCTATGATAACACACTCTCCTCCTCATCCCTCGTCCCATCAGGTCTCATAAAATAACGCGTCGACACCCTGAACCTGATACCACTCTCAGGCATCACTCCCCTTATCGGTGCCCCGTATGAATCAGGCTTTCCGCCTGAACATCCCTCCTCCAAAATGGCAATCCTGTTGTCAAGGAGCGTCACCGCAAAGGTTCTCGCACTGCTGAAGGTATCATAGGATACCTTCAATCTTATATCTGTAGGAAACAGCTTGTCATTTCGATGATTTATAAGCTCCACATTTCTGACGGACAATATTTTTTCATAGCCCTCCGAATAATCGAACACCGCGTACTGCCTGTATTTTTCCGCGTGGGTGTAGGCGATAAATCTGTCGATGACATCCGTTGTCCCGCCCATATTTTGGCTCAAATCAAGAAGCATTGCTTCAATGTGTTTTTCCTCACAAATACACGCAGCCTCTCTCAGAAAATTCTCGTACTCCCGATTGCAGATGCAGGCGTCTATATGCACTGTTATCCTGCTGCCCTCCTCATCAAGCTCATAGTAAAATGGACATTTATCATCCGAAAACGCAGGATAATTGTTGTACGATGTCAGAGCAATTTCCCTCCGTATAATCTGCCCGTCAGCCAAAAACTCAACCGTATATTTATTCTTCCTGTCAAACAACCTATGCAAATTCATTTCACTAAAGACATGGTAATTGATATACGGGTAGTGAAGCATTCTGCTCTTTACCAGATACCTGTTCTCATGCGGAATCACTTCCGCCATTTTATCGACCAGCTCCGTTATCGACATACCTTCTACCGCGACAATCCCGGCTCCACGAGGAATACCATGACAGCTCTCACTCATCACGAGACCGTCCGTGTATGAATCTTTCCAGTCACATGGAAGAAAAAGACAAAAATCATTCTCTGCGTAGGGTATTTCAATGTTGGTATGTCCGTCCTTAAAATAAACCGTCATCGCCGTTGCCATCATGACAAAATCGTCAAAATTATCTTCGTCTGTTTCAGAAAGCATTTGCTTATAAAACTCTTTAAATTCGTTTAACTTTTCAGGTTCTCTTATAAACATCGGATGCTTTATAAGTGCCTTGAAAAGATACTCCAAGTCTGCTTTGTATTTATCCATTCGTGCCCTCGCGCTATCTTCTCTTAAAAATCACGATTTCCGGATTGCTTGTGCCCTCCCCGTATTCACATACCAGCAGAAAGGATGCGCACACCACAACTCCGTAACACCGCTCGCTGCTCTCATCATACACGTTTTCGAGCTGATTTCCAAGATACATTTCATCATCGTTTAAGAGCTTTACCTTCTGACCGCTTGGAAGTGTATACTCAAGATTGACATAGCGCCCGATAAGCGGGTACAGCTCCTCTATTTTTTCCATTCCCTGACTTTCAGCGAGAACTCGAACCACCTCGGCAACCACCGCAAAACCTCTCCCGTGCTCTCCCGCTCTTGCCGCCTCAATACTCGCCATCCTTTACATTCCCCACCCAGTCAGCCCCCACGTCATGACAGCGCACAATAACCTCCTCTTCATTTTCCATGTCAATCTGCTCCACCTCGAGCTTCACTGCTATCACCTCCGCATACTACCGTTCGTTTCTCTCATATTTCTATATATGATTTTTGTGATTATGTCTATGCTTTGCCCCGTGACATGACAAAAACGCCATGTAAGATGCAAGAACACCCCATTACTGACATTAGAGTCTGTAACAGGGTGTGTAAATTATTCCGCCTTTGCTTTGTTTTCGGCAATATATGACAGCTCAAGAAATGCTGTATTAAACACTGCAAAAATAAGAAGATATATCGGCATTATCCATATCCCTATGCCCTGCTGCAGCTTGCCGAAGAGCATCGGCATAAAGGTGCTCCCGACATAAGCTGAAGCCATCTGAAGCCCTATAACCGCGGCACTGTATTTTTTTCCGAAGTTGTTCGGTGCCATGTGCTGTATCGCGGGATATATCGGTCCCATTCCGGTTCCGATTATGACAAAGCCGACCGCCGCCGCAATATATCCGTCTACCGGCAGGAACACGAGAATAATTCCAACAAGCTCGACTGCCGCGCCGATGCGTATAAGCCGCTTGTCACCGAGCTTATTCGAGACAAAGCCCGCAAGCAGCCTGCCAAACATAAGTCCGCCAAATATAAGTGAGCCGAACGCTGCGATGAGCCCGTCGGTCATGCCCGATTTTGTCCCCGCAAAATAGCTCGATGTCCACAGAAAGCAGGTTGCCTCGCCGGAACAGTACGCAAAGAACGCTATGAGCGTCAGAACAACTCCCGGAACCTTCAGGCTCTCTGCGATACCCGCGCTGTGTTCTTCCTTCTCATCTTCCTGCACCTCATTCTTTTTCCAGAGCGGAAGTGAAATTATGCAGACAAGCAGTATTGCAATCTGGAGGTACGCCGTCCAGCGATACCCCTCGTTCCAGCGTGCACTTTTAAGTGCCGCAGCCATGATGTTCGGGCTTATGACCGCTCCCACGCCGTAAAAGCAGTGCAGGAAATTCATCACCGAGCCCGAGTAATTGCTCGCCACATAGTGGTTAATCGCCGAATCAATAGCGCCCGCTCCGAGCCCGTATGGTATGGCAAAAATAAAAAGCATCCAATATTTTGATGATATTGAAAATCCGCAAAGCCCGAAAATTGTGAGCAGAATCGAACATATCACAACCCATTTCGTATGTATCCTGCTTATAAGCTTCGGGCTCATGAGTGCCGATATGATTGTCATAAATGATATCGTCATTGAGACATATCCCGCATACGATGACGGCACGCCAAAGTACACCTGCATGGTCGGCCAGCCCGAGCCAAGCAGTGAATCCGGGAGTCCCAGACTTATGAAAATAAGATATATAACTGCAATCAGTAATGAAGCCATATTTTTACTCCATATAATAATCTATTTGTATCCCACAATGACCGCATAATCCGGGGTAAAATAATCGCTGCTGTCACTGCTTAACCCGCTCGCCTTTGACGCCTGCTCAAACCTGATGTCCTTGGTGTTGCTGAGCACAAGGTACGACACGCTTTCTTCCGCTCTGTTCGGAAGTCCACTCATTTCGTGCCCCCCTCCCTGAATTATTGTAAATACAGCATATTGCTCTAACGCGTTAGAGCTCCTATATTCACTGTGATTCATTAGAGTTGAAATGTCATGCTATTTACGGGCACAATCCCCTTTTTTTCTAAATTTTCTCACATTCGCTGAATGCGGGACGCATTCTCTCAATCTCACCACGGCTGATTTCATATTTCCTTGCAAGCTGCTGCCAATTCTCTTTGACTGTACTCGCTATGCTTCTCACCGTCTCAACAGCCTTTTTTTCCTCCACTCCGTAAAACGGTGCCGCCGATATTGCGAGACTGAAATCGATACTTGAATTGTCTTTGTCTACATTCAATGACAAATACTCACCATATATATCGGGGTTCACATCATAAAGCGGAGACAGCTTCCAGCCTGTATCAGACAATATAAAACCATGATTTCTAAAATGGTCATCCGTATTAGACACTGACATGCTGAACACAATCCGCTTCCAAAGCTCCTGTAAATCGCGCTGTGGCTTCGCCCCATTTGCTTTCAGAAAAGATACCATCTCAAGATAGCTGCTTCCATCAGCTGCACTTGCTCCGTCCCTCTTTCCCAACATCGTCATGGCAGACGAGAAGTGAATGCGCTTCTCTCCATCCCTGTCAAATCGTTTTATCAAAAATGTGGTTCCCAGTTTAGAAAATTTCACAGCTTCCGCTTTCGGGACATTCAATCCACACATAGCTGCCAAGTCATGAACAACCATCTCCCATGCCCCTGAGTTAAAATCATCGTGTCTAGACGGAAACTTAGCTATCCACAGCGAACCATCAGGTGCCATAACTGATGCTTTTGGTCTTGCCCCACCGAGCGATGAACCGAGTGTCAATAGCTGTCTTAACCACTTTTCATTTGAACCTGTATCATCACCTTCAAATGCAATCGAAGCCTGTTCAAGTTCTCTAAGCGATGTCCACGGCGGTGTCGCATATTCTTTGTCAAAGGAAAGAAAATCTCCGTCCAAATCAGTTTTAAAACGCAAGCCGCCCATTCTCGCTTCATCATATACCCCCAGCAGATAATCGCTCTCTGACAGCTTTCGTGGCTTTTCTCCAGCCGCCTTTGCACGAAGCTCCTCTCTTCTGTTCATCAATCTTCTGCCCCATCTGTCCGGACATGAATCAGCAAATACACCGAAAATGTTCTTATCGTCATTTATATATTGTCTGCCCTTATACAAATGCAAATCAGGATCTAACATCATATATCCGTTTTCAAGCCAGCTCTGCTGATATTCAAATGAATAAAACTCCTTTCCCCGCATCTGAGAAACATAAATCATGCCGATTAATTCATTATGAAAAGGCGGAAAATCGGCAAATACATATATAATTTTTTCTTTCTCCATAAATCTACTCCCTCTTAGATATACGTTTTCTCACTGGCAGCTCCAAATCCTGTAATTTTCTTCCAAGCTCATCATCCTTTGCAACCAGCAGCAAATCCTTGTCCATATAATTGAGTGCATGAAGCACAGCCGCATAACACCCGATAGCCACCGATGGTGCTCCCTTCTCAATCGAAACCAAGGTTGCTCTGCTTATTCCAGCTCTTTCGGCAACCAGTTCCGCTGTCAGCTTTCTCCTCAATCTTGCATATTTTATTTGTAATCCCATCTGTTCAAGTATTTCTTCTGTTTCAGGTAATAATATAATTGATTTCTTAGGCATAGTGCATTCTCCTTACGTCAATAATATTATACATTATTCTAGTTTTTGTCAATTTTATTAACATTATTTATTATTTTACACAAAACCCCCGCAGACCGTATTCCAGCCCGCGGGGGTTCCATATTCAAAGACATCATCTGCCTTCACTCTCCGGCAGCAATGTAACAAAATAATAAATAATTCCAAATACA
>ERZ791734.84-NODE-84-length-156596-cov-5.154036_pt1 | contig 156596 bp, 155 predicted proteins | sample MGYA00509953_ERZ791734 | MGnify/ENA primary metagenome ERZ791734 (study PRJEB30046, sample SAMN00792038) | human gut metagenome | study: EMG produced TPA metagenomics assembly of the A metagenome-wide association study of gut microbiota in type 2...
GTTCATCATATTTGGTGTGGTATCTTTAACTATGGGAAACTCCGTTCTCCCATTTGCTGACCGCCGGAGTTGTCACACCTAATCGTTTTGCCATCTCCTCCTGTGTCAATCCTGACGCTTTCCTGTATTTTCGAATGGATTCTGCTATGTTCATATTTATGCCTCCCAACTTCTTATAATGAAATCATAGCAATAAATCGCGTCCTGCACAATTGAATTGTTGTTAAACCAAAAGGCATTTTTCTTTCCTGCAAGTCAATATTCTTTCATTAACCCTGCTTGCCGTCCGCCTGACGGATCATATCTTCCACAACGATGTCATAAATCTCACCAACAGAGTTGCAATACTCCAGAATCTTCCACGGCTCGTTGGTATGGAAATGAATCTTGACAAGATCCTCATCTCCCGCAGCGATCAGGCTGTTGCCCTCAAAATGATCAGTGATGTAATCGGCGATCTCATCCTCATCGAGATCCTTGTCTCTCTTATCAATCAGAAGCTGCGTATCATAGCGATATGCGAACTGATCGTCTTCTGCATCAATTGACTGAATTGCCATCTTTTTGTCCTCCATAATAAACATCAGCCCATTGAAATTTGCCTTCGGCAAATTGCGGTACATCTCTGATGTATCGTTCGGCTGACATATTTCTTATTCTACCCAGAATACACGGTTTGGCTTGCGCTCAGCAGCTTCCGGCATCTCACCGTCGATGTATCCGACCGCACAATGTCCGATACCTTCCCACTCGCCTTCAACACCGAGTTTCTTCAAAAGCTGCTGATACTCCGGCATCTCAAATTCTTCCTTCGCTCTATGGATCCAGATGCTTCCAAGTCCGAGTGAATGTGCGGCAAGCATCATGTTGCCCATCACAAGACTTCCGTCATATACACGATTTCTCCAATCTTTCTCCGCAAGAACGATCAGGATCGCCGGTGCTCCGTAAAACGGATCAACACTCTCATCCCAGCCGCCGATCTTGCAATTGACCGCTGATAATCTATCGCGCAGTTCCTTGTTCGTGACAGCAACCGTGATCGTTGCCTGTCTTCCCATGCCGTTGGCAGCGTACAGACCGGCTTCCACGATCTGCTGCAAATCTTCTTTCTTCGGCATCTCTGGTTTAAACTTGCGGATGCTTCTACGCTCTTCCATTGCTTTAATGATTTCATTCATGTTTCCAAGCACTCCTTTCTTATCAGTATCATATCATTTTTTCCTGCTTTTTCCAAGATAAGTTTTATGAAACTAACTTTGCTTTTCTTTGTGCGGACGGCGTTGAATAAAATAGTATTTTGTTGTAAAATGTGAGCAGATAAAAAGCAAAAAAACATGCAAAGGAAACGTTATGCAAGATACGAAAAGTGCACAATTTATCCATGAATTCGAACACGCACTGTCCGATGTGACACTCCCGCAACGACTTACAGAACATTATACCGTCTCAAGCATTTTCAAAGACACGGACGACAAGAAGATCTATCAGCTTTGCGACGCGTCCGGCAATCTGTTTATTCTGAAAAGTTCAAGCGGAATCCTGCGCGATTCTCTTCGCCGGGAATACGACGTGTTAAATCAGCTTGTGTCATCCCATTTCCCGGAAGCGGTGGATTTCTTTGAAGAGGACGGCGCAGCCTATCTGCTCCGCCGCTATGTCCGGGGCATTCCACTTTGTGATCACGCGGAACAATTATGTGAAGTCCATCCGTTGGAAAGTGACTTTGAAAAGGCGTTACTGCCCCTTTTGACCGAGTGCTGCACGATCATTGGAGAGCTTCATGCGCTTCACCCGCCGATGATCCATCGCGACATCAAAGGGGAGAACTTTATCTATTCCACCGATACACACCATCTTATTCTCATCGACGTAGACGCCGGTCATGAATTCACACCGGAAAAATCCCGCGATACGGTTTTTGCCGGAACTTACGGCAATGCGGCACCGGAACAGTTCGGTTTCCGCCAGAGCGATGTCCGCACGGATGTGTACGGTCTTGGCAAGACCTTTCTCTCACTGCTGAACGCTTCGGAGAATGATGATTCACAGATCTCCACCGAATTATCCGCGATCCTTCACAAAGCAACGGCCTTTGAACCGGATCAAAGATACCGCAGCGTAAAAGAATTACAGCAGGAACTGTGCACTTTGCAGCAAAAGCAGAATAAAAAGCCGGCCGATTTCACGAAAAAACAGGGTTTCATACTGCTGTTGCTCGGACTTCTCATCGGTTCGGCAGTCGGCTCCGGAATCGGTATGATCTGCTCACAGAAGTTTCTTGTACCGACCTCTTCCACCCTGTTTGCACAGGCATCGACCGAACCGGGTGCAGATCAAGCAACCGTTGAGCAACCATCCAAAAACACCTTATCCGATACCCAGACCAATCCTTCCGGCACACCAGCTACAGATGCAGCCGTCGATTCCGATGCATCCATCGTCGACCGTGCAGGATCACAGCCATTAAATCTGTTTGATTTTCAGGATGATGTCGATACCCTGCTTCTCGCCGTCTACAATAACGACGCAGATGCACTCGGCGTGGCTTTGGAAACATTGATTCCGAAGCTGTATGCGGAACCGGAACTGACCCGCAATCCGCCTGAGGATTACGCCAACTGTGACTCTCTGCCGGATTATGTACGAAACTGCTCGGCGGTGGATCATATCCGGCAAAGCCTTGTATATCGCGATGCATGCCTGAAAAACACGATCGGTTCCTACAGTAATTATCAAAATGAAATCCTGTCGCTGCTGCGCATCGTCATCTATCGCACCAGTGATGCTGACACCAGTTGTATTTATAAATACGCTCATGCCAAAAAAGATGCTGTGAATGAAATCGACTACCATTTCTGTCTGAGTGATATTCTCGATAACGTCCAGTTAGCGATCGATAATCAGGATGGTTTCGTGCGCGCCTATGAGCAGAATTAAAAAGTAGGCAGTTTTGCACACCATCATGAATTACGATTATGTTAGAATTATAGGGTAACTGTTATGCCATAATTTACTAATTTTGCATGGACTGATGTTCTAGAGGCGGAGAATAGTTTATGAAATCCACAGATGAATTATTAAAACAAATAAGAGAACTTAACATTGATGAATTTAGAAAAGAAGAAAGTTTTGACAAGATCGGAATCGGTGAATATCTCAGTCAGCTTCTTGATACACATAATCTGCAGCCGAAAGATATCATTATCAATCTGAACATGGATCGTTCCTACACCTATCAGATTTTAAGCGGCCGCCGCAGACCGACACGGAACTTTCTTCTTAGGATCGCACTCGTTTTAAAGCTTCCACTTGACGAGACACAACGGATGCTCTCCATCGCGCAGCGCGCACAGCTCTATCCCAGAAACCGTTTCGATGCAGCGATCATTTTTGCTTTGGAACATGAGATGACTTTAGAAGAAACGAATGCGCTTCTCGAAGAGATTGGCGAAGAATTGCTCAATTAAACAGGACAGTCACTTTTTATATGTATCCCTTAACGCACCACAAAAGGCAGGTCAACACACATGACCCGCCTTTTTGTTTTTGATTGATTTTATGCTATTTTACTGTTACCTTTGTTTTTATCACTTTCTTTGTTCCGTCATTCAACACAACCGTGATTTCAATAACGGCGGCTCCCTTTTTCTTTCCGGTTGCCTTTCCATTCTTAGTTATGGTTACAACCGATTTCTTTGTTGAACGATATGTGATTTTTGCAACATTTTCCTTATCCAGCTTCTTGCTAAGCGAAATGGCTGCCTTTTTGCCTTTTTTGATCGTCACGGATTTTTTTGCCGGTTTTACCGTCGCAAGGATCTGCTTGCGCAAGGTCTTCATCTGGGTTTCGTTCAGAAGCTGATACTCACCCTTTGGCGCCCGAATGGTAAAGTTTCCGTTTGTGTCAACCTTTGCCGTCTTTGTAACTAGTATCTGCTTACCATCCCTAATTTCAACAAGGGTAAGTTTCCTGCCTGCCTCAAGGTTTTTCGCATCTGTTTCAACCGTATACAAAGTATTCCCCTTATCATCCCTTACGGTCTGTTTTATCGTAACATTCTTTGTTCCTGCCGCCTGAATCATCTGTTCTGCGGCGTCCGCATTAAGCGTTGTCTTTGCCTTACCGTTCTTTCCTGCAGCGGCAACCGCTTCTATCTCGGCTTTTGCTTCTGTTGCTTCGCCTGCCGCATCCTTCTTCACAACCATATTTATCGTTGTATTTGTTGCCGCATCCTTGATTTCAATCGTAGTAGTCACAGATACAACTGTTCCATCTGCGTTCTTGATCGTTGTGGTCTCTGATTTCACTTCATTTCCCTGATCGTTTTTCACCGTATCCGTCTTGGTCTCAACCCTGGTTCCATCCGGTTTCACTTCTGTCTTTGTGTCTTCTGTCTTATTATCAGGATTCCCAACCGTTCCACCGCCTGCTGAGGAACCACCACCGGATACCGTTCCGCCGCCTGCTGAAGAACCACCACCGGATACAGAGCCGCCACCAGACGAAGAACCGCCGGATGTCTCATCGTCAACCGCAATCGCATAGACCGAGAAGCGATCCGTCTCAAAGCAGAGATTTCCTGTTGTTTCATCAATCCATGCATTCAACTTTTCGGCTTTGCCATCATGATAACGGTATACCACATAGTTTTTCTTTCCCTGCAATGCTTCCTTTAATGGGAACGATAATACCATCTCTTCTTCCGCTTCGGTGATCATCTTATTGTCAGCCACCGCAGTTCCATCGCTTTTCTTAAGCGTATAATTCAAAAACGCGTTAAAGAAATCCGCTTTCTTATTCGAGCCAAGCACACTCTTGATATCCTGCTGTGCTTTCACCACATCGGCATCTGCAGAATTTTCCACACCGGAAACCTTTAACTCAAGATCAAGAGAGGCGCCATCGATCAAAGCTTCTTTCTCATCATTCGTCATCGGAACCAGATCCGAGATTGCTTCCTTCTCAACGTCAATGGATGCGGACTTTCCGCCTTCCGAATAGGTATCGTTTATCTTGGTATTTGATTCTGCCTTTACAATATGAACAGTGACATGATTATCCTCGTTTGTCTTCTCATCCCCATTTCGTTTTAATGAAGGATCGTATTCCACGGACCGGCATGAATACGTTACTTTTTGGGTTTTTCCGATATCCTTCGGTGAAAAACTTGCTATATCCCTACCCTTGTCATCCTTACCGATATATGTGCTGACACTGTCTACACCGTCATAAAATCCGATATATAAATGCGCATCGTTCGTCCACAAGCCCAATACTCGTACCTGTGTGCTGGCATTCACATGGAGAGAAGGCCAACGATGCTGCTCCTTCTGAAATACCGCATACTGTTCTACATGATGTTCCTCATCATTATCCGGATGGATATCATTATCCGAGATCAGATAATAGGTGCCGGTCTGGCGCCATGAATCGGTTGATGCATCATAAATTGTTTTTTGAATGATACGTTTTGCAGAGGATTGCTGATCTGCACCCGGATTTTTATTTGCATCAGTCTGTAATTTCAATAATTTTTCCAGTTCATTACCATACCCATCTTCTTCGCTCAGATACCAATCCTGCAAAACAATACCATGTAAATACTGAATTCCATCATTGCCTGTGGAATCATATTCAACCTTACTTTCATTTCCGGCAAGATCATATTGTTTCATTGAAGACTGTGCTGCTTTCGTCAACGGAAATTCGTATACCGTATCGTAGATCGGCTTATTATCATTTCCTTTATCCTGATGAACGCTTCCATCCGGTGAAGTCAATGTAACACTGTAGGAATTGGATGCCGTATCAAGCATAACACCCTTTACACTTGCCGGTGCATACACATACTGCTCCGCCTCCACTGCAGCCTTATAGCTGTTGTCACGGTAACTCATATTCAGATAGATAAAGCCTGAATTTTGAATCTTTACCTTGGTTTCCTTTTCCTCTACTGAATCCCATACGGTAACGTTCTGATCTTCCAATTCCAATAGCTTATCTACAACTTCCTGAATCGTTTCTCCATGCACCCAGTAACAGATACTCTCCGGAGTTGCATCTTCAAACCAGATCGTTCCCTTTAAATAGGCTTCCTCCGTAATATAACGGCCGGAATAACCGATATAATCTTCTCCGTCTTCTCCTTCATAACGCCACAGACCATTCGGAGCTTCTTCCTGTCCCTGATCCGGCTGATCACCTTGATATTGAAGACTTAAATTCCTTGCATAATTATCAAACGGCTCTTGTTGATCCGTGGACTGATATTCACAATGTGCTTCTAAATGAAAATCTTTGTTTTTCTTAATGGTAACTTTGTAAGCTTTGGCCGCATTTGCAACCTTTATTTCCTCCACATCGATAAATAGGTTGCATACAGCCTCGCTCGAATTCCCATCACAGGAAAATACCGCCTCTTTTGCCTGATTATACGCTGCATAATCATCATCTCTTGCAATCAGATAAAGAACATTGTCTCCGTTCTTTTTTCCAAACGCAACATCACCGGCAAGATAAGCATCTGCACTGATTTCCGGTCGGCTGTAAAAGCCTACGTTTGGCATCGTTACCCATACATCCACCTTGTTATTATCCGGATCATCGGTATTTTTCAATTGGATGACATACACGCCTTCTTTTTTAAAGTGCAACGATACCCAATCTTCGTTGGCATTTTGCGTAATAGAAGCATTTTCTGTTGGATTAGCATCAGGAATGATCGCACCGTTTTCTTCATGCGCCTCATAAATTCCCAGCTGATCCGCAGTTACTTTATTTTGACAACTACCGTTTGTATCAACGATACCAAAGCAAGCCTCTGTTCCGTTAAGATCACAGCCCATGCCAACATCCCATGCTGCACCATCCTCGACTCCGGTTACATTACCATACTCATCACGTTTCAACTCGGAAGTCACACGAAGTCCCGCTCCCTGAAAATGAACACAAAGCTGAATCTCCTGCTCAAACATATTCCCGGTATCCCCGCTCATATGACCCATGATTGTAAAAGGAAACGGATCACACAATATCGAACCTTCCGTGCGAGTGATCTTATATTCATTCTCCTGATCGGTAAGCTTCTCAATCGATAACTTATCAGTGCCACCGAAAAAAACAAACGGCTCAGTTTTATCAATGAACTCACCATCATTCGGTTTAATCACGACATATACTTCCTTGCACTCTGCGGAATGTCCCGCATCGTCGTTATCCCACAGATAGCTTCCCCACGCATCCCGGGCAAGTTCCCTATTATGATCGACATCCTCATAGATTTTAATTCGATTCTCCACCACATTGACTTTTATCGTATTATTTTTTGTTTCATCGTTATATGTCAACGTATGCTGCCCGAGATCACAAAAACTGACGGTAAACAGATCCTCCGATTCGTTTCCACTCTCGTTCGTCTGCTTTGTAATCGCTAAGCCATCTCCTGCCGTAATCTTGCTGACATCCGTAATTTTTTCAAATTGACCCGATTCACCGATAAAGCCAAAATACAAGTCGCTTCTTGCTCCCTGTACTTCTTTGCCTAGTTCCGTCATATAATCGGGTTTCGTCGGAAAACTTGGCTCTCCATTTTTGTTCCAATCCGGATATACGGCGACAAATCCGGTAATCGTTGTGTTTTCTTCACGATCACCCGCCAATGCAACCGTAAGATTTCCCGGAAACAATCCGAAAATCATACTGATTGACAGAAATACTGCTAAGAATTTCCGGAGAAATATCTGTCGTCCTTTTTTCATATTCGCTAACCTCCTGTTCTTCTCCATTTGATTTTTTATACAACAAAAACGCCTCTTGGTAGTTACATAATGATTCTACCAAAAGGCGTCTTCGGTTTGGTTTGCAGAGTTGCACACATTTTCATCAAATCTTAGATCTCCGGTCAAGTCAGGGATGATGTTTTCGTCTTTTATCACAAATTCACCAATCCAGTGATCTGCCTTAATATAGCCGGTTGCCAACAGACTCAACACTATGGGGCGATCAGGCTTTCCAAAGCCTCAAACACCCGCTGAGCATACCTTTGCTTGATCTCATGCCGGCTCAGTCCTAAGACATCTTCCCTGATTTCATACGAATAGGTCTGATCCTTCACCTGAATACAGAAAAATGCCTGCCCCTGCACACTGTCCGCATTGTTCGGATCGATATTGCCGGTCGTTCCCGTAATTCCGATCGCGATGTCCGTGCCAAGCTTTTCCTGCACCGTCTTTGCCATCGCCTCGGCGCACTCTCTCGAATACACACCGTACTTTCGGATAACCTGTGCATCGACACCCACAAGAATTTTCGTCTCATTCAGATAAGTCACAAATCCTCCCGGAAAGATAGCAGATGCCCCTTCCGTGTCCGTGATCATAGAAGCGATCATGCCGGAAGTACAGCTCTCCATCGTGGAGATCGTAGTATGGCTTTCAATCAATTTTTCTATAATTCTATTTCGTTTGGACTGTTCCATAGATATGTTCCTTTCGCAATATATCACGATTCGCCGTTCGCCAATCATGCAAGCATGTGTGTCCTGTTTTGTTTTCATGCTCACTTTGGTCTTCGCGCTTCATTATATCAATTTTCTACTGATATTTCCACTGCTCGGTCACAAGCTGCGTCTCTACCATATGCCGGTAGATGCTGTCCGTTGCCTTCAGTTCCTGCGGTGTTCCCTGCTCCCAGGCGACACCATCCTTAAGCTCCACGATATGATCGGCACCATCAACTGTGCGCATCCGGTGCGCGATAATGAGAACTGTCTTATTCTCGATCAGCTTGGATATGGACTCCTGGATTACCGATTCATTGTCCACATCAAGTGAAGCAGTCGCTTCACCTCTTCATCCGTCGCATCCTTCTTTCCGATCCGGATATTCTCCATTACGGTATTATTGAAAAGTGTCACGTCCTGAAACACGATTGAATACAGTGACAAAAGCCTCTCAGGATCAATAATTATAAAAAAACCTGCCCTGCCATCAAATAGAATGGCAAGGCAGGTTCTCATTCAAAACTCTGACTTATATTGATCAATCGTTTCTCAGGATAAATGCAGAAGTCAGCTCGTTCAAGGACTCAGACTGTGCAGAAAGCTCCTGGCTGGTAGCCGAGCACTGCTCAGATGCTGCTGAGTTCGACTGTACAACATCGGAAATCTGCTCAACACCCTTTTCGGCTTCTTCCATTGCCTTCGCCTGCTGAGCAGAGTTCTCACTGAGCATCTTAGCCGACTGTGCAATCTCCTTGACACCGACTACAACACGCTGCATCGATTCCGTTGCATTCTTGGCAGCCTCATTACCTGCCTCAATCTCATGCAATGCACCTTCGATCAGTTCTCTTGTATCAACTGCAGATTTTGCACTCTGATCTGCAAGGCTTCCAATCTGCTCCGCAACGACTGCAAATCCTCTTCCTGCCTCACCGGCACGGGCAGCCTCAATTGCTGCATTCAGTGACAGGAGGTTCGTCTGGCTTGCAATATCCTCAATGTCGGAAATAATCGTTGCAATCTTCTGGGATGTCTCATTGATGCGGTTCATAGCTTCCATCATTGCTTCCATCTCAGCACGGCTCTGATCTGCTACATCCGCATAATTCTTAGCGTTCTTATAAGCAACAAGGAGATCTTCGGATGTCTGCTCCACATTGCTTGTAATTGTCTCAATCGTAGCGGTCAGTTCTTCCACTGCACCAGCCTGCTCCGTAGCGCCCTCTGCAAGTTCCTGTGAGGACTCTGCCAGGTTTTCGGAACCTGCACGAACCTGACCGGATGCTTCTGCAACTTCCTTAAGGGTTGCATTCATCTTGCGGTTCATCTTGCGCATTGCATCCTTTAATGCAACGAACTGTCCGACATACTCATCTTCAATCTTTGTTTTTGCCGTATAATCGCCATCTGCCATAGATCCAAGGATTTCTCCGGCATCGGTAATAATGCGATCCAGTGTATCAGCCATCTCCTTGGTCTCTTCCACCATCTCGGCGATCTCATCCTTGACCTCTACCTCAGGGAACGGGCTGCTTAAGTCACCCTGTGCGAAAGTCTTCAAACGTTCCTGAAGTTCCTTAAGTGGTTTCTCGATTCCAAGTGCGATCTTGTTTCCAAGTCTCCTGGAAATGATAAAGGAAACAACAAGGATCAGTAACATTACAATGACAAGGATCCACTTTACAACACGGAGTGTCACATCAAGCGAATCTCCCTGGGTAACATTTAAATCCATAAGAGTTGCAAAATCACTGTAGATTGCATCATATTTACCCTTTAACTCATTGTACTCCTGACTCTGTGCCTGTGAAGATGCACCAGGATCGGTAGTCATTCCAGTTTCCAGAATGGAATCACTCAGTGTCCAATACTCATCCAATTCCGAAGACAGACGATCATAGAGTTCACTTTCCTCTTTTGTTACTACGCTATCGTTAATATCGGCAAAGTATCCCTGAAAAGCTTCCTTTTTCTGATCGTATGCGTCTTTCATATCAGCGATCTCTGCGGTATCCACATATCCGACCGCCGCACGAAGCGAGCTTCTGGTTTCAGCCAATGTTACCATTGCTTTACCGATATCTCCCTGTGAGAAACCATAATTCTTAAGTGCATGCTCATACAGCGATGTCATTGCAAACAATGCAATGATTCCAACGAGTGCGGCACATCCAAGCATCACTATAACGATTGAAAAGGATTTCTGCACGCGTGCACGAACATTTTCGTTCTTGATTTTTTGTACTGTGTCCTTTGTTTTCCCCATATTCCACCTCATCTTACTTAAATAAACAAATCCATACTTCTAGGTTTGCTCTGTACATATCTATAATACTCTTGTAAGGGGAAAATAACAAGTTGTTATTTTCCATTTATACTTTATTTTGCGGTTTGGGGCTTATTTCCCTTCGAATTTCTGAAAGCACAGTCAAAATCCGGATTAAACGCATAGAAATTCTTACTGTCCAATTCCTCCTGTACCAGACGGAGCGCCTCACCAAATCTCTGAAAATGCACAATCTCCCGCTCTCTTAAGAAACGGATCGGATCCGCGACTTCCGGATCTGCGACCACACGAAGAATGTTATCGTATGTCTTTCTCGCCTTCTGCTCCGCAGCCATATCCTCCACAAGATCGGCGATCGCATCGCCGCTGCACTGGAATTCGCAGGCATTAAACGGAACGCCTCCGGCAGCCTGTGGCCATACAGCAGCGGTGTGATCGATATAATAAGGTGCAAAGCCTGCCGCTTCAAGTTCTTTGGCTGACAAGCCCCTGGTAAGCTGTCTCACAATTGCACCGATCATTTCAAGATGTGCAAGTTCTTCTGTACCGATATCGGTCAACAGTCCCGCCACACGTGGATTTGCGGCCGAGAATCGCTGCGAAAGGTAGCGCATGGATGCACTGAGCTCACCGTCCGGACCGCCATACTGTAATACCCTATAACGAAGGGAGAGTTTTCAAGCTCTCCCTATTTTTATTTTTCTCCAAGAATTCCTTTGACAATTGCTGCCGCCATCTTCTTGTAATCATACAGCTCTACATCGTCCTTATCATCCACGAAGCAACACTCGATTAGCATAGCCGGGGAGATTGTCCGGTGCAACACGTACAAATCTTTGCGCTCCTTCACGCCACGATCTTTGAATCCAAGCTTTTTGATAGCCTTGTCCACTCGCACTGCTGCCGGATACGCCGCACTCTTGTCGCTATATACGTACACCTCAGTGCCGGTGGTCTGGCCGTTTCCCTCCTTATCGCCAGCTCCAGCATTAAAATGAATGGAAATGTCCAGATCCACCTTATGCTTGTTACACTTCTTCACAATGCGCTTCAGGACATCCGTCTGGTTTTTGCCATTCGCACACGTGCAATCATACACGGTATGTCCCTTTGCACGAAGCAGCTTGACAACTTCTTTCTTAACCTTACGTGCCTCGGTGGACTCCTTGATCAGTCCACACGCGCCGCACGCAATCTTGCCGTCCGGGTTATGTCCGGCATGTACGTTAAACTTCATATTACTCACCGTCCTTCACTTCTGGGATGCCGGCAACCGATGTAAGAAGGGACACCACGCCGGCAACCACAGATGCCGACACCGCCATCTTCCAATCTACTGCTGATACCACTGCTGCCGTACCGATCACAGCAACTGCAGTCTGTGCCATTGTTTTGATTGCGCGGATTCCTGCCGCCTTCATCCACTTCTGTGTGTCTACGCTTGGTTTTAATACGCAATTTTTCATCATAGCAAATACCTCTCTTTCTTATTTAATATATTGAGCAATCATCGTTACCAACCCGATCGCAAAAGCGGTGGATACGGTACTGATAATTGCGGTAACCGCTACAGACTTATATTTTTTCATGTCCTCTGCCGGTGCACGCTCCATAACATCTACGCGAGCATCCATTCCATCAATTTTCTTATCGAGATTGCAGACATTATCATTGGTATTTTTAACTTCTTCTACCAACTGCACCATCGTATTACTCATAGTATGTATCTCTTCGACAATCGGTTCCAGCTTATCGATTCGATGCGTATTCGACTTTGCGCGTGCCTCAACTCTTGTGATCCGACGTTCATCATAAAGTTTTGACCACATAGCATTTCTCCTTCCGGGTTTTCCTAACTATATTGTAATTTCCACTAATAAGATTTTTGTACCAAAAAAGGCACCCGAAGATGCCTTTCTCTGCAATTTAGCAGGTTATCTTTTGTAAAATACTATGCAGATGTTGCAGCATCCGCTTTCAAATCGTTAATGTTTTTCATACACTGCATGACATATTTTCCGGTGTCAGTGAGTGCATGTGATACTTCCACATTGCCTGGACTAATGATGTTTGTTTCGCCATCGAAAGATTTCAAGTCAAAAAGTGGTACATCGGTTGTTGGTGTGATCTGAACCGTGGATTCTTTGTGAGGTTCATAAGTCGATGGATTTATCACATCATTTTCAACCTCTTCAATTTGTATATGAATTAGCAGATTATTCACGGTTACTTTTCCAACAAAGTTAATACTTAAGTATAAAGTGATATTTTCGGTTGGAGCAAAAACAGCAAACGCATTTGTTGTTGACAAAACTATTTTTGATGTGTATCCACCAAATAGCCGAAACCTAATTGATATTTTATCTTTTAATTCATCAACACTGAATATATATTTTTTCCCTTTCTCAAAGGTAAAATACGACGTATTAAAATATATATCACCTGTATTATCAATACTTGTGCCATTAAGAATAATTGACTGATCATCATTTATAGCACATGACATATCTGGAAGATTACTATATGTTACTTTTTTTATATTCAGCAAATTCTTCCCGCATGTCTTGATCTCATAACCGGAATATGGCACATAATCATCATATGTAGCTTCAAGATCGGTGGTTAACATTGGTTTTATTGTTACATTATTCATGGTTTTATCTTTTTCGACTTCTATCCATAACCAACACAAATCTGTGTCTGCTATAAATGTTCCATTATTAAATATATATTCTGCAGATGTAGCTTTCCTTCTGACACAACTTAAAAATTTTCCTGGATCAATATCTTCATCTCGAATACATACAACCTTATATGCAACACCTTTTATAATAGGTATATTACTATTAATATTAAAAAATGTCCTAGCAGTAGCTGTACCATTCAATGTATATGTCCCATCACTATTTTTCGTGCAGGTCACACCATTAGAAGTCGTTGTTACCAATGCCGGATTCAACAGATTCTTCGTGAACTTCGTCACCATCATCGGTGCATCAACCGCATTTGTGATATGCTTGTCCGTTGTCGTTTTCGTATCATATGCGGCTTGGATTGCCACTGAAGCCGATTCTGCATATTGTTTTGCTGAATCAGAATATTTCTTAGCATTGATTGCCGCTTCTGTAGCACTTGTTACAGATCCACTTGCGGCTTTTGCCGAAGCCTGCGCTGAATTCTGTGCTGTTATAGCTGCATCATATGCATTTGCTGATTCTGTGTTCATAGCATCAATGGAATCATAGATTGCAGATCGCACATCCCTTCCATATCGTGCTGATTTAATCTTGTTAAGCAGATCAGATATATTTGCCATTTGTATACTCTCCTTCCTCATCCACTTACGATAATACCGTTTTGAACCACTATCGTATTTCCTGATTGTGGATTTATAAAGCCTGAGAAACCACCGTCAATTTTTACATTAACCAAGGTTGCACCTTTGGTATCAATCGTGGTTCCTTCTTCAAATGAAAACTCCACATCCTTTTTCACCTTCACTTCACCTGATACAGCAACATTCTTGATTGCATTACCATGACAGTCAATGTCACATCCGGCATTCAAGGTGTCTTGATCATAACCGAAATCAGAACCGCCGGTCCTTTCATATACCCATTTAGGCTTGTGTGTCTGACTCGCATCCGGTGTGGATGTCCATCCGATATAATCAGATACGAAGTTTGCAAAGAAGTCCATTCCTCTAGGACCACTTGATCCGGCTCCCGTTTCACCGGATAAAGACATCTTCAAGGCTTCAATTCCGCTATGAAAAAAAGCAATTCCGGTTCTGTCAACTGACATGATTTTTTCTTTGTCAGTGTTATATATATTGATAGAACCATCTTCAAGTTTTACATTGTCAGTAATGTCATTCCACACGGTCTGAATCACAAGTGCTGTAAGCAGACTTGCATCAATCGTTCCACCTTTCAACTGATTACATGAGATTTTGGATGTCTTGATGGTGTTCTTAGTGATCTCTGTCACTTGATCTTTGGTCTGATAACCCTTATCATCTTCTAATTCAGATGTTTTTGTCGGAATGTCACTTGTTTTTGCAACGTCATCTGTTCCCGTGATGTTTTCCCAACTGATCTTAGCATTTGCACCCATCTTGACATTCTTGCCGACTTCCAAGCCTTCACAAGTGATTGCCGAAGCGACAAATCTTCCATCCATCGTCAATGCGGTGCTATATGGTCCATTATAGCCATTTGAAGAATAGCCAAGTCCATTGATGTTCCACCGCCACACCTTTGTTGCAGTCTTGGTGTCGTTCGTGTCCATGATAAGAAGTTCATCATTTTTCTTCACAACATATCCACCCATTGCATTTGCGATCAGCTGTGTGGCATTCTCAACTGCCTGATTCAAGATTTGGCTTGCAGGCTTAATATTCTCAATGGCTTTCTTTATTTCCTCATTTACGGCGGCAGTCTTTGCAGACAAGGAAAGTCTTTCATCCTTGCCAAGTGTGATGGCATCATTTTCAGGATTACAGATGTTGATTGTCTGCTTTGTAAGTCTGAAATATCGGTCAAGTCCGTGTGGCTTTGATACAACCCTGATCTGATCAGAAATTTTGAACCGCTCTGTTTTCGGATCCACAAAATGCAGATCAATTGCCTTTGCTTCAATGACCATGTTTTCAAACTGAATATCAGACAGATACTTCTGCCCCTTACTTTTTAATGCCGCTGCTGTTGTCACTCCATCCCATGTGACGGTTGCATAAATCCATCCAAAATTTTCAACAGCATCCGGACTGTACACGTAATCTTTCCCATCATTCACCGCTTCAATGGTCAGTCTTGTCTGCAAACCTTCAACAACTTCTTCTTCAAGAAGGTTACCAAGCGGAATAATTGCTGTTGCAATCTCGCTTGAATCAATGTTTGACTTGAAATCAATAAGGTTTTCGCCAAGCCTGATCACCTGTGAATTCGTGTTCATGCTGTCCGCAAGGTAATCAATGTATTTGACACCATCTTTGTGCCGGATTCTAAAATATCCACCAAGATCATCAACCAAATCTTCCTTCAGTTCCTGCATCGTACTGTTCATGTTGGTGTAGCAGTAAATATAGTCATTGTTATCCGTGACCGTAACCATTCCAACTGTAAACCGCTTCTCTTCTTCCACCTGTGCATTATGATTTGCAATGTAGGTCTCAAGAAGTCCTCTGACACTTACACCCTGGTATCGTTTCGGTCTTTGAACAGAATCATTCAGGTATGCCAATTCACCTTCACAATAGACATCCTTCTGTTTATAGAAATCTGTATCAACTTCAATGCACATTCCGCTGAATATCAGATCATCATCCTGATACACCTGTATCACCGATTTTCTTCTTTTCACGGAAGAATACAACGGATGATCAGGTGGCATCTTAAATGAAAAAGAACCGGCCTTGTTCTCTTCCAATTCAACAACCGGATTGATCAAGGCAAGTTCTTCAATTCTTGGATCGTACATCAAAGCATTATCACATAATACCTTATACATATTATAGGCTTCCCCCTGTATACTCTATCAACACGCTACCTGATCCGCTGAATGTCAACGTGTTTTCGCCTTCATCCAGGATCATGTCATACAGCTTGTTGATTCCTTCAGTAAGATTATATGTTGCACCATTATATGCAACAGTCATTGCCGATGATGCTGTGATTGTAGGATAGGTCTTTTTGTGCTTCCCAACTATAACAACCGTTGTGCTTCCTGATACCAGGATATTCTCCGATTCACGGATATATCCATTTTCAAAATCAAATGAATCCCACAGCCAATCATCCTGAATATCATACTTGTACGGATCAGCAACACATTCAATCACAAGTTTTCCGATGCTCTTTTGAGAGGACCATTCATTCACCTTCAGTCTGCCTATGTAATAATAATTAGCATCATCATCAAACACCACCTTCATTCGCTTTCCGTGAAGATAGTTTTCGATTTCAGACACCTTATCAGACCACTGTTCCATCGGATGAACCACACTGAATGTCATGTCAATCTTCCGATCATTGTACTTCACATCATTTGTCAATGATTCTGTCAGATCAATGGAACCATCACGAAGCGGAACAGAAATAGTATTTGTCTGCGGTTCCGGTGGATTTATCGTTTTGGATGTCAGATAAATCCCAAAATCATCAAATGAATGTTTATCTCCAAATGTAACTCCGATCATGATTTGACACCCCTTTCACGCCTTTTTGCCATTTTTCCCAATGCCGCATCCATTCCCGGTGCCAACTCACCGACAACAGCACCAGAGTCCATCACAAGCTGCATATTTGTCATCTGCGGCATGTACTGCACCATGAAATCAAGAATTTTTTGAACCGTATCTTCCAATCTTGCATTCTGTGAAGCAACCGCTGCTGAAATCAGCTGCATCAGCTTGTCTGTCCCACTCACAACCTCAGATCCTGCTTCACCACCTGCCATGATCTGACCATTCTTGTTAATTCCAAATGCTGTAGGCTGTGTCATGAGCATAGGATCATCCATTGCCTTCCTGTACCAATCAATTGCAAAATGCGGCACTGAAGGAGGATTCAAGCTGAAGCTTCCATCAATCTTGAAATGCGGAAGCTTAAGCTTTGGCAATGACCAATCAAATTTGAAAAAGCCTTTGATTTTATCAATCATTTTCTTCACTGTGTCTTTTGCAGCTTCAACAGGCTTCGTAATGGCAGACTTGACACCATTCCAAACACTTGTTGCAACCGACTTAATTCCTTTAAATATACTTGACACATTATTCTTCAAACCTGTGAACGCATTTGTCACTGACGTTTTTATATTCTTGGCTGCGGTTGTAACCGAAGACTTTATTCCATTCCAAGTATTCGAAGCAGATGTTTTTATTCCATTGACTCGTTCAATTACATTGTCTTTAAGTTTTGTAAACGAATCCGTGACAGAAGTTTCTATTTTACTAGCCACAGATGTCAATTTCGTTTTGATGCCATTCCAAACCTTACCGGCATGCTCCTTAATAGAGTCCCAATTCTTATATAACGCAACACCAATTGCCACCAACGCTGTAATAGCAGCAATAACAATAAGCACCACCGGATTCACTGCACTTATCGCTGTTACAAGCTTTCCACCCAAACCAACAATCTTCGTGATTCCGCTTCCTAATGTTGTGCCAACCTTCATGAGCGTACCAATCCCGGTTGCAATCGTCTTGAACGAAGTCACAACACTTCCTGCAAATGTGATAACCTTGCCAACTACAACTAGCAAAGGGCCTATAGCGGCAACTAATAGACCGATACGAATAATGTTATCCTGCGTAGCACTGTCAAGACTCTGAAACCATGCACAGAATTCTTTGATTTTGTCAGCTGCCGCCTTAATATATGGTGCCAATTTTTCACCAATAGTGATTGAAACACCTTCAATTGCAGATTTTAAGCTTCTGATGGAACCACCAAGACCGGATTCCATATTATCGGCCATATTAGAAGCTGCGCCATTGCAATTGCTGATGTTCGATTGTAAATCACGGTATGCACCGGATCCCTGATTCAAAATTGCAAGAAGACCTTTTTGTGCTTCTGCACCTGCAACAGTGGATGCAAAAGATGCCTTCTGTTCAACCGTCATGCCCTTTGTTGCATCACACATATCAACGAGAACATCAGACAAATTTCTTGCAGTTCCATCCTGATTGTAAAAAGAAACACCCAATGCTTCAATGGCATCCCGTGCACCGCTTGTGTTAGTTCCAAGTCTTGTTATGATGCTTGAAAGTGCAGTACCTGACATGGATCCTTTAACACCTGCATTTGCCATCATTCCAAGTGCAGTAGATACATCTTCAAGTTTATAACCATATGATCCGGCAAGTGGTGCAACATACTTGAAGGATTCGCCAAGCAATCCAACTGTAGTGTTTGATTTTGCCTGCGTAGTTGCAAGAACATCCGCATATCTATCAGCATCACTCGCACTATCCCCGAATGCAGTCATAGAATCGGTCAAGATATCCGTTACAGTTGCTAAATCTTCACCTGATGCCGAAGCGAGTGAAAGCATTCCGCTTGTTGATTGGATAATTTCATTTGTATCAAATCCGGCAAGCGCCATATATCCCATTGCATCAGCAACATCTGAAGCTGACCATGCGGTTGTTTCTCCAAACTTCTTAGCCGTTTTCGTCAGTTTTTTAAAATCCGCATCTGATGCACCTGTCAGTGATTGAACCTTTAGCATTCCATCTTCAAAATTTGCTGCTGTCTTAACAGATGCTGTTCCTGCCGCTGTAAGCGGAACAGTTAGTGCTGCTGTAAGCTTTGTTCCAGCACCAGAAACCTTAGAGCCCACTTTCTTTAATGATTCACCTAAGTTTCTAGCCTTTTTTGAAATACTATCAATTGATTTTTCAGCATCTCCGGTGTTGACCGCAATCGTTCCGAATAACTTAAAAAGTTCCAAAGGGATTCACCTCCCCTCTTTATGTATGAAAAAAGCATCCGAAAACCAGATGCTTCCATTCTTTCCTATAATGTAAATTCTTCTAAAATACTGTTTGAATTATCAATAATCTGCAATGCTTCTTCCTTCTGCATTATGACATCTTTAGAATCTTTTCTGTCCTCGCAAGCAGCAACATATTCTTCAAAGGGCATGTCCCATACTTTATGCAAAAAGAATTCCCACCTTGATTTATTGGTTCTCTCTTTTGAGATCATCCGCATTACTTCAATTGAAAAATCATGAAGCTGTCCGGATCTGATAAAATCATCCAATATCAAATATGGATTTGCATATCGTTGTGACAGCAAATCCATATACTTGATATATCCTATCGATTGAACAATTTCATGACACGTTTGAAAAAATCCTGAAATTCCTCTTTTGTGACCACATCAATGATCATTTCGCCATAATCAGCAAAAGGCATATTCTTGATTTCCTGAAGTTTCATTCCGGTCAAAGATGCAAGAAATGTCTGAATTTCACCTTCAGCCTTCGGAATATTGGAAATGATGATTCCTGCAATGTCAAACATCACACCGAAGCCGATTTTTTCAACATCTACATCTTCGCCTTTAATCTGATCAATATTGAAGCATTCTTTGAACTGACGAACACCAACCGCTGTGATGATCTTGCAGATTGCACCCATATCGGATGCGACCAATGGTCTTAATTCATAATTCTTTTCTGTATTTTCACTCATTGTTCAATCTCCTTTAAAACAAATTATTTTGAGACAGCATTCTGCGCTGCCTGTGTAGCCGATGCTTTTGGAACATAAATGTGATAAGGCAGCGTGTTTGTATTGCCACCTTCTACAAGATTTGCAACACACTTAAATGTTGCCGGGACAACAGCAGCTTCCTTGTTCTTGTTGTCTGTTTCAAGACCATCGGTGCAGATCGCATAATCAAAAATCACAAGAATCGGACTTCCGTCTGCCTTAAATCCAACAAAAGCAAAATTTTCAATATAGTCACTGTCCTCAATCAATGCCTTTGATTCAATCACATCAAATCTTGAATCTTCAGATGTTCCATCCTTACCAATTACTGTGGATTTTAAGAAATCTTTCGTGATCTCTACCATATTTGTTTCAATCTGCGCTGTTTCTCCGGTTTTCTGCTTCAATCCCTTTGCTTCAACAAGCACACCATCAACTTCAATGTCCGTGATCTCCGGCTTGATAGAAAGCTTGTTCCCACCGCTTGTTGCACCAAGGATTGTTCCTGTCCACTTGTTTGAATCCTTGGAGTATACAAGATTCTTGTACAGTGTTCCTGCACCAAGCATAATATTTGTAGGTGTTGTGGCTGACACACCTGATACTGAAAAATCTGTCCAATTTGCCATGATTATTCCACCTTCCATTCCTTAACTACTAAATTTATTTGTAACCTTTTCAGAAATCCATCACCTGTCGGAACCGGAAATGCATTTCCATAAAAAACAGCAACCCCTGATCCATTGTCAAGAATTGCTGTCCTGCCCCCAATAGCGGGGAATAGCTTTTCAATTTTTTTCTTCTGCTGTTCAAGTTTCAGCCATGATCCCCTTCCAAATCCATTCAGAATAAACTGCGGCTCCTGCAATCCATCCTCTGTGATTGGTTCGACTTCACTATATTCACCAACCCAATATGACGAAACGGAATTAACAGCAGATGTGTATTCCATGAATTCATATGGAATCCCTGCAGATGCCATTGCATCACTTATGAATTTCAATACTGCTGTTGTCATGATCACATTCCTTTCAAAATCTGTTCAAGCCTTGCCTTCAATGCGCTTTTCAACGTTGTAAAAGCGTTATTCAATGCCCGGTGCGGATGTTTACCAATAGTAGTGTGCCATTTGCCCTTGTCATCCTTGTATACCCAAGGTGTTTTCCTTCCGTCACCATGAAGTGCATATTGTCCGGTTCCGAGTTCTTCCCAAATGGCGTTTTCAAGCGGACTTCCAATTGTGGCTTCACCCTTGGATTCATCCACTTTATAAGTCCATGAGTTTTTCAATTGACCTGTTCCAACTTTGGTGTTTCGCTTGACCTGTGCTTCCATCTCTCCGGCCGCTTCATACAGCCAAGCTTTTGTTGCATCGTTCAATGCATCCTTCACCTTTGCCGAATTATCCTGAAACTGTACTGACATTCTGACCACCTCTGTATTGCAAATAGATTTCAAGCTGCATATGAAGTCCCATTGGATCATCAATCAGCATGACATCATATGCTTCACCATTCACCACCATCCGGCTGTTTTCAGCCTTTACTGAAGGATCAAGCTGTTTCCAATCAGAAACAAACACATGCGTTGATTCCTGAAGCTTTGCATTGTATGTGGTGTATTTTGAATCACCGGAAGACAGATCAAGAAAGCCTGTGATTTCATCAACAGTTTTCCATGTTTTTTCCGCTTCACCGATTTCATTCTTGGCAGTGGTGCTGATCTGCAATGCTGCCTTGGTATTTCCACCAATCATATCAACACCCCTTTCAGAATCGTACCTTCATATACGGCTTCAGAAAGCCGACTAAGGACTTTGGAAATCCCATAGTGGAATTATCCCCATCCATGTTGAAATATGTCACCGAATGCCTACTGATAGTTTCTGACTGTATGCCAACCTTTTCCCGGTTCTCAATATCCCACTTCATCATGTTCACAACACCCATCTTGACATCCATCGGATATACAATCTTGGTAACAAGAACCCCTGTTTCATCTTCAACCTCTTCATTCACTGTAAATGTGGAATCATCCGCTTCGTTCACTATGAATAGCCCTTCGTTCAGCTGTGATTCTGTGATCTGCACTGTATCGCCAACCTTGAAAGGTGTAAGTGCTTCCACAAGAAAAAGACCGCCAGCAATGTCAGCGGTCCTTCTGTATGATCTTTTTTGGAAGTTGTTGTTGGTATATTTCCGGATCAGCATTTCAAGCGCCTGAAGCTTTGCTTCAATCACTTCATCCGCAATGTCAGTAGTCACAAATGTCTTGAATTCTTTAACTGACATAATCATAGGGATTCACCCCCTATTTCTTGAATTTTGCAAGGACAATCTTTGCATCGTTGGTCTTAGCAACACCATAATATTTGGCTGTTGTGATCTCGTGTGTCTGCGTTCTTGGCTTCCACTCTGCATCTGTCTGTGTATCTTTCTTTAAGAAGATAGTGATTGCCGGAAGTTCGTCTTCCGTATACTCTGTATCAGCTGAATCAGCTTCCATTTTGATGATTGGATTTAAGTAATACTGATTTGCAGCTGTCAGGCTGTTCACCTTATCACCAATAGCAAGCACTGCCTGGCAATATGGCTGTACCGTTGCAAGATGCTTATTCGTTGAGTCCTCTGCTGTTCCATCAGCAACAATTGTGATGGTTCCATCAGATTTCTTTTCATACTGAATAAGCTTAACCTTCTTAGATTTCTTAACCTGGCAACCTGCGATTTTACCGATAGAACCATTGACCATAGTTCCTGCCTGATATTTGTCAGCTGAAATAAAATTGCTGTCTTTAAGGATTGTTGCTTCCTGATTTGGATGGATGAACATAACCTTTTCAATCCCATCCTCTTCATCCTCAAATTTAGCGTTTGCATCTACAATTCCGTTATATGAAATTGCTGCAAGTGTTGAATCAGCATATACCATTGTTCCTGTATATGCTGATTCAAGCACATCATTGTCAACCTTACCTGCAACAGCTTTTGCAAGCTGTGTTTCAGCCTGTCCGATTGGATTTCCAAGACCTGAATTAACCACTTCCTGGGTGATTCCGACAGCCTTCATTGCCTTCTTAATTGTGAAAGATGTGCTAGAAGCAGACATCTGTGTCAGATCTACCTCGGCACCTTCTGCCACATCCTGTGCATCCCCAATATAATTCCAAGACGGAACTGTTTTTGTGTCACCAGGAACACCAACAAGTGTTGTGTCAACCTTTGCATATGGTGTCAATTTCAACTGCGCTTCGATTTTTGCGTTAATCATATCCCCCATAACCTGTGGATTGATTACATTTGATAATTTTGTTACTGCCATAATTCTTCCCTTCCTTTCATTATTTGCTGTTCATAGCTGCATTGTATGCTTCAGGATTTTCTTCAAAAAGCTTTGCCCTTTCAGCATATGGTTTTTTGAGAATCTCGCTTCTTGTCAGCGTGTTATGGTCATCACCGCCCGGAAGCTTCCCATCATCCATGCGTGTGTAACCTCCACCGTCCTTAGATGTGGATTCAAACATTGTTGGGAACTGCGTTTTCAAACCTGCAAGCTTGTCATTCCATCCCTTGATATTATCGTTTTCATCAAGTTCTAAGGTTTCGCCCTTCTCTTTCAGCTTTTCATTAAGTTTATATGTCAGGTAATCGACATCAACAGCCTTTTCAGACAGAAGCGCAACCTTGATGGCTGACCTGATTTTGGTTTCCTTCAGCTGTTCCTGCAGCTGTGCATTCTGTTGCTCATACTGTGTGATCTTGCCCTGCAATTCCTCATTGCCCTTAGTGCCCTTCTTCAACTGTGCAATCAAGTCATTTGCTGTTGTCAGTTCCGTGTCTTTGCCGGAAATGATGTTATTCAGCTTTTCGATCTCTGAATCATACTTGCCTTTGCCGACATACTCGCCTTCAGACAGGTCCGCATATCTGACATGCTTCAGCTTGTCTGTTTCGTTCGCATTGACTTCATCAATCTTTGCCTTAACCTGTGCATACAGTTCCGCACCTAACACTTCCTCTAATTTCATATTCTTTTCCTTTCCCATGTGGAAACTTCCAACATGTGTGACAGTTTTACATCCGTATCACAGGGACTTATTCAGCACAGTTTTAATGTCATGAGCCTATTTTGGACGTATAAAAAAGACAGCCTTTCGACTGCCTTTTAAATCATTTATTCAATTGTGGTTTCGCTCTCTTTCCCACCTTCGACTTACTGCGTTTTCCACCAACTACACCAATACCCTAGTAGTTCCTGCCTGTGTTTTTTGTACTAAAAAAGCACCTTGCATCTGCAAAGTACTTTCACATATTATTCAGCATATTCTTAATTGCCGCTTTGTACGATTCAATATCACCAAATTCATCATTATTAAATAGTGGAAAAGCATCATTTGTTTTTTCCTTCCATTCTTTCCGCATTTGGATCAATTCTTTGTCTTGCCGTAAATATTCAATCAACGTCATTTTACCATCACCTTATATGTATCAAATAACTCTTTAAACATCGTTTCAAACTCAATTTTACTATCATTTCCAACAATGTCAATGCTTGCTAAATTAGCAAAGACTTCAAGTGGTACATGTCTTGCGTCCTTCTCCCAATATTCCTTACCATGCCCGGCAATCAGGAATTCATTCATCTCTGCATCTGATAATGCACTTATAATATCAGAGATTGCAACATCATTTTCATATTTTCCACCTTGCTCAAACCATTTAATAATCGATTCTTGATTATCCCGAACAATTTTTCTTGATTTTTCAATAGCACTCATAAATAAAGAATTATCCCAAGAATGAATTTCTTTCATATCAACTCTATGTGACAGTTCGTGAGCCTGCACATAATTCAAATCATACAAGTTGAAATTTGGGGCTTTCGAGTTATATTTTATTATATCTTGATCAGAAATATAGGAAAATACCGGTTGTAAATTATTATCTTCAATGAACTCAACAATATCGCTTGCCATAAGCAACCGATTAACCATCATTTCATTTCCTTCTGATTGCATCAGAACCGTATTGAAATCATCATATGCTTTTCTTATTTTTTTATCTTTGATATTCGGCGCATGAACATCAAACTTATATGAATTGGATCGGACATTGCTCGAATTTCTGTTTTCCATGTTCATGGTCATTTGTCCGGCAATATCCTTATATATCCCCTTGAATTCAGTAAAAGACTTTGCATCCACCTTAACAAATTGTGTAGTGCCATCATCAGAAATCAAAACCGGCGCATCTGGTGACCATTTTGTATAATCGTTACCAAGCGCACATCTTGCACGCTGAAGCAGCGCACATCTGCAATTGCAATCTTCAGCCGGATCGCCAAAGCCGCCCGGCATCATTGCCGTCTTGCCTTGTACCTCAAACACTTCATCCAATTCCCGGATCTGACCATCAAGCTGCCGGTGGGTGTCCCTCGTCTTGTCATCCAATGATGCATCCCATTGTTTGACCACATCAGCCCCCTTTTCCTTTGCCTTCCACTGCGCATCAGCTGTTGCCTTGCATTGGATCCGGTGTGCTTCCGTCCGGGCAATTCTCATTGCCTTGTTCTTACTTATACCTGCGTATCCGGCAATGTTCCTTGCAATCTCTGAATACATAGCCGCATTCGATATTCCACGGCTGATTTCACCTGCAATCTGCCTGGAAAGAACCTTTGTATCTTTGCCAAGACGTGAATATAAGCTTTCAGATAGCTTTGTTTCATGCTGTATTGCATCCACAACCTGTTCCTGATCAATCGGAAACACTAATGGGATTCCTTGGCCTTGCAGGTCATACATGGTACCAACAAAACCATCTTCATAGGATTTTGTGAGATATTCAGAAACAGTTTCAAAGTTATTATTGTGCAGCTGATCTAGGATTGCTTGCACTTGTGCCTTCAATACCTTCTGATACTCAATTTGATAGATGACATGCTGCAAATCAGCATCATTCCTTGATTGAAGGATTGCTATTCTATCATTGATTTCATCAAGTGCATCCTTGTAATTTGATTCGAGCTTCTTCAGAACAGTCTTTTCATTATTCAGAAACTGCTGTTGAACTTCCTTCTGTTGTCGGTTCATCTACCACCACCCCATTCAAAGCATCCTGTGTTCCGTTTAATGTGTTTTCTGCTTCATCCGGATCAGGAAGCTTGCCTTTGATTTCCTCATAATCAATATCAAGTGCATCACAGATATTCTGCATCAGCGTTTCATTGTCAAGCTGTGAAGCAAGTGAAAGAAGTGTGTTGATTCTTGTCTGTTGCTCCTGTGCTTCTGTCAATGCATTCTGTGCGTTTTCCTGCTCATTTGACATAATTTCATAGTTGAATTCAAAATACACCTGATTCGTCTGATAATCGGTCTTGTCAATCTCATTGATTTCAGCAATGACCGGCTTCAACAATTTCCGCAAAAACTGCTTCAGTCTGATTTCAAGCTTGGAACACTTCAGGTCAAGCAATGAATATGCTGCCTTGATTGCAATGTTGGTTGTGGCTGCTGTGTCCTTCAGTCCTGCTGTATTGAGTCCCATTCCGAATCTGTAAATATTCTTTTCATCAAGATCAAGCTTTGCCTGTCTTGCCTGATATGGCACATCAACCGTGTGTACTTCCACACCGCCATCCTCATCAACACCAATGATCTTTTTTGTTTTCAGGTTCGTCTGAAGTTCTTCAAGGTTATCCCCCTGAAATCCCTTTACAACATGGATTGGTGTATCAAAGTCAATCAAATTGTTTGAAAGGCTGCTTGCCATCAGATCATAATCATCAATCAGATCCTTGACCGTCTTCAGGCAGCTGAACTGCTTCTTGTTATTGTCCAAACGGAAAAAGGGAATAAAGCCAAATCCTTTGTAATAGATGGCTTCATCCCCTTCTTTTTTATACAGTGTGTGTGGTTTAGGATTGATTGGTTCTGATTCATCGTCTATGATGTCGCCTTCACTATCCTGCACATAGTAATATACCTTTTCAGAATCCCAAACCTGAATTCTTTTGATTTTCTTGTGCCCTTTCTCTATTCTATCAATATACCAATATATCACATAGGCACATCCGTCATCAGTGTCCTTTTCCCTTACCTCAACAACGCCAATGGAATCTGCACACATGAATGAAAGCTTGTTATCTTCATTTTTGTATGCATACATATACTCAAAGCCTTTTGATTGACTTCCGGTCAACACTTCCGCAAGTTCAGATGTGAAGTCCTCATTTTCATTGAAGTATTCATCCAACCGCTTCTGAAGCGCCGGATCATCCGATTTCACAAAGCCATCTTTCCCTGAAAGCATGTACTGCACCGCCTGATCCACCAATTCAGTGAAAAATGGATGTGGAATCTTCACATTGCTTCTTGTCTTATCCTCTACAAGATTACCATCTGCGTTGTAGTAGAATAGTCTATATTGTTTGATGTCGTGATCACCTTCATAATATGCCTGACCTTTTCTTGCAAATCTCTTTTTATCTGAAGAAGCATCATCTTGTATAAAATTTTTAATTTCCTCAACTGATAACATATGTATTCTCCTTGACTATGACTACACTAGCCAGCCGCTGTTTTCATCTGTGTATATTGCGTACCTGATTGAATCCTGCACATCATCAAACAGCTTTACCGGCTCCCCTGTCTTCTCATTTCACACATACATATAGATTTCATCGCGGAACCGATCCACATCATCTACTATTCGCAGTTTGTTTTGCTTATACAGTTGCGCCACACGCTCAATTCCACTTAATACCGCTTTATTGGCATTGATGGCTCGCAATCCATTTTTCTTGAACTTCTTTACATATTCTGGTCGCGCAGAATCGCAGTAAAACGGAATATTTCCATACTTTGCTTTTATAGCCTGTGCCTGTTCCAACCAAAAATCTATTTCCTCAAACTGCCGTGCGATTTCACGGATCAGATAGTAGCACCCCTGATCATCTTTCCCGATCAGCACAATTGCTCCGAAATGTTCATATCCCCAATCGACACCAGCAATGAACTTTACAAAATTGACATTCTGTAGATTCTCACGGCTGATGTAGTGGATTTTCGCATTGAAATCTCTGTATACAGCACCTTCTCCTGTTACCCATTCACCCTCGATATTTCGATCATAAAACATTCCGGACGGTGTTGTTTCTTTCATATTCTGCTTATACCGTTTAGACAAGAATGTGTTATCATCAAGCCTATACCGCACAGCCTTAATTATTTTTCCATCTGCCTTGTCGATATAGTCCTTTTTCAACCAATGTTCCGGGTTGTCTGGGTTCGTGTCAATCAACATCCGTGCACCATTACCGGAACATCTGGACTTGATCTCATCAAAAACTTCCCGCTTTGCCATTGTGCCCTCATTGATGTAGGCTCCGTACGCAGTCATTCCTCGGATACGTCCCAAGTCATTGATCTTAGAGTGACCAAAGCAACACACCTGCACCCCGAATAACTTAAAACGGTTGAATTTGTCAAAATGAAACTCTATACCGTATTTGTTTGAAAGTTCAATTAACACATTTCGGTTGAGTGCTCCAAGATCCGCCCCCGCCAATATATATTGTGGATTCTCCACTCCCTGTGCGGCAGCTATTTTTTTAATTCTACGAAGTTCATATAAAAATAGATCGTTGTCAAGAACCGTCTTTCCGGTACGTTTTGCTCCGTGATTTATCAACATGAAATAATCATTGTTCACAGCAAACCGGAATGTGTCTAGCTGCTTTGGTGTATACAGATCACTCAACATCTTTCAATGCACCCTCTATCTGCTCAAAGAATTTGTCCAGCTTGTTCTCCCGATCGTCCTTACCTGTATCCGCTCTTGATTTGAGCAAGGCAATCTCCGCCCTCTGCTTGTCCGTGGCAATCTCCAGGTGATCAGATAGCCACTGCAAAGCTTTCATACGGTCGGCAAGTTTTACCTTTACACCATCTTTCCCCTTGGACACTTCGGAAATGATCGTTCCATCCACGTCCGCATCATTCTTGATGTTGACATGGCTTACTGTAATGGTCTTTTGCTCTCCTGTGTCCAAGACCACATCCACATCTTCATTTCCAAATTCCACAAAGTCCGTCACATCCGCAAATGCAATATCCATGTACTTCTGGAAGATGTCAGATTCATTTAGGAACTCTCGATTGAACCGATCCTGTTTCATCTGTAGAATTGCTTCTTTTATCCGAGTATTTCCGAGTAATGCAGGGCCATTTGTAACTGCGGTTGCATATCCACATCCATATGCTTTCTGATAAGCCTTGGTCGCATTAAAGCACCGGATGTAATATATACAAAAAAGCTGTTGCTTATCGGTTAACTCCGTATTTTCCATTACAGACTCAACTTCATGCGCTACAGCTTTTACCTCACTTGATTTCTCTGATTTACTTTTCTTTGAAACGTTTCGTTTCGTTTCATTTTTGTTTTGAAACGTTTCATTTTCATTGGCATCCCACTTATAGCGGTTCTTCCAAGTCCGAATAGTGGCGGCGGAGCAATCTAGTTGACTTGCAATCTCAACCAGCTTCATTCCTCCCTTATACAACTCTCGGGCTTTTTCTGCCTTTTCGTTCGGACTTCTTGCCAAATATTACCACCTGCCTGTTTCTTCCTGCGATATTCACGCATAACGTTCGCCACGGCTATCTCCGCCGTAGGATCACTATAGCCTTCTTTACTCATACATCTACCTCTCTATTGGGAGAAGGGGAGCGTCATTACGACGCTCCATAATGGAAAAGAAAAGCGCAAGGGGAATCATTTCCTCTTACGCTCTTTCACGCTACAATCATACCACAGATAAATGTATCATTGTGTATCATCTTTCATTTTCTTTACCAGAAGTTCATAGTATCCTCCGGTCGGATTGAAGTTCTTCAATGCTCTGGCATGGATCCGGTGTACCTGCGCCCACTGATATCCCATCTCAACACATATCTTTTCCCAACTGTATCTCCGGAGGTATCTGTATGTCAAAACCGTCTTTTCCGTCTCATCCTCTAATCTCTCAATATCGGCGAATATCTCTGCATACAGATCAATTCGCTCATATCTTGCCTTGATCAGCTTGCGCTCCAACTCATCCAGCCTTGCAGCATAGTCAGAGAGATCTTTCTGATCATGTGCATGCGGCATATCATCCATAACAAGTGCCGGTGCCATCTTGTCCGCTCTCAGCTGCTCGATTTCTTCCTCTAACCGTCTCGCCGCACTGACTGCCGGTGTATATGATCGCAGGTACTCCTTTTTCGATTCGTTTTCATTCTCCACTCTTCTCCCTCCCTGTTCAATTACTACTCTATAGTAATTTTAACATGGGGATTTAGTAGATTTGTACCAATTTAGAGCATGAAAAAGAGGACACATTTCTGTGTCCTCTCCAGTAATTTATATTTCCACTTAAATAAACTATTACTATTCGATAGTTTTTAATGAACTATAGGTAAAATATATCCGTACCAACAATGAATCCCCTATCAAATCTCTATTTTAGGTTTCCATTAAAATCGTTCATAAGTGGTCGTAATATCTCCCTTATTTCTAAATAACGCAACTCTTCCCCACGCATATCTGTAACAGGCAATCTTTTAGCCATATTTAATGCAATATTCATATTATTGCAAAACAACAGTCTTTTATATTCCTCTGAAACCCTATTTAATGCAGTGTTATATTGTTTAATAAATACCGTTTCTAAGAACTCAGTCAAACCGCCTCCTATAATTGTTATTGTTCCTGCAGAAATTTGATTTTCCAATACTAAACCAATTCCAACGAGCAACACAAAACATGAAATGATACTTACAACCATATTTGCCCAAAACATAGTTTTCAACTGTTTTTCAATATCTTTATAAAATTGTCCCACATCCAAATTTAATATAGAAATATCATCTGATTTGCTAAATTCAATATCTGCCTGATTTTCTTCTCTCATTTTTTTCTCCTCGTTCGTTTCCCTAATTATATCACTCTATTTATATAAATCAACGTTAACTATGGTTTTAATGTCTACCACACCATCCTCAACTGACCATCCTGCTCCTCCTCAATCCTTCCCATCCTCTGCTTCATGATCTTCTGCGCAATCCGCCGTCTCCGGTAGAAGCAATTCCTGCTGATTGGGAGAATACCGTGGTGTGCTTCCAGCATATCGTAGCTTGTCCCGATCACGATGGATTCTGTCAACTCCGCAGCGATGAAGCCGTCTACCTGGTTGCAGATCTCGAATACTTCCTTTTCGTCCACTGGCATTCCCCCTTTTTCAATTTTGGGCAACAAAAAACCAAGTACTTTGATCGGCACTTGGTTTTATCACATTATTCAACTTTAATTTAACTACATTTATAATAAAAATCACCCTACTATCTACGCTTATTTATTTTCCCAGTTCATTTCAATACAATTCATCAGACAAATAAAAAAAATCATTTCGCACTATTTAACGAGATCAATAATCTTTATATAACCATCTACTAAAGTACTTTACAATTCTTCATCTGTTAACTTTTTATCTCCTTTTTTTACAAAATACCTTGTTAATAAACACACTGCTATTTCAATTACTACAAATAGCGTACACACAATATAATATACTACATCATGGTCATAATTTCGTTGTAAAAAAGCGAAAGTAAAGAAAGCAATGGCACCACATATCATCAGAGCCAAAAGTAAGCTGTTAATTCTATAATATTTTTCTTGGTTCTTTATCAAGGTCTTTGATTTATCAAAAACATTAAAAACCCATTCTCTATCACTTGCACTCATAGTATTTAATCGTTCTTGTATTTCTTTTTGGGAAGAATTTTCTGGGATAAGCTCAAACAACTTTCTCTTTATATCATCTTCCAATATTATTTGAAAATTTTTCATATCTAATTTATTCATGGCACATCTCCTTTGTAATAATAAATAAATTATACTACGCCAATCGTCAATATTCAATTGTCAATGTACACACGTTTCGGCAAACCAACTACTCACTTACTACTTTGAACACAAAGCCCCTGCAGTATGGCGCTCCATCGTCATAGACCATAAAATCTTCATGTTCGATTGGTACATCATACGTCCACGGAATAACATTCCCATTCTCGTCTTTATCCTTGCACCACTTAACATCAAAACTGAATGTATCGGATCTCTCACAGTTATGTACAATTCCACCATCGGGGATTGCTTTCACAGAAATTGTTCCACCTAACCAACAATCCCCCTCATCAGTAATTGCCCCTTCAAGTTCCACCAGATCATCCGAGGCTCCATTCACAATAACAAATCCATTATCTTTTGCAATCTGCAGTTCTTCTTTTGTAAACTGTGGATTCTTGTATTCTCTTCCATTTAACATTGCCGCAAATTCTTTTAATTTCATATTTATTTTCCTCTCTAAATCTCCACTCCAAGCGAATCATTTTAGCTCCACCGCTTATACTAGATAGCAGGAGGCCCTATATGCTCGCTTGGATTTGTTATCTGATACTAAAATTTATAGATTCCTCGCACAGTTTCACCGCAGACGCATAGAATATATAAAACTGCTTTGGTGATCTTATGCAAAACTGCTCAAACCTTTATTTCCTTTCAACACTCGCCTGCCAGCTTGCCGACTGCATGTCTGACGATGAAATTGCCATCCTCGCTGCTGATCTGGTGGTACTGAGTGATATGCTGGCAAATATTGTTGCCAGAAATGCAGTTTGTGAAAAGGAATAGTTACGCAAACCGAAGCTGTCCGGTCTGCTCTGTTTTAATCTTCATATTCGGCGTGCGCTCTGCTACACACAACTCCGGTAAGTTCGCTTTTACCAATGCTGCAGGGATTGGCGGGCATACTGCATTGCCACATCTGCGCACCTGTTCACTTCTCGGATATGTCTTTCCTGTATAGTCATGATCGATTATGTAATCATCTGGAAATCCCTGGCATCCATACAATTCTTTCGGCTCCAACATTCGCAGTCCGATGTCAACAATCTGATAATCTACACCCTCAATGGTCACCAATCCAAATCTGTCCTTGGTTGTAACTGTATCAAGTGGTTGCTCAATATCCTGTCCGGTAGCATCCCCATAATATTTGATTAGAAACGCTCTAACCTCACCAAAGTGACCGGCAGATGTTGTGATCGTGTGTAACGGCTCTCTCTCGTCCTGTCCTATTCCCGATTTATAGAACTTGCTCAAAAATGATGTAACCAATCCGTATCGGTTCGAACCATCCACGGTCATAATCGGATCTTTAATTGTCTGTCCTCTGACTTCTCCCTGCGCCGTCTCGGAATGATATTGAATCAGAGTTGGACTGATAAGGCAATGTTCATTCTTGCTCACAATCGTTGTAAGGGGTTCCCGTACATCCTTACTCCGATCCTTTGTGAACCCGGTCTGCCCGATCTGTACCATATATGGCTCAACTAACAAGTGGCTGCCAACTGTCGTAAGAGTCCCTATTGGCTTCTGAACGTCCTGCCCCTCATTATTGTATTTACACTGTACCATGTATGGCTCCACAATCCCGTAACCATGCTTTCCGGTGATTGTAGGCATCGGCTCTCGGATGTCGTTCGGTCTGCGTTCGCCGCCGTGGTTGCACTGTATAATAAATGGCTCCGGATTATTCAAAACGAATTTTTTCAGTCCTCTTGCGATCCGTTCCATCGTTTTTGGTGCAAGCGGTCGCACTGCGCGGATTCCATATTTCCTTTTGATTTCCTCTGCCGTATCAAATATGCTCGGGCAAGGAAGAGAAAAATCCAATTGTGTATATGCTCCAACGTATGGTTTTAACAGTCCTGCCTTTACCTCTTCACTGTCTGCCGGTCCGTGCGTTGGCTCTGGCCAGACTATCGGCTTGCCGTCACACCGTGCAACCATAAAGAATCGTTTTCGCATGGTCGGCGCACCATAATCGGCAGCAATCAGCTCACGGAACTCCACTTCATAGCCAAGCTCCCGAAGTTGCTGCACAAACCGCTCAAATGTCTTCCCTTGTTTTGCCCTAATCGGATGATGCCGTCTATTAAGCGGCCCCCAGGTCTTGAACTCTTCCACGTTCTCCAACATGATAACCCTCGGTCTGACAAGTCCTGCCCAGCGTAATGCTACCCAAGCAAGACCTCTGATGTTTTTATCCTTTGGCTTTCCGCCTTTCGCCTTACTGAAATGCTTACAGTCCGGCGAGAACCAGGCAAGTCCGACCGGATGCCCATTGCATGCCATGATCGGATCAACCGCCCACACATTTTCACAGTAATGCTTGGTGTTCGGGTGGTTCGCCTTGTGCATTTTTATAGCTTCCGGATCATGGTTGATGGCTATATCTACACTGTAGCCGGTAGCCAACTCAATTCCGGTGGATGCACCACCACCGCCGGCGAAATTGTCAACGATCAGTTCTCCGTTAATCATGGCATCACCTCCGGGAAGTCCGCTTCAAATGACAACTGTGCATCTGCGTAATTCAGCCACAAAACTTCTTCTCTCTTGGCTCCTCCTTCTGCCAACGCATCCTTTTTTATTTTTCTCCACCCTTTAAGCACAGAATTATACATATCATTTTCATACCCGCTTATCATCACCTGTCCAGGATGACGTTTCAGCACATCCAACATCTCCAAATGCTCATCATCCGTCATTTCATATTTATATAGGTATTTCTTTCGGGTACTTTGCAAATACGGCGGATCTGCGTATATGAATACATCTGATGTATTATAGCGTTTGATAAGCTCTATCGCCGGGAGATTCTCTATTTGAACACCTTTCAACCGCTTTGATGCCTGAGTAACGACATCCGGATATTCCGCCCATGCTTTTGCTGGATTCGGTGAACTTGATTGTTGTCCACTTTTAAATCCATTATGGTACAAGTTCGCGCAACCAAATCCCTGCCAGCATCTTACACAAAATCGTCTGGCTCTTTCAATTTCACTGGCGGAATCCTGATAAGCCAGATCATATTCCTCTCTACTGTATGGTGTATATTCTATCAGTCTTTTAAATTCGTCCGGCTTATCTCTCAGCACCCGGAAAAAATTTACCACCTCACCATGCAGATCATTTACTGTTTCTATATGGCAGCGAGGCTTGTTTAACAGTACCGACAAGCTACCTGCGTACGGTTCTAAATACACATTATGTTTTGGCATATTATTAACTATCCAGTCTGCCAACCGGGATTTTGCTCCCGGATATTTTAATACTTGTTTCATTTTCTTTTCAGGAACCCGATATATCGTTACCCCGGCCGGAGATTCGGCTCCTTTCTTTAATTGTTGTTATTCCCTTCTTTCTGTTGTAAAATATTGAAAAAGGAGGGAGTTTATGTTTCAAAATATATCTGCAACCAATTTAATAGATACACGTTCTTGTGACATAAGTTTTGATGATAAAGATATTATTGAATGTCCTATATGCCATAAATCATTTTCGCCAAAACCACTTTTTGCATGCGTTTTTAAAGATTCAACAGGTTCTACCCATGCAAATATTGTTTATTTTTGCCGATCCTGTTCCTCTGCATTTTTATCACACTATGAACTTTCATGTTCTTCCTCTCGACCAAGCTTAATTTCTTATGAGGCTAAAAAATTTCTAGGAGTTGAACCTGTTAAATTCAAAAGAGTTTCCTTTGACGAAAAAATAGTTTCACTTTCGCCTCAATTTGACAAAATATATAATCAAGCTCTTGCTGCAGAGGTATCTGGTCTTGATGAGATTGCAGGTCTTGGATATAGGAAATCCCTTGAATTTCTAATAAAGGATTTTGCAATACATGAAAATCCGAATGATGAAGCAAAAATCAAATCTATGCCACTTGCCGCTTGTATCAAAAGTTTTATTGATTCTCCTAATATAAAAACATTAGCTACTCGGTCTGCTTGGATAGGTAATGACGAAGCTCACTATATCCGCAAACAAGAAGACCGCGATGTAAGTGACATGAAATCATTTATCCAAGCAACTGTATACTTCATCAGCATGATTCTTATCACAGAGGATGCGGCAACTATGGAGCCAAAATAGATTCTTCTACCGCCTTTGCCTCTTGTTCAATCGCAGAAAGGCAAAATTGTGTATCCATTTCAGCGAGGAAATTTCCTTCAAGGTCCCAGTACTGAACAACATTACGTACTGGGTCTTTTTCTGTTCCAAGTCCTCTTTTTGCCTTTGTTTCAATTACCTGAATTACTTTTGCACTTTTAACTCCATCAGGTCTAACCATAATTATCTCCTTCCTTGATTTCTATACGAAAAACAATTATTATAAGTTTGTAATTAGCGCCATATACATTACTACTCACAATGTTTTTATCCTGTTGCTCCGTCATGTGGTCGAACAACCTAAAAGGTAACATGCATTTTAGATTCATACTTTCAGGAGGTACGATTATGACAATATTTTCAACGTTACAAAAAGTTTCAGTGGGTGCGGGTGTGTGTGGGTTGCACGGAACCAATGATTCAGGAGCCTAGGTGTGAAGTAGTATTTTGGACACCGAGGGGTTCGGCTCCCCTCAAGCCCACTTATCACATAAAATCCTCTAAACGCATCTGTCCCTTGCAATTGCCACCGATTGTTGTTGGGTCCCATCCGACACCGATATAGTCCAGCACTTTCGCCCATCCATAATCATTGCCAGCCTTATCCTTGCACATGTGGAACATCAGATAATCCCACTCTTTCGGGTTGCTCTCATATAATAGATCAAACCGATGCGGTCGTTTCTCCATGTGGATTCCAAAACCACACATACTGCATCCGGTACGTTGCGCTTTTGTCGTGTACAACGTGCCGTCTGGCTTTTTCTCAATCGTACCGTAAATCTCCGGTATCAAAGATTCCGGCATCTGAAAATCTTCTGTTATTATCCCATCCTTGATTCCAGCAGCACGATACTCTTCTTTTAATCCATTCTTCCAGAGATCATCCATCTCCAAGGCAAGTGCAAGAATGTCCTGCCGGTGAAAGATTGCAAACGGCGCTGATCGTATTGTGGATGCACCGAAGTAATTACATCCATTCATCCGCAGACTCTTGGCACGTCTGCCGCCCTCTGATGCCATCAATCCAAGATAAGGGACGCTATTATGTTCCTTACCCCAATCGTCACAATTCTTTTCTTTAAGGTAATAACAGCATTTCGCTGATACTAGGAAATCCGGCTTTTGGAAGTCGCATCCTTCCGTCTCATTTTCATATCCGCCGAACAACTTCAACCATCGCTGATTGAGCTGCATCTTCGAATTCTTCTGCCATCCACCATATTCTCCGGTTTCGCCGGTTATAATGGCATGTCTGACGGTCTTGTTCTTCTCCGTTGGATTCTGAAGAAGTTCTATCTTTCCGGCAATCTCTTTGGATATAACAGGAAATCCGAATTTCTGTATGACCTTTGGTTTTGTCCATCGTGTGCCATCCTCTCGCATCAAAGGCGGCACATTTATAATTCCAATTGCCTTATGTACTCTCTGGATGCTCGCATCCTCTAGTGTCGAAGCCGATACACCAGGCACATCTATGTGACACACCTCATGCAAGAACATGTATAGAATGATGCTATCCAATCCACCTACTGATACATGACAATTAAGTCCACGCCTATCGCACTCTGATCTGAACTCTTCGGCTCTGATCTGCGCGTATTTCCTCTTATATGCATAGTCCTGTTTCTCTTTTTGCATGAATGAAGCAATCTTTGCATATGCCCCGATTCTCTCCATTCTTTCTTTTACTGATTCCATTATTATCTTCGGAGTAAAGAGCTCTTTCACGCTGGCCAGCAAACCTCTTACTCCTTTCGATTTACTTACGCATGCGATGTCAGAATATCGCATGTGGGTTTTACTTATGCTATTGTTTATCACAACTAATTGCAAAAAATATTGACTTTAATCAACAATTTTATTAAAACGCTTATTCCGGCTTCTCGCACCGCTCAAATTCGATAACCCAAACCCACGGATTCGCATCCCATCCGTGGCGGTCAAGGTCGGATTTCTTGATTGTGCTGTTCCATAATTCGGCAAATGCTTGCAACATTTCATTGGCTGTTGTTGGTTTATTAAACTGTAGCCCTTCTTTTGACGCATCGCTCGCCCACATCTCCTGCAACCGCTCCACCCTAACATCCGTAACCTTAAGCCAGATACGTGCCGCCTCTTTCGGCATGTGGATTGACGGGTGCCACTTTATCACATTTCCAAGATGGTCAATATTCTCCCCGTCTGCCTTATATACATATCCAAAGGACAATTCCGAATACGATTCTCTCACGTACAATATGTCGCCCAGCTGATATGGTGCTTTTTTGATACACGGCTCATTCCTTCCGTTATAAAGCATCAATCCATCCTTAACATACCCTGTCCAATTTGGATTTTTTCTCGAAAGGAATTTAACTAATCGCCTTGTCACGGTCTTTCTCCCGTCCAGAATCGCCCGAACCATTTCCGTATTGAATAAAATCGGCTTAATTGCCATCCGTTTCACCCACCTTCTCAAAATAGAACTTTATCGGTTCTCTGTTTTCCTGCACCATGCCATACCTGACTGCAATATTGTATGTACACACATCTCTTTTCAACCTATCAGGTATCTTCTGTAACTCCTCTCTGAATATTTCCAAATCCATTGTTGACTTGTAGCGATTGCACGAACCACAAGACGGCATCAGATTGCTTATGTCGTGTACGTCAATTCCGGTAAATTCTTCGGTGTACTCATAATATCTAAGGCAATGCAAATGGTCTACATTAAAGCCTTTCTCCGGTATTTCACAGCCACAATAAGCACAGTGACCGTTATATTTTGCATACACCAGCTTTCTAACAGATTTAGGAATCGGTTTTCGCATCTACACCGCCCTTCCTGTAACAATGTCCCAATGCTCATCCTCGATGAACTGATTCCGGATGATCTCGTCCGTCAAATAGTGATCCTTGCTTTTCGGCTGCTTACGCCAATAGGAATCGATGTAGTAGGAAACCCATTTCATAAATTCTTCGATTCTGGCATTCGAAAACCGGTATGTTTCTTTCAGCGTTGGGATTGTCAGATACATCGTGGATGCAAGCGCACTCTCAATGTTCCGATCTGCACCAAGCACCGCGCGCCCTTTCTGAATATCCGCCATGTACAACTTCTGCGGCATCGGAATCGACTTCACCCACTTGATCACATCGATTTTCTTTTTCCGGCAATACTCCATCATGCTTTCGCTCGTGATTTCTTCGTTGTCATCGTCCTGCCAAGCTTTCCGACGCTCAATGGTCTTGCTGTAAAAATTCGTGACCTGTTTAAACGTCAAATCAAACTTGTCATACAAAACCGCTGTAAAAATGAATCCCATATGATTCGCGATGTTATCACCGAGACGTGCTTTCGCAAGCTCCTTACGGTACACGCTCATCGGGATCAACCGCTCTCTCTGATTTACTCCGTGCATTACTTCTCCTCTCTGTGTCTGCCCTTGATGCAGGTATTCCAGAACCGGCAACTCGGATCACACACCTTTGTCTTGTCTCCATAGCTGCAGATCCGCCCGCTACCGTAGTAGGTCGGCGCAGCTTTAAATCTCTTTATCGCTTCGGGATCATTGTGCTTGGGTACCGGACCACTCTCAACAAATCCCAAATTTTCCTCTGTCAGCATTGCTCTCAATCTCCTCTGGGAAGTGGGGCGTTTCCGCCCCCGCAAGGTAACCAAGATGGCTTGTGATAACTATTCGGTATTCCTCGCGTTTCTTGCGTTAAATGTTTCTTTCACCCGAAGGCGGGTGTTCCAACCCATTGTTCAACAACTTATGCTCGAGATCATCAAGGTCATTGTCTCGCGGGGTAAAGTTGTTAAATGCATTTTTCTTTGCCTGCAGTCTTAAATTCTTAATCGGGAATAGGCCTTTCCAGCTATTCATGATCGACTGCTCCAGGATCTTGACCGCCGTATCGTAATTACCGCCGGACAACTCTGTCAGTTTCTTGATAGCCATTCCAATAGCACGATCAGTCATAGGAGCCTTGATCTGCTTGCGCATATCAACAAAATCAGCAAATGCCTGATTCAGTTTCTCATCATCGGGGAAGAATTCTTTTTTGGTATTTTTTTGTTTATTACCTTTCTTCCTTTCTTTCTTTTCTTCTATTGTTGTCGTTTGAATGTCGTTAGAATGTCGCTTGCTTGGCTCTTGACTGACGTTTTGCTTGTCGTTCGCTTGGTACAAATCGTACTTAACCACTGAAAATACGGTAAATTTGTTTGTCGTTTTGCTTGTCACTTCGCCTGTCGTTTTCAAATGCGAAATTGCAGTACGAATCTCGCGCTCTGTAAGTCCGGTTTCGTTTGCAAGCTTTCCGATGGAAGAAACAAAAGAGCCACGCGGAACCGGAACACCCTTGAAATTTCCATCTCGCCAATTCGCCTTTAGCAGCATATGAATAAACGCTCGTGTCGTATTGATATCCGAGTACCATTCCCAATCCAGAAGTCCGCGGCTCAATTTGATATAACTTCCATCCAACTCATTACACCTCCCGGATCAGAACTTCAATTCGGGGATTATCAGCATCTACAAAAAACTCGTCCGAGAATCCTTCGATTTCTTTCCAACCGTCATTTTGGAGCACATGCGTCTGCACCAAAGCATCCTGAATAACCTTGCGCCCGAAAGATGATATATTGTCCAGATCACGCCGCCGGTTCTTCTCGTACCACCGATATTCCATAAACACCGGTTCTTCGATTCTGATGCCCCTCATCTGCTGCTTGATGGCAAGCTTCACAAGTGCTTCATTCCGCGCCTTCATATCAGCACCCATATATCGGCTCGTCCGCTCTGCGGATATGTAATCATTGAGGTTGTTAAGCCTCGCATGCACTATCAGTAAGTATTCCAACCTCTCGCCACCTTTCGAACGTCTGTCGCATCGCCAAACGTTTTGAATGTATTTTCCTTGCCCGAGATAATTCCTTGGCAAGATATTGTCTCAGCTCCGCCTCGTCGGTCGCATTCCCCGGAACCGGGCGGTAATAGCCCTTGCCCACGTTGATAATGCAATCGCCGTTCTGATTTGCCTGCTCTATCTCTCTTCTTAACTTTCTATCCTCTAATGGGTTAGCCGGACGCTGTACTGCGTTCTCATGCCCACGAGGGATATTCTCAATCTGTATCAATAAGTTTCTCTCCCTTCACTACAATTCCATATACCTTGTACATCTGCCGGAATCGAATCACGCCCATCTGATGCGCTATCGTATGATGTTCTCTGCATAAGCAGATCTTCTTGTAATTGGAATCATCTACCTTCCGGCGATCATTCCCCATTCCGATCGCATCCTCATGGTGTATTTCCCCATCTTTTCCACAGACAGCACATTTCTTATGGATCAAACAGAAATATAAGTATCTACCTATATCATCCGTTCGGTCTATCGCATTCTCGGAAAGCGGTATTCCCCACTCTAAAGCAAATTCGAGTATCGTATTGATAAACTCACGCGCCATGTCCATAGAACAGTTAGAAAGGCTGAAATACGGATCACCGGTGCGAATCATATGCTCATACTTCAATCGTTCCTTCATTTCTTCCGGCGGGTACCCGGTCCAATCTGCAATATCTCTGATGGTGGCATACGCTTTCTTCCTCTGCTCTGCAGATATATGCCGGCCATCGTCAAATCGGATCTCTGCGTTTTTGATCTTCTTTCTCTGGAACATACCGCCAAGCCTCATACCAGGGACGGAAACTACAAGATCCGTCCCCTTATCGCTCTCTCGGTACTGCTTCACATCCACAAGTGTATACATCAATCATCACCATACTTTGCTTTCAGGCTATTCAACATAGCACCGACATCATCAGCTGATAAACTGTCCCATGTTTTCCCATTGGTTTTAATCCAATACTCAAGATTAACCTTGTGCTTGATACACATATCTTTCAGAATCTTGATATTTGCCGGACTCGGCTTCTCTTCATTCTTTGGGATTCTGTTATTAAACGGCTGCATCTCTTCCTTAAGCCACAAATTAAAACCAAGGCCTGTATGTATCGCCACACACTTCACAAATGACCTGCACATACTGTTCCATACTCTCTGCTGGCTCATAGAATTATCCTTGACTGGATTAGTACCATTCATAACCGGCGACTGCATCTCGTATTTGTTATCATCAATAACAACCTTAATTCGTGTCTCGTAACACCGGTTCGTATTTCCTTTACTGTCTTTAAAGTCATTTTCTGCCATCCGCAGGCTGCTTCCGGTCTTTTCATCCGGAATAGGCACCCAATACACTTTTTCTGCTCCATTCTCATGCAACAGATCGATGCATTTCGCCCAATTCAGATATGTCATTCCGTCTCGCTCCTCGCAGTACGGAGTGACATCAATATTTCTCATTTCACTCCACGCCTTAAGCGCCATATACCATATCCTCCAAATTCATTGTTATCTGCCCGTCCTCGCCATCCTTATACATGGCAAGAATCTTTTTCTTTTGCTCCTGCGACCTCTTCCGACACTCACATCGCTCACCAGGATCTAAGTTACTGCCACACCAAGGGCATTCTCTGTAATACATCAGTCGATCTCCACCCTAAATTGCGATTCCATACAATCCGGACAATATAATTCACCGCCGATGTTGTATGCATGATCATCCTGAATATGTTCCTCACAGCACACGCATACAGGTCTGCGATCAAGCTTCTCATCCATCTCCGCCTCATGCATACAGAAATAATCGTAATTGTCCGGCATGTTCATGCTGCACCTTCCAATCTATGGATCTCAAAGATACGCTTCGCATCGTTTTTCTTCATGCAGCCGAACACCTCTTCTATCGCATCATCACTCAATCCATCACTAAGTACGTTGAATATGGAATCTTCAACCTCTGCCAGAAGCTGGCAGTCTGCATCCATGAAGATCAGACCGCCGGCATCATTTATCAAATTTGTTACCGCCTCGCATCCTGCGTAGGCTTTCAATAATTCCTTAATCTGTTCTAAACTCAATTTTTCTCACGCTTGTCTTGCTTTCGTTCAAAAATTCGGGTAAAATAAGATGAAATGTTTTAGGATCATCTCGATTCTGAAATACCCTACAAGATGGATTCATGCTTTGGTCAGCGGGTCCATCTTTTTTTGTTCTGCATCAAGCACGCTCTGGAAATCCGCTTCTGTCTCTTTCCCCTTACGTTGGGTGTCCGTGCGGTCCGTATCGCGTTTGCTCTGTAGCAGGTGGTAATCACTAAGCAACACACAGCCTACTCCCTTCATGCAGATTTACGGAGGCTTTCGCTTCTCCGATTTGTTTTCTTGTGGCGCTTGTTGATATCATTGATCACATAGCCAAGCCACATGATCCAAAGACCACCGAGCGTCAACCAGAACATGATCATTCCCGCAAGACCATCACTGTCAAGCGCGCATGCGCTGATCAGAAACACTCCGAAGCCGATCGCCATCAATACGTTTCCTACTTTCATCTGTCTCCTTCCTGCTTGTCCGACAAGCCACCGCAGTGGCTACTTTGCTCGCGTATATCCAGCACCCAAAGCGAAATTGTCGCAAAGCTCATTAATTTTATCCTGAGGTATATCTTTTGGGTCAATCTGCTTCCATTCACCTGTTTTGGAATCTCTAACCCAAGTTCGGTATGTAGCCTTGTTCGGGTATCTTGCCATAACCCCACCTCCTGTTAATATGTTATTAACTGTGCCTGTACATGGTTCTTTAACTTCTACATTATTAGTGCTACAATCTCCTTACAGGACGTTGCCGCGTCCGAGTATTAAGAAAGGGGATCATTTACATGGCTATGCTTAATAACGAAGCAGCTCTAAAAGTTGCGAAAGAATTGACCTTATCAGCAATGGAAAATAAAATGATTGCTGGATCAAGAGATGCAACAGAAACTGCAAACAACATATATGAGTTATATAAAACTTTGTACGAAAAGCTTTCTGGAAAAGAAAACCCATAATTAATATGTTGTGGCTCTTGCAGACATAAGATCTGCAAGAGCTTTTGTCTTTTCTGCGACCTCATGTTCTCTCTCTTTACCAGAAGAAATAATTTCACTGATATGACCCGCCAGTGCTTTAATAAGGTTATCTACTTCTTCCACGTTCTCACTCTCCTTTCTGTTCAAATTACTATTGCGAATCTTTATATTTGTTCTTATAATTTTTGTAAAAACATAAGAAAGAAGGATACATATGAAAAAACACCTCGTAACGTCAATTTATCTTGACAGATGCATCAAAACGATCGAACAAAACTGCTTCACGAATCCAAGTGGTGCATTTGTTGGCGAATCGCTTTCTGAATTTTGTTCAAATTCCAAAAAACTCTATGCCCTACACCTATTGGAAGCATCAGGCGAAATCCGCATGCTTATTTCCAGCAACTCTGAAATTCCTTCCGTGGTATGGCTCGAAAACAAAGGCATGCTTCACTCCTATACCAAATGGGCCAAAATCATATCTGCTGTATTTGGATTTATTGCAGGTGTCATTTCAACTACTGTGATCCCATATGTTTTTCAACTCATACTACTCCGGTAGCTTTCATGATCAACCGAATCAGCACACCAACAATTGCTCCGGCAATTAAGCCACCAAAAAAATACTTATCCTTCATATTTCTTCCATCACTCTCCTTTCTGTTTGTTGATCCGGCTAATCTGTGCTGAATAAATAATCAAGCGTACAAGCCGGAAATTCTTTCTTTATTGATACCATTTCGCTTCTCTTGAACTCCGTTGCACCAGACATCTTATTTTTTAAGCTTTCATAATTAATGCCTGTTTTTTCAGCCAAAGCCTTAATGGTCAACTTATTTCTTGCCATTTCGGCATTTAAGTTACTAAACAAATTTCCATCTCCTTTCTTTTTGAATTACCCTGTGTCGTAACTCATATCTGTATTATATACCCTGCATCGTAATTGTCAACCCCCAAAAGTAAACTTTTTACTCTGCAAGGTAATTTATTGTTTACAGAAATTAAATAACGGAGTATAATCAAGACATAACGGAGGTAAGAAAAATGGGACTTACAGATAAATTAGATATACTTATGAAAGAAAGAAATATAAATAAAGCAGAATTAGCTAGAGAGTCTGGAGTGCCATACACAACAATCGATGGCTTTTATAAAAAAGGCTCTGAGAATGCGAAATTATCTACATTGAAGAAACTATGTGCGTATTTTGAATGTTCATTAGACTATTTAGCCGATGATAATGTGCATACCGAATCAACCACAATGGCAGCTCACTTCGATGGAGATGAATATACAGAGGAAGAACTCGACAGAATCAAGGAATTCGCTGCATTCGTAAAATCAAGTCGCAAATAGTCCGTTATATTGGACATATATAAGATTATTCTTTTCGTAGGAGGTGAATACATTGGAATTAACCATAGAAGAACTACAAAAGATATGTATACCAGAAAATATTATAATGACCATGCATGCAGCCAAGCGGCTGGAACAACGAGGTATTTCGCTGAAAGAGATTATGGATTGCATAATGACAGGTGAAATCATAGAACAATATCCTGATGATTATCCATATCCAAGTTGTCTTACTCTTGGAAATATAAATACTTCCAAGCCACTTCATACAGTAGTTGGCACCAACGGAGAACAGCTTTGGATTGTTACAGCCTACTACCCTGCACCAGAAAAATGGTTAGATGATCTTAAAACCCGAAGGGAGGAATAATTTATGAAATGCTTTTTATGCAAAGGTGATATGACAACTTCCACAACAACTTATATGACAACTTACAACAATTGCTACATCATCATTAAGAATGTACCATGTTTCAAATGTGATCAGTGTGGCGAAGAATTCATCAACGGCTCTACAATGATGAAGATCGAATCTATTGTAAATAAGCTGAAAACTATGCTGACAGAAATTGCAGTCGTAGATTTTCAGAGTGCCGCATAAATCGGGAGTGATCTGCTTTGAACAAATACGAAGAACTTCTAAATGATGCCAACCAATCAAACGTGACCATTACAGATCAGTTTGATTTGTCTGGCACACGATTTAAGGGATTGTACTGTGATGGCACAATTGCTCTTAACAAAGACATGTACATCGAATCAGAAAAGACTTGTGTGCTTGCCGAAGAACTCGGTCACCACTACACCACTGTCGGTGACATCATGGATCAGACGGACGTATCCAACCGAAAGCAGGAACGACGCGCCCGGATCTGGGCGTACCACAAGCTGCTCTCTCTTAACGATCTGATTGATTCGTACAAATGCGGATGTCGGAATCAGTTTGAGATTGCGGAGCATCTGAACGTTACGGAGAAGTTTCTAGTGGACTGTTTGGAATATTATAAAGAAAAATATGGTCTATATGTACGGAAAGACAAGTATTTGATATATTTCGAGCCGCTAGGTCTACTCGAATTATATAAATAACATATTTTTAAGGAGGCTATTTATGAAAAAAATCAAAAAACTCGTGATTGCCGTGTTAATGCTTGCGCTGACAGTCACCATCATTCCGGTATCATCAACCCAGGCCGCTGTAAGACTAAATGCGACCAAGAAAACTTTGAATGTTGGGCAGACCACCACGCTTAAAGTAAAAGGCACATCTAAAAAAGTAAAATGGTCATCAAGCAACAAAGGCATTGCTTCTGTTACACAAAAGGGAAAAGTTACTGCAAAAAATGCCGGAACAGCAACTATTACGGCAAAAGTATCCGGTAAAAGTTTAAAATGCAGAATTACGGTTAATCAGAATTTCTATAAGATCGGACAGACATGGACTGTACCAGGTCAGTGGAGCATAACCATTAATTCGGTTCAAGAAACATCATACCGAAATGAATACGCAGACACGAATCCAGAAGCAGTGTATATGATTGATTATACTTACGAAAACCTCGGCTATGTAGATCAGAATGGTATTATGAATGGACTCTTTTTGGATTTTGAGCTTTCACAAATTGTTGATGCAGTTGGATACACCGGATACGCATATCCAGGAGACATTACCTATTATTCTCAGGAAATTCCAATCGGGGCTAAATGCCATGCGCAGTCTTGCATTGGTGTTGATCACAGAGGTAATTTCAAATTATATTACGATACATATGATGGAAATGGAATCGACAGAAAAGCAGCTTTTGAGATAAATTTATATTAAAACCTCATTTGCACTACTGTTAATACTAAAAAGTAGCGCCCTCGTTCTTGTAAACTAAGGCGCTACTTTTGTAAAAACTATTTTACCGGCAGCTAGGCTTCATCTAGCTTTCGGTTCTCTTGTTAAGTGTATTATATGTCATACAACCATTTTTGTCAATTTAAAACCGCCCTGCTCTACTAAAGCAAGAGCAAGTACCTGGACAATATAATAACCCTTATGTTTTATTAAATGAACTGAATGCCCCCCTATACCATAAATCAACCCCTAAATATAAGAGGAGGAAAAATTATGACAAACACTGTACTAGATAAACTTATCGAACAAAATCGTATGCCAGTTCTTTTTATTGGCTCCGGAATATCTAAACGATATTTATATAACTATCCAGATTGGAATCAATTACTAGAACGCTCATATAAAAAAGTAAGTGACGATGACTATCCATTAAGAAAACTACGTGAACAATATAATCGTCAAAACTTATCTGATTTTGAATCAAATGCTAGACTTGCCACCTTTATAGAAAATGAATTTAACGCTGCTTTTTTTGACAGAAAAATCAAAATAGGTAGAACCAAAAATCCCAAATGGGTCAATACTGGTGTTTCTCCTTATAAAATGTTCTTGTGTTATTACTTCAAGAAATGTAGCGTATATCATTCTGGAAAAAACAACTTAGAAATTTCCAAATTCAAAGCTTTACGCAATAAAGTTTCAGCTGTTATTACTACTAATTATGATCCATTTCTTGAAAAAGAAATTTTTAATGAAGACTTTCATGTTTTTGTGCATCAAAATGAACTATTCTCCTCTGATAGTTATGATATAGCAGAGATTTATAAAATACACGGAAGTTGTACTGATGCTAACTCAATAATAATTACAGAGAATGATTATGACAAATTTGCAGATACAAGGAAACTGATTATCGCCAAAATGCTTACTTTATTTGCAGAGTCGCCCATTGTGTTTCTTGGATATTCTTTTACAGATGAAAACATTCAAAAAATCATTTCCGATTTTCTGAGTTGTTTAACTTCTAAAGAATTATCAAATATAGATGAACATTTTGTTTTTGTAAGCTATAAACAAGGCGAAAAAGGTTTAATAGAAATTCGGCGTACTATCACAACCCGTTATGGTGCAGAGATACCAATTACAGAAATTCAAACAGACAATTATTCCTTAATTTATGATGCTCTAAATAAGATTACCCCTGGCATGTCACCTAAACGGATCAGAGATACTCGAAAAATAATTAAAACCATTGTTGATGAAAACGCCACTACCCATAATGCAGAATCCATCATTGTTGGTATTGATGATTTATCTAATATTGATTTATCATCTAAGCCTTTAGCAGTTGCCATAGGATATCGTGAAAACATATTGAGTAAAGTTGGTTATGGTCCACTTGCTGATGATGAAATTATAGAAGACATTTTATATAATAACAAACATTTTGATTCTGAACAAATGTGTAAAGAACGATTTAAATCAATTTCCAGAACTCGCTTACTTCCAGTGTTTAAATATGTTAAGGATTATCCTGACTATACAAAAAATATGAAGCTTTTCAATTATGTAAACGAGCATAATAGCATAAATAAAATTATTTCATTAAATATAGAAAAGCAGATTAAAAATGTCCCTGCTATAACGAATATTGAAGATCTACAGGTACAAATTTCTTCTCTTGTTGGTGCAAATAAAAAATGTGGTTTGCTTCTCAAAAATATAAGCAATTTTACTATAACTGAGATTAGGAATATTTGCCAAAATATTTTTCAAGAAGATCGTATTGACGCCATGAAGTCTACTCACTTTAAACGTTGTATTATGTACATAGATTTGTATGAAAATTATATATAAAAATGAGAAAAAGCTGACAGACATTTTCTGGTACACACCAGAAACACCATCAGCTTATCTCATAAAAATAATAAGAACATTTCTGCTCTATGTTCTTTCGTTTGTAAATGGTGTACCAACAATTCTTTGTCGGCTTAACCATGAGCATATTATATATTTCAGTTTCCAAAATGTCAATATTTTTACTGACATTTAATTAAGAAAAAGGTCCCCAACGCTACCAACGCAGAGGACCACCAAGCTCCCGAATGATACGAAAGCCCTAGACAAGCACATTGTACCATTCTCGGAGCAGCTGCGCAAGCGGAACACCCGTTCCACGCTGGCTGTTATTTTTGTACCCAAAAATCAATACAATATAGAGAAAGAGGTGTAATGTGCTATGAAAGAAAAAGTTTCAGAACGCAAAACAGGCGCGATCTACATCCGCGTATCTACCGACAAACAGGAAGAACTCTCTCCTGACGCGCAGCTTCGACTACTGCTCGACTATGCCAAAAAGGACTCCATCGATGTGCCGAAAGAATACATATTCCAGGACAACGGAATCTCCGGCCGGAAAGCCAATAAGCGTCCGGCATTCCAGAATATGATTGCGCTGGCGAAGTCCAAGGAGCATCCGATCGATACGATCATCGTGTGGAAGTTCTCCCGATTCGCGCGTAATCAGGAGGAATCCATCGTATACAAGTCATTGCTCAAGAAGAACAACGTCGATGTAGTGAGTGTGTCAGAACCGCTCATAGATGGTCCATTCGGCTCTCTGATCGAGCGCATCATCGAATGGATGGACGAATACTACTCTATCCGCTTATCCGGTGAGGTAATGCGCGGAATGACGCAGAATGCCATGCGCGGACATTATCAGAGTGATGCCCCGATCGGTTACACATCACCGGGCGATAAGAAGCCGCCGGTGATCAATCCGGATACCGTACAGATCCCGCTTATGATCAAAGATATGTTCCTTTCCGGATCCACCCAGCTTCAGATTGCACGTAAGCTGAATGATAGCGGATATCGTACCAAGCGCGGAAATCTTTGGGATGCCCGAGGCGTGCGCTATGTGCTCGAAAATCCGTTTTATATTGGCAAGTCCAGATGGAATTACACCGAGCGCGGCAGGCGGCTTAAACCGGCGGATGAAGTGATCTACGCAGATGGCAATTGGGAAGCCTTATGGGATGAAGATACCTTTAAGGAGATCCAGAAGCGTCTTGCCCTCAATATGCGTAAGTCCAAGTCTCGTGATATCTCCGCGGCCAAGCATTGGCTGAGTGGTCTGCTGATCTGCTCCTCATGCGGCGGCACATTGGCTTTTGGTGGTGCTCACAATATGCGTGGATTCCAATGTTGGAAATACAGCAAGGGTTTCTGTTCAGAATCTCACTACATCAGCACCGGTCCGATTGAGAAAATGGTTCTCGAATACTTGGAAGCTGTGATGCACTCTCCTGCGCTTTCCTACACGGTTATATCCTCTTCGTCCGTTGATGCAAGTTCAAAACTATCGGATCTCGAGCGTCAGCTTCAGAAAATAGACGCCAAGGAAAAGCGAATCAAGGCTGCATACCTAAATGAAATTGATACGTTGGAAGAATACAAGGCAAATAAGACTGCGCTCGAGGAAGAACGCCGGACCGTTGAAAAAGAGATTGAAGAACTCACCCTGTCGGATGTAAAATATTCAAAAGAGGATCTGGATAAGAAAATGAAGCAAAACATCTCCGATCTGCTCCGGGTGCTCCGGGACGAATCGGCAGATTATATTCAGAAGGGGAATATGATGCGCAATGTTGTGGATCACATCGTGTTCAATCGTAAGAATACAAGCCTTGATGTGTTCCTAAAGCTTGTAGTTTAGCGGTTTCTGACCGTTATAGGGTATTGCAGTACCGACCGCCATACTGACTTATGATATAAGACGCAAGCTTCGCATTCGGCGTGCTGATTTTAATCGGATACTGCAATCGTTTTTCATAACTCCACATAGATCATCTTCCCCCTTCCCAAGGCATCGGACCTTCGTTCCAGTTCCATTCGTCAGCATTACTCTCCCCAAACGCATTCAGTGGTCCGTACTGCTTTTCATATGCCATCTTCGCATTTCGATACAGCTGCGTACACTGATTAAAATAATCCAATGCTGCCTCATCATCCGGATGCGTATCAAGGTAGAGCATCATATCCACCGCACAGAACCCGAGTGTTGCAATCCATTCGTAGAGTTCCTTTTGATTCATCGGCTGCATGCTTCCTGCTCTGTTCATCTGCATCGCCCTCCCTGTCGCATCATGCATTTTCCGGTAAATGGTTTGTCGAGTTCCGGAAAAATCGTTCCGGCCTGCAAAGCCTTCTTAGGATCATACACCTTTGTAAAATTCTGCCACGGAACATAAGCCATGCCCGGTGTCTGCCAGCTGCATTCTTCCTTTTGATCCGCGGACGGGGAATGCGGCATACACGGACTCATAGGATGTGTATGATCCATTTGATTCGTCTGATTCATAAAATCCATATTCTTAAGACTTCCTAAAATAATTTTCCTTATATCATATGAGAATATGGCAAAAAGGGAACTTTTTCGCAAAACAAAAGAACCGGACAACGCCGGTTCCTCTATAATGCTGGATTGATGGATTCAATTTTGCGGATGATCGACTCAATCTGCGGACCGCAGTTACCGATGCGGTCAATGTTTCTTCTCGCTTCCTTCTTCATATCAGAGATTATCTGAATCTGATACTCCATGCGGGCGCGCAGCTTCTGCCGGCGCTCGATCAGATTGTGCTTCAGTTCCACCATCTCTCTGCTGTCCACAATCGCATTGGCATGGTTGATCCACACACGGGCATCATACATGCGAAGCCGTGTCAGATACTGCACCAGCGACTTGGAATAGTAATCCAGATCATCGCTCGTCTTGCGGAATTTTTCTTTTTCACGCGCTTCATCCTGATACTGTTCAAACACATACTCCAGTTCCTGCGAATTGCGTGCATGATATTTCTCACAGGTGTAATCCACCGCATTTTTAATATTCACAAACTTGATCTTCACATGATTTTCAAGAGAGATCGCATGATTCCGGTTCACGTCTGCCCTGCGGATATCCTTTGCAGCGTCCTGATATCGTACTAGTACATAGGTTCCGGCAAGCACTGCAACAAAAGCAGCAATGGTAAGTGGCAGCGCACTGTCAAACTGAAAATACCATGCACCTGCCAGAATCATCGCAAACACCGTTGCCGTAAGAACGAGCAGATATCTGGCAGCCCTGCCTAAATTCTTCTGTGCCTGCACGGATTCATTTCTTAGAATCGCCCACTGAAGCTTCTGTCCCTCCAAGTATGTAAGATCCTTTTTGACCGCATCCATATAGCGCTCATTGTCCCTAAGGCGCCTGATAATTCCCGGAAGATGATCCTCTTCCTCCTGCATCTGTGCAAACTGCGTCTCGGTAAGCTTTCGCTTCGTCTTCAGAAACTCATTACGCTCCCTATCAAGCTTTGCGACATGCATCGCACAATCAAGGATCGGTGCACGTTCCGCCTCCGTCAATTCCTCAATGATCTGAATATCCGTCAGATAATAGGTGACCAGGTCATACTCACTGCGCGCATCCTCAAGTTCTCTTGAAGCTGCGATCATCTGCTCGCACAGATCAATGACATAACGCTTTGCCTGCGCTTCATCCGAGAGATTTAATTCTTCTACAATACTCTCGGTCTGCAGCTTGGCATACTCGCTCTGATCATAATCCTGCGCATCATATTTTTCTTTTCTTCTGCCAAATATTTTTGATAAAAACATACTCACCTATACTCTGCAGCTTCTGCGGTATTCTTCCTTCCACCGGAAAATAATATCACTGATTTCATTCTTTGCCAGCGTCTTTTCTGTTCCCTCTTTTGCCTCCGCCAGTTTCTCAAGCTGCTCCTCAAACTGCAAAAGCGCTTCCGACTTACTTGCAAGGGAAAGCTCATTTTTGATTTCCTGCATCCCCATGTCGTCAATATTGTGTTCCATCGCCTTACGCATGAAACCCGTCTCATCATGCATACACCGGAAGCAGAGCAGACATTCCCGAAGCGACTCTCTCGACTCATTTAACCGGTAAGCCTCTTCGTAGCACTTTGCAGCCTCCTCGAACAGAAAAAGCCTTGCATATGCGGTTCCCAGATTATGCCAGATATTGCCTCGAAGCAGAGCCGAAGCCTCCTTCGCATCCGGAGAATCTAAAAGTCTCTTGTATTCGTAGATTCCCGCCAGATACTTTTCCTTTTCCATCAGCTGGTCCGCACGGATCTTATTGCATTCGAAGTCCGATTTCTCCTCCATCTGCCGGATGGTCAGTACAATCTGTTGCATCTCTTTCATCGTGCAGTAACCGTTCTGTTCTAAGATTGCCAGCACAAAATCGGAAAGCAGTCCCTTCCCGCGCATAATATCACGCAGCTGCTCTGCTAACTTATAGAGTCCCATCTGTTTTTCGACCCATGTACACAATTCCTCACTCATAAAAGAATTGTCCAGAAGGAATGTGTTCTCCATAATGTAATAACACAATTCCTCCATGGAATAGAGATTCATCCCTATCCCTTCCACATAGTAAGGAAGTGCCGCGATCGGTTCATGACAATATAATAACTCACCCATAACAACCTCTACATAACCATCGTATATTTCCAGACCTTATCGGTTCCCCTGAAAAATTCACCGAATCCGAGATCCCTGATCTCGATCGCAATCTTATCATCCGCAATCGGTGTCGCCACAATGCGCACTCTCGTCGTGCGATCCGGTCTGCGGGCAAGATCGGTAAGTTCGAGTGTCTCGATCTTCGCCTCTCTACTGTTCGGCAGCTGCTTCCAGAAATCAATCTCCGGACTTCCGGACAGGATCACTTCACATTCTCCCTTCGTCTCAAACCAGTTTCTTCCGGCACTGATCAGATTAAAAAATGCGACCTTGCCTTTGTCCTTCACCTTAAGACTCAGATTGAACTTCATCTCATTCTCGCCCATGTAGATATATGGCCAGTCTTCCGTATCCCGCACGGCTGCCGCATAACATGCCCCCTTGGAAAAGAGATTCTTTCCCATGAACGCCCTGCGCCCGCGGCACATCGTGTTGAGCGAATTCTTCATCCAGCCACCATCAAATCCGTCTCCAACCAGATAAACCGTAGAGATGATCCGGTTTTCAAACGCCTTGTTCATAATATCGGAAAACGCACTGTCCCTGTCTCCCCGAAGCGTATACCGGGAAGACTCATGAATCGATACCACCTGCGGTGTCGTGCGCATATCTCGTCTTAGATCATAGGAATACAGACTGTTCTCCTCGCAGGAAAACAAAAACACATCATGCAGCCATAAGGATTCCTGCTGACTCAGCGAAAAATAGTAGAAGCTTTCCTTGTGATCCACGACCATAAAACGATCCGCCGTCAATTCCAGACGACTTGCCACCTTCCAGAACACTTCCATATTCTCTCTCGTCAGACGATCCACCGTAATGGTCAGCCTCTTCACACTCCGCCCATTGCCAAGCTTAAGGGGAAGCTCCATCACTTTTTTCAAGAATAACGCGAGCAGATCAACCGCTTCGTAATTCTCGCCTCCAACACCGATCACCTCTCCTGCGACCGCACGCCGCAGCAGGGAATCCACACAGATGACCTCGCTGGTCTTCGCCATCTTCTGCGCCTCGTCTCCGTAATACCACATACCGACATTCTTGCGTCGCGCAAGCAGCGTCGGGATATGGTAATTTTCGCTTCCGGCGATCAGGCTCACCGTCTCCGGCTCACTCATATTCAGTTCATAAAAGCTTACCATGGCATACGAATCACTGAGATCGATGCCAAGATAATATGGATTCTCCATCGTCATTCCTCTTTATATAAGCTTGAATACTTTCTTTGTAACCTCATCAAATCCGGCATACTGTTTCATATTATGGTAGAGCGATTTCTCGTCCTGCAACGTCTCCGACATCAGCATCTCATTCAGCAGATGATACCGGCTCTCATCCTTCTGCGAGTACACATCCGTGCTTGTGAGCCGGCTCGACTGCGTTACCTCCACCTGATTACCGTACTCTTCCGTAATATAGTACTGCACCATCTCTCCGAAAAACAAAACGAACTGCTTCACAAAGATACCGTCATACACATCCGGCATATCTTCCTTCACAAAATTCTCTCCGTCCTCATCCCTGCTGTAATGAAGCACCACATGCTTCTTCGGGTTGGTACGGTATTCCAGAAAGACTTTGTCATAGAGATGGTACTTGTGCACAAGCCTCTTATCTAACTTCTTGTAAAAGGCGAAGTTCATATTCCGGCACGTATATTCTGCGAGCAGTGCATCTTCCATCTCATACTGCTTTTCGTCCGGCTGGCTCACCTGTGCAAGTGACTTCAAAAGTGCCAGACAACAGGCATCATTTAACTCCATATGATGCTCATAACGATCTGTGATGACAAGCAGTGCATCCTCACTAAGCGGCGTATCCTGCACAAAATAAGCATGTGCGCGCGCGCTGATATAAGCAAGTATGACAAGATCTCTTCCATCTCCCTCATAATAGTGGGCAAACACATTTTCAACCGGCGTCAGATCCTCCTGCGCATATAGCATCTGCACAAGAATCCTCTCCTCCAGCTCAAAGGCCGGTATCTCAAACTCTCTCGCTGCTCTCCAGAGTCTGAGCATCATCTGCGACGGACCATTATAGAACCGGCACAGATAATCCAGGATCGAGTCATTATATTTCTTGTTTGCAAAAGCATTGGCAGCAAGAAGCAGCACCTTCTCATCCGCTTCCTCTTCCTCTGCAAGCTGACGGATCTTATAGCTTGCAAGTGTCACCTTGGCCGCCATACCAAACTGATCCATTCCGTAAAGTTCCATGCAGGAATATGCCTGATCATACATGCGGTTCTCCACAAGCATCTCCATCATATACTGACGTACCGCCTGTGGCATCGTCTCGTAATTTGCCTGTTTCAGATAATCCGTCACAAAAGCCTGTGGCTCCTTCGTCTGGTAGTACCGCAGAATTTCCTGTGCCATATCCGCCTGATACGTGGCATCTAATTCCTTTGCGAACAAAATTCTCGTAAAATATTTTTCATCCTCATTACCATACGTCAGGTAATTTGGCTTTTTCTCAAAATAAGAGATAATGTAAGGCAGTTCATCCGGCGCAAGTGGCATACATTTGTCCAGATAATTCTCTGTCTTCATCAGATTCTCCAGGCGATAGGAAACACTGCTGACGTATCGCCGCCCCTTCTCATCCTCGAACAATATCACATACTGATCCGAATACAGCTGGAAATACGCAGCCTGCTCCACGATCGGAACGATCTGCGGCTCCTTCAGCTGCTTCTGATAGATAATTGCCCGAACCATCTTCTGATCAAACACGATCAGCTTGCGTGTAAACAGAATACGAGCAAGACAATGCGCCAGTTCCTCATTGACCAATCCAAGATCCAGCATATCCTCATAGAGCACCGCCAGATTATCATCCATATGCTCCTGTTCAACCTGTTCCATTGCAAAATGCCCCATCGTCCGCTGATACTTTGCGTAAGTTTCCGGATCCGATTTGCGGGATGCGATAATGTTATTGTAAAGGATTGCCATCTTGCGGTACGGCAGATTGCTGTCATACTGGAAATACATCTGGATGATCTTCGGTACATGCCCGATCGCACGCTCATCCAAAGACAACAGATACGCCTCATACAGACTCGTAATGCGCAGTTCCAGTTCGATTCCCATCTCAAACCAGTTGTGATAACGCACATCAAACTTCTGTGCACGGATCAGATAACTGCATATGAAACCGACATTTTCCGGTCTTGGATCGATTTCATATGCTGCGCAGAGTAATTGATAGACGGTCTCATCAAATCCGGCATTCGGCTGCGCCACAGCAAAAATTTGTGCGGCAAGATCCGGATTTAACGCCTGATGGCGGATTGCCCAACGCAGAATACGGATTTCAAAACTGCCAAGCTTCGTAAGCAGATAGGGATCCTGCCAGATCAGATAGTAAGCTTCGATGTACAGATACGGCGATGCACAACCGTCCATCACCCAATGCTCGATCGCTTTGAGCTTATGTGCACTGTTGTTGTAATAATCTTCTTTCAGGAAGGATAATACCCAGAAAAGTAATGCAGAATCCGGATTTTCATGGAAAATCACCTCAATCTCATGCGTCATTCGATCCACATAAGAAGGTTCCCTCTCCATCAGTGTCATAATGTACAGATAATAGCCCCACTCCGGTGCATGGCGGTCCGCCCAGTCTCGCTTGAACGCATCCAGGATCCATTCTGCCTCCTGCCTCTGCCTGTTGATTACCAAAGCCTGCGCCTTCATGAGCACATACATCGGCTCATCCGGTATGATCGCATGCAGATGATTTAAGATTTCAACCGTCTCATTCGCCCACACTCCGGTCACGATCTTCTTCAGACGGTATGCCTGATACAATTCCATGATACCGGCTTTGCACTCTTTAATTTCTGCACGAAGGGATTGCTTCTTTTCTTCCGGTTTCGTTCCCTTGTACGCATAGATTTCCAGCTCATGTGTCTCATAGATGGAAGTCACTGTAATACGTGCATAATTGTTGCCCGCATGCATCTTGTCATAGTCGATCAGATACTTAAGCGTATAAGCGCTTCCCAGGAAATCCTCTGTCGTAATCTTTTTATCCGACAACCGGATGAAATCCGCATCCGTACGGATATGAAGCTCCAGATAGCCCCACTCATCCTTCCTGATTTCCACAGACTGCTGGATTGTCTCCTCCACCTGATCCAGTCTACACTCCGACTGATCCAGCGTGAATCCAATCCTGTTCTTCTTGCGGATTCCGATCAGGAACTCTTCCATATTCTGCGGCGAAGGCTTCGCACCGAGAATTCCCCGATAGATCAGATTCTCTTTGACTTCCTTTGCCTTGATGACATTGACAAAACTCTTATGATAAAAAAGCTGATAGGCTTCGCTCCAATGATCTCTTGCAAGGCAGGTAAAATCATACAGATTGCGCACCGGACCGATCGAACTCTCCGCGTACAGCTTCGTTACAGACACACAAAAAGAAAGGCTGTACACACTCTGATTGCAGACAATCACAAAGTCACCCTTCTCTTCCTGACCTTCTACCAGGCCCTTGCTATAAAATTGATACCGAATCCGTACTTCTTCGCCTTCAAACTGCGGAGTCAGACACTCCATTCTCGGGCTCGTAGAGTACACCACGCCGCGCGCCGGCACATGGTTTGTGCTGGTAATCGTAAAATTGCCAGTGTACTCCTGTCCCTCGATCACCTGAATGCTTAATTCTTCTTCCGGGAGTGAAAGCGACGGTTTCTCGTATTCGAACTTGCCTCTGGCTATCTGCCTGATTCGTTTACGCACAGCCGCACCTACTTTATCTAATGAATATCACCATTATAGTCGATTCTACCTTGCCTTGCAACTGCGAATACCACTGATTTTCGCGTAGATCCACTCGACAGCAGCACTCAGATAGCGCAGCGCCGGCTCCGTAATGATCGCGAATACGATCATCAGCATCGCGCACTGTTTCGAGATACTTGTGATTGCAAAGAATTTGCTGACAAAAAGCATGCAGAACAACCAGCCGGCGATCACACCGATCATCATGATAATGTGTCCCACGTTCATCGGCTTTGCAATGCGATACAGGATCATAAACCCTACAATGGCAACGAGGATCGTGCAGGAAGTCGACAGACAATCCAGATCCACCGAGAATTCTCTACAGAAGATAACCAGCCCGCTCACCACGATAAAATCCGTCAGTCCTGCCGGAAGTGCCTTGACCAGCACATTCGTCAGGAAATGACCGCGGATCGGATTCTTATTCGGCTCCAAAGCCAGAATAAACGAAGGAATTCCGATCGTAAACATACTGATCAGTGAAACCTGTGTCGGTTCAAGAGGATAATCCAATAACAGAATGACTGAGAAAACAGCAAGCAGCATTGAGAAAATATTCTTTACAATATATAGTGCTGCCGTCCGCTCAATATTGTTAACCACGCGACGCCCTTCTGCCACAACGGATGGCATACGCGAGAAATCGGAATCAAGAAGTACCAGCTGCGATACGTTCGAAGCAGCATCACTTCCGGATGCCATCGCCACGCTGCAATCCGCATCTTTTAATGCCAATACATCATTGACACCGTCACCGGTCATTGCAACGGTTTTCTTATGTGCCTTAAGTGCCTGCACCAGCATACGTTTCTGGTTCGGAGTCACACGTCCGAATACCGTATATTCTTCGACAGCATTATAATAATCGCTCTTTGTCTTTAAAACAGATGCATCCACATACCGTTCTGCATTGGCGATTCCGGCCTCCTTTGCAATGACCGATACCGTAAGCGGATTATCTCCGGAAATCACCTTAATTTCCACTTCATTTTCCGCGAAATAAGTAAATGTCTCCTTTGCACCTTTTCGGATTGGATTGGCAAGCATAACAAATCCCATTGGGACAACCGGTTCCGTCAAAGGTTTCTTGGTCAACGTTCCCTCATACTCTCCGAACACAAGCACACGGTAACCTTTACTGCTGTACTCTGCAATCTGCTCCTGATATTCTTCAAACTGGCTGCGCAGCACGAATTCCGGAGCTCCGATCACATAACTTTTTCCGTCTTCCATGATTGCACCGGAGAATTTGGTCTCGGATGAAAAGGAAAAAACTTCTTTTGCATGCATTCCACCGTTTTCCGTAAAATGTGCCTGTAATGCTTCCATTGTTGCGTTATCCCTGTTCTGCGCACGTACGACATCCGCCAGAATCTTCGTCGTAGCATCTTCATCCACACCGTCAAGCAGCTCGACCTCATACACATGCATTCCCGGTTCCGTGATTGTTCCGGTTTTATCCACACACAGCACATTGACACGTGCCAGTGTCTCGATGCATTTCATATCGTGGATCAATACTTTCTTCTGCGCCAGACGCACGGAAGATACCGCCATCGCAACACTGGATAACAGATACAGTCCTTCCGGGATCATACCGATGATGGCGGCAACCATTCCGGTAATGCTATCATGAAGTGTGCCCTCGTTATAAATAAAAGACTGCACAAACAAAGCGATCCCGATCGGAATGATAATAATTCCCATAACCATGATCAGATAGTCGAGGGAACGGATCATCTCGGACTGCTCGCCTTTTTTGCTTTTTGTTGCCTGTAATGTCAGTTTGGAAATATAAGAATCTTTGCCGACTTTCTCGAGGCGCGCATACGCCTTTCCGGACACGACAAAACTTCCGGAAAGCAGCTGGTCGCCCGCTCTCTTTGTAATCTCATCCGACTCACCCGTGATCAGTGACTCATTAACCTGAAGTTCTCCGTCAATTACCTTAGCATCTGCAGGAATCTGGCTTCCGGCAGTAAACTCAACGACATCATCAAGTACCAGCTTATCTGCAGAAATCTTCGCCTTTTTCCCATCACGAATAACCACGCTCTGTGGCGCATTCAAAATAGAAAGCTTATCCAGTACCTTCTTCGAATGTACCTCCTGAATGATACCGATACATGTATTTGCAACAATGATCGGCAGGAAAAGCATATCGCGCCACGCACCGACAATGGACAACAATACCGCAATAATTGCAAACACAAGGTTAAAATAGGTAAACACATTTGATTTCACAATGTCAGAAACTGACATTGTTGATGATTCCACTTTATAATTATCGGCATGGCACGCAAAGCGCTCCTTCACCTGTGCTGCGGAAAGTCCAGTTCCAGGATCCGCCTGCACACGGGTAAGTGGTATTCTTTGCTCCATTTCCATCTCTGTATGATTTTCCATATCATTTTTCACTTCCTATGTATTTTCTGTTATTATACCCCCTTTTTAATCAAAATTCGCTCTTTTTACAAATTGTTTCCAAAACTTTAATAATTTCTGCAAATTCGTGGTTGCAGGGATGAAGTTTCATTCACGATTCACGAAAATAGGACGCATGCTTAAAGCATGCGTCCCAAACTTTTCTCTATTTCGTCCAAATTTTCGTAGCACAACTTGCCTGTTTGAGTTCGCTTTCTGCAATCAGCCTCTTACCATCGTAGACCAATACCCGGACTTTGTAATAGTATTTTTTGCCTTTCTTACCAGTTGTGTTCGTATAGCCATTCACCTTCGTGGTCTTTAACAACTTGTAACCGGAGTTCTTCTTCGTCGAACGGTAGAAACGGTATTTTACCGTATAGCCCATCGACTGGATCTCGCTGATGAGGCTCTTGTTGTTCTTCGGTGCGACCGTAACCTTGACAGACTTCTTGCCCGTCGTCTTCGTTGTTACCTTAAACTTCGCGTTCTTTATCAGTTTCTTGACGCGGGCGATATTCTGCGCCTGAATCAAATCCTCTGCCTTTGACTTTTCTACAACTGCAAAGGTAGAGAAATGAGGTGTCGTGAACTTGATATAGCTGTCCGCGCCCACGGTTTCTACCGTGTGGTTTAAGATCTGGCAGATGCCATTGTCATCGATGTAGATAACGAGAGCATCCTTAGCCTTGATGTTTTCAGGCATCGGCAACGTTACATAAGCCTTGCCGCCGTCAAAATCATGAACCAGCTTGCCACCAATGCTTGCGGCGAGATCAAAGATCCTGCCGTTTTTGCCGACGATATCCTTTGCTGCGTTCTGTGCTTTGGTGAGCCGGGTGTTTTCGCTGACTGTAATCGTTACCGTGTCACCTTTTGCTTCCTTTGCAATGGTCTGTAACGTCTTGTTATCCAATGCCACTTCACCGCTATCGGTCTTGATGACCAGATCCGCGTCGGTTTTCGCTACAATCTCCTCTATCGCAGTTTTTGGAATTTCAAGCTCCGTGGATTTGGCGCTGCCCGATGCTGCATCGGCTGCGGTGGATGTTACAGTGATTTCTACCGTGTCGGATTTGTGATCCAGCGCCTGTTTCACCAGTTCCTCTGCCAGTTCTTTGGATACGGCTGCTGTCGTCTTGGAAACCGTCTGCCCCTGCTCATTCTTCGCGGTTTTGGTCTTGGTTTCCTTGATCGTGGTCTTGGTGGCGATACCGCTGCTACTGTCTTTTTCCGTTATCACATCGCTGTCCGGTGTAGCCGGTGCTGCCGCACCGCCGCCTCCGCCCGATGTCGATGTACCGCCTCCACCTGTGGAGCCCCCACCTGTGGACTGAGGCCACAGAGTAATCGTGCCGGTCAGCGTGTTATAGTTCGTCGAATCTGTCGGTATAAACAGCCAGGTGTACGCTTTGCCCTGTTCCACCTTGGCAGATGAATCCAGTTCTGTGGACTTATCCGCGGAGTCTACCCATTTCACGCTGCCTTCCACCGCTTTTCCGGATGCTTTGAATAACGATTCCCCATTTTGGGCATCAGACGTTAAATTCGCATCCGCAAGGGTCTGACCGTCCATGGTAACCGGTGTATAGTTCGGCACACCGGTAACGGTTGCCTTTTGAACCTTAATCGTCGTTACGCCCATTGTTTTGACATATTTTGTCGTATCAGCCGGTGTGAAGGTCCATGCTGCCACATAGTCTCCCACCGGACCCACCTTTGCATCCGGATTGCCCCATGCAAAAGTACCTTTTACCGCCGTATCACCATCCTTCATCGTTCCGGAGAGCGTGATCCGTGAGAGTGTATCGCCATAGGTGAGCGTATTTGTGCTCATGGTCGGCTCTCCCTGCGGCACCTTCAGGTCTGCCGCATCGACAGTGATAGTCAGGTCAAAATCATCATAATTGGCCGATGAAACCGTTACTGTGATCGATCCGGCTTTCATCGGACCATCCGCATCTGCTGCATCTTTATCGATCTGCAGCGTCAGCACGCCATCCTTGATGCGGATGTCGTTATCCGTCACTTTGTAGACACTGCCCGCTTCCGCATTCCACCGGGCAGTGTAGCTCAAATCGCCATAGCTGCAAGGATCGGGCAGTTCAGGCAGTAACTGGGATAAACCATAGGTATAGGTCGCCGTTGTATGGTTCGCAACGATGAAGCTGCCGCTATGCTTTGTCAATCCATCTGCAGATGCCTTCGTGATGCTGGCATAAGGATACGTATAAGTCGGATCAGAAGACGCAAATGCATAATTCGTATTCTTCATCACAAAGGTCATCGATGCCGTCTTAGCCGTGCCTGCATCCGCATTGTCATACCTCGCATTCATCACCGTAAAGTCTGTCCCCTGCTTCAGCGCAATACGATCGTCTGCATTTGACAAATCTCCGCCATTCTTCACAAAGCCGTCAATCTGAACCTGCACCTGTGCCGTACCATCGTACCCTTTCGTAATCGTAGAACGATCGTTACCGGAATACGGTGTAGTGCTCAGCAGTATCGGCGCAATCTTTACCTTCATGCGCTGCGGCTCACTATCATCATGGTAGCTGTCTCCCACAGCCTTGTACCATACGGTATATTCCTTTGCCTCCGTGCCCTGCGGAATATCTGCACTGTAAGTTGTGCCGTCCAGACTGTATTGCATCTCTCCGCCGTCAGCTTTACCTGTGTCTGTAATCAGCTCCTGTGCGCTGCCGGTGTAGCTCAGACCTGCGATCGCCGTAGGTAGTGTCTCTACCGCAGCCTTTCCCTTGGTTACCGTCAGCTTGTAGTCCTTCACAGCCGTCTGCCAGAAATATGTGGCATTCTTGTCATCGCTTTTATACGCCGTAATGGTGCAGAATACATCCAGCGTATCACCAACGTTCACACCTTCAAATCGCGGTTCCGTGCCGCCATACGAAAAGGTTCCGTCGCGCAGCCTGACATCACCGAGCGATAGCACATCTTTCTCCGTTCTGCGATACCATTGAATGAAATAGTAATCCGGGGTCGTGCCGTTCGTGTCTGTGATCGTCGGCAGGAAGCTGGCAGACACCTTTGCACCATGCTCAATCTCCCCTGTCCTGTTGCTGGCCGTAATCGTTGCCGAAGCCTTTGTTACGGTATAAGCTCCGGTTTTAGCTGTACCGCTCGTATCGATAGAGCCTACAGCGCTAAGACTCTCATAACGGTCGCCATCCTTGATGTAATAGCCATCCTCTACCCAGTCCATCAGAGCCATTCCATAGACCCTGTCATAGCCAGTGAAACTGCTGCCCTCTTTCAGCGTGATCTTCGCAGTCTTATCACTCGCGGTGATCCGACCGACAGAAATTCCGCTATCCACGGTAAGGCTTGCGCCGGCATTCACTGTGACATTGGCAAAGGAGCCGTTCTTTCCTTCGCTCTCGTCCGTGATGGTCAGATTGACACCATTGTCAAGCGTCAGCGTGCCACCGGTGATTTTGTGTCCGTTGAGGTCGATGACCGTGGCATATTTATTCTTGATAGTGATATCTTTGAGCGTTGCGTCCGTGAAGAGCTTCAGCTTACCACCAGAGGTGTTCCCCCAGCCATTGATCGCATCGTTCGCACCCTGATTCATGTCAGTTTCATCGGAAGACTCGCCACAATAGGTTCCCTTGGATACCCACTCACCGTATTCAAACAGATAGTAGAGACCCGCAATGTTCTTCGTGCCGCAATAGTCACAGGTTCTGTCTGTAACACTGTCATGCTGACAGCCTGTAATCGTGACATTCTCCACGGCATGACTGCTTGTAATCTCTGTATCATACGGCACAAACGCCTTGTCGCCGGTGGTGTACCGGAACGCATAGCCGGAGCGATTTCCGTCCAGCAGATCGCCCAGCTTCACGCTGCCGCCCTCCGGACCGTTATAGATAATCTTATCAAAGTTGCCTACTTCAAATGAAATCTGCGCCTTGCTATCAGCGATTTCCAGTGTACCGATGTTTATAATATCTTTCCTTACTCCGATGGAAGTCAGCTTGCCATTTTCTACACGGATTCCGCCAAACGTGCCCTCCTCAAAATCTTCATTGAACTCAAGCGTACCACCATCATTTACACGGAAAGTGTGGGGATCATACTGCGCCTCTGTGCTGGTCTCACTTTTCCCTGTGCCGGTGACGGTCAGCTTGCTGCTGGTACTGGTATCGTCCTTACTGCTCTGCCCCACGGTAATTCCCTGAAAGGTTTCGGTCAGCCTTTTGCCGTTCAGATTCAGCGTGATCTGCTTGCCCTGACCGACAAATGCCCAAGCAAGCAGATCATCTGCCAGCAGTGTCACGGTGCTGTCGCTTTCGAGGTTGTTGTTGAAAAGATACCACAGCGTCTCGTCGTTATATTTATTACGGCGCTCTGCGTAGTAGGTGGTGGTACCGTCTTTTTCCACCTTTACGACCATCTGCGTCTTGCAAACGCTACAGGTGGTCATGCCGCCCGATTCGATCACTTCTGGATGCGTACATGTCGCGCCACAGATATTGCATTTGCCGTCTGTGAAGCCCTGGTTGTGCTCGCAGACAAAGCCGCAGGCACAGACATATTTGCCGCTAGTGCTATCCAGCTTCATGTCATGCGCAGAATGCGCCACAACGATCACATCCTCGGTCAGTGAAACATCATTCCCACTGACGAGTTCGCCCGCATTGTTCTCTTTACTTGTGTCATATTTTGCAAATGCACAGCCCGGTGCCAGCAGATCAAGAACGGTACCATAGTTTGTGTTGTTTGCATGGTCACGCACGGAAACGCTATAGAGACTCTCTCCTATTTGATTACCGCTACCCTTAATCAGGATGCTGCCTTCTTTCAGACCGCCCTCCAGCTCGCCGCCTGTAATCACCTGCAGTCCGCCGATAATGGCTGCCTTGCCGCCGAATGCCAGCTTGCCTCCGGTCACGGAAACCGCAAAACCCTTGCCGTTGTTGGTGATGGCGGCAGGGTTATTCACAGCCGAGCTGCCCTCTGTGGCATTGATAATCTTCAGTTTGCCGCCGGTCACAGTCAAAGTAGCAGCGTTGTCTGCTTTTCCAGCTACGGGCCAATTATTCAAATTCAGTGTAACTGTTTTATTGCCACCGAATGTCAGCAATTCCTCCGGCAGCTTAGCAACCGCCGAAATTTCTCTGTTACCCTCTACCTGTGCAAAGGCTTCATTCAGACTGACATAATAAAGCTGACCGTCAATCGCCACGATCTTCTGCCCGCAGGTTTTGCAGCTATCTGTTTCACTGTCAAACTCATGCTTCGTGCAGGTCAGACCGCACTGGCTGCAGGTGCCTTTCACAAACAGGCTGCCACCACTTGCATCCTTATGTGTACACGCGATAACGGCAACATCCGCTGTCAGTTTTTTGGCATCGTTGTCTTTTGCAATGACAGCACCGGTCGTACCGTCTGCGTTGTAGTTCGCAAAAACATACCCCGTCTCCAGCAGATCGAACACCGAACTGTATGTGTTGTGACCGTCTACGCTAACGCTGCCATTCACGCCATTGGTAAAGATGCCCGCCTGCAGCTTATTTGCTAATGTGGCATTGCCTCTCAGACATAAGCCGCCCTCCAGATGCGTATTGCCCTGCAAGGCAAGCGTGCCTCCGGTGGCTTCGATGGCAGGCTGCTGCTGTGTTGTTTTTCCACCTGCAATCATTGTTACGCTGCTCTCCACCGCCAATGTGCCACCAGTGAGCATCACTGCGGTATTATCGTTACTTTCAGTGCCACCCTGCCTCATTGCGCCGTCCTTCAGCGTGATGCTGCCGCCATTCATGGTCAGTGGAATGCCGTTGTCCTTTGCCATCCAATAGCACGGATCAGTACCTTCTCCTTCAACCGTGCCGCCATTACCCAGACGTATGCTTGCGTCAGCACCATCTGCAACGGTAACATTCTCGCCGAAAACCTGCAGCAGTGTGATCTCTGCACCATTTGCCGCCGCGATCGCTCCACTCAGATCCGTGTAATATTGATCGCCGCTCTGCGCCACGACCAATTGCTGACAGGTTTCACATTGTCCCTGAGCATTCGGTGCCGTATGCTCATGCGCCAAGCCGCAGCGTGGGCATTTGCCATCTATATCAAGCCCTCCGCTGTGCGTACATTTGACAACCCGGATATCATAGACATTCTTTTTCTTATCTTCAGTGTCCGTGCCCATCGCACTTGGATCAATGTATTTCGTATATTCGCCGCTGTCATCTTTCTGCATGAAGATATAGCCTGTCGGCAGCAGTGAGGAATAGTCGAGATAATTCTCCTGATAATGAGTCCAGATCGCATGATATGTGCCGCCATAGAGCTTTACTGTCGTACCCGTACCTACGTAGATCCCATTTTTCTTTTCCGCGTTCCCGCATTCGCCGCCATAAATAGTCACTGTGCCGCCCATTACGCAAACAGGATAAAGGCTTGCGGTCGCAGTCACGTTCTCCAGCGTTACGGCAGCTGCCCGAAACACTGTGACCACATGCCTACTAGCTTTTTCCTCACCCGCAAGCGTGCCGTTTTTGATGGTCACATTGACACTGCTATCGTTGAAGTAGAAGCAATATGCAGATGTCGAGGTCACTGTTTTTCCGTTCAGGTCAACGGTGTAATGACCTTTTGTGATGCCCATCTTAGCATCTCCCAACTGGCTTGTGACCGTCGTATCCGCCAGCAGCGTCACGGTGCTGGCATCGCGATCCTGCGCCGCCGTGATCGCGGCATTAAGGCTATCATACTGTCCGATAACCGTGCCATCCGAAGCGGTCACCTCCGCCACGGCATTTTCCACGGCATTTTCCGCCGTATCCGCCGTCACTGTCTGATCTTCCTCTGCCGCAAACGCATTCACCGGTATCATGGTCAGTACCATCGCCAGTGACAGCAATAATGAACAGACTTTTTTAATAATATCTTGTTCTTTCTTCAATTTCCTTCTCCTTTCATTGCCTGTATCTATGTCAACGAATCAGCCCTGTGATCAGGGCATTTTCTGTTGCTCTATAAATGCTCGGGCACCAGCCAAAGCTTCTTTGCTGCGGTTTTTGCCTCGCTCCTGCGGCTCACTCCCAGCTTGGTGAGGATGTGGCTCACATGGGTCTTGACCGTAGGAAGCTTGATATCCATCATCTGCGCGATCTCTGCATTGCTTTTATCCGCACAGATCAGATGCAGAATCTGCAGTTCCATAGGAGTCAGGCTGTCACTTGGTGCCATACGTCCCTGCAAAAAGTCCGGATAGAACACTGCCTGCATTTTGGTCGCGGATAGGAGGTGTTTGAACCATTTCCCAGTTCTGCCTTTTTCCTTTAACAAAGGAAGTACTGCCCCTCCGTAAACACTGATGCAGCGAATAAACTTGTATTTTTCCGCTGTATCAAGTGCCATATCAAGGCGTTCCTGCCAACTTTCATCCTTTTTGCGGTACAAAGCAATTGCCGTCAGCACATTCAGATGAATGCTATCGATATACCTTGCGCAGTCTTGTACATATTCTTCAAAAGGTGCAAGAGTCAGCAGTGCGGCATCTGTTTTTCCTCCCGTAAGTTCCACCATTGCCTGCGTGAAATACTGATACCGTTTCATCATGTTCAGATTCATCAGATCCTTAGGTGCCTTGCGGCGATACCATTCCTCCGCGCTGTCCAAATCACCCGTAAGTAAGTCCATTCGACACAACATAGCATCCATGTTTGGAAAAAATCTTGTAAGTTCTCTTTCCTCAAACTGTTCCCGCAACGTAATAATGGTATGGTATGCGTCCTCGCTTTGTCCGCTTGCAAGCTGGCTGCGGGCCAGCAGTCCACCTATCGCAAATTCCATGTCCGGTGTGCCACGCTGCCTGATTTCATTTAAAGAAGATACAATCTTGAGCATTCTCCCGGAGATATCCTCCCCTTTTTCGAACTTGCTCTCCGCCACTGCGCAATCTGCAAGTCCCACACCATCTCTTCCCAGAATCGTTTCCACAGGAATACGGATCGTTATGTAGAGAAAGTCGTCCCTGGAGCTCCACTCCGAAAAATCCTTACCGCCGTTCATCAGGCTTGGCAGCGCGCTGGTAACAGAGAATTCCGGCAGAACGACCTCTTTATTCGTCAATAGCTGAAATACTGCGGGTATAATGGTAGTCAGCCCCTCCGCACCTCTTTGTGGCAGCGAGATATCCAGCCAGGCAAGACGTCCTCTCGCCTGCTTGCCTGCAGCGTCCTTTTTGTCGCAGTGCCTTACATATTCCTGCAGCTTTCTGTACCATCGTTCGGAGCCTTCGTAATCCGTCGCCAATGCACAAAGCATGCTCATCGCCTGCATCAGTGCAGGCGATGCCAGTATTTCCGATTCTGGCAGACTGCGGTAATATTTTTCCATCTCGCTGTAATGTCCCATTCCCGGATGCAGTTCCGCATTGCGCACCAGCAGATCCGAAACCTTCGAGTGGTCGCCTCCTCTTGTGTAACATTCCAAAGCATGCTCATAATCTTCTTTGAGTTCGTAATACAGACCGCCTCTGCTAAAAATCGCTTTGCGCTTCTCTTCAGAACACTCCCGTTCCAGTTCCCATAGCAGGAAATCACGAAACTGTGGCCAAAAATGAAACTTATTCACGTTATCATAGCGTAACATGGTTGTTTTCTGCAAAATCTGATCCATCAACTCCCCTGCATGTGAGTTTCCGCTGACGATTCGGACCAGTTCCAGATCAAACTGTTCAAATGGCGCCAGTTCCAGCAGAAAACGCCTCATTGGCAGATCAAACCGTTTGTATATGGCAGACTCAAAATAAGAGAAAACTTCTCGAAAGCTCCGAGCCACAACCTCCGGTCCAAACGGTCTGCCTGCCGCCATATGCCTGGCGGTAATCATCACCCCCAGCGGATAGCCGATGGATGCCTTGAGTATCTCCCTGATCACGCTGCTACCTGCCTCCACGTTATATAATTGCAATGCTTTGCTTATATCATCCCGGTCAAAAAGCAGATCATCCGCCTCCAGCACATTCATAACTCCTGCATACTGAAACGCCATCAGGCATCCCGGCGGTGCCCCTCTGGAAAGGAGCACGAAGCGCTTTTGCGGCTCGATGCGAATCAGTTCGCACAGAGGCAGCCAATCCTCTTCCTCCTGCATCAGCTGCAAGTCATCAATCAGCAGAACATCCCAATCTGCTGTCCGGCTCTGTGTCGATTCTTTGGATTGGTTCTCCGTCCAATTCTTCTGGGAAAAATCTGGGTCTCCTGCGTTCAGACGGGATATCTTTTTCCCTTCTGGCACTCCTGCCAACAGCGCTTCCGCAACCACCGTCTTCCCAAAGCCACAAGGTGCGCTCAAAAAAAGGACTCGTCCTTGCCGCATAAATTCGTCGAACAGCTTTGCAATTGCCGGCTTTATGATAATATGTTCTGGCAAATTCTTCTCTCCTTCTCCATTTTTATAGTCAAATTCAGTTTTTACATTTTTTGCGATTTTTATTATATATTGATATTTTCAAGTTGTAAATCATACCAAAGTATGATGGCATTATCTTTGCAAGCTTGCTTGCTTTTTTGTATAGGGAATTCCAAAGGAATTTTCGATACAAAAAGGGACGCATGCTTAAAACATGCGTCCCAAATTCATTCACTATTTATTTTGCCGAAAGATACTCATCAATACCCTTTGCGGCCGCCTTGCCTGCACCCATTGCAAGAATTACGGTAGCGGCACCTGTTACGGCATCACCACCTGCGAATACGGCAGCCTTGCTGGTTGCACCGTTCTCCTCGGAAGCCACGATACACTTGCGGCGGTTTGTCTCAAGACCAGCTGTGGTAGAAGAAATCAGTGGGTTCGGAGAAGTACCGAGTGACATGATAACCGTGTCACAATCCATCTCATACTCAGAACCAGGAATCTCAACCGGGCTTCTTCTTCCGGAAGCATCCGGCTCACCAAGTTCCATCTTAATGATGCGGACGCCCTTAACCCAGCCGTTCTCATCAACAAGGATCTCTGTCGGGTTCTCAAGGAGATCAAAGATGATTCCCTCTTCTTTTGCGTGATGTACTTCTTCCTTACGTGCAGGAAGTTCTTCCTCACCACGGCGATATACGATATGAACCTCAGCGCCGAGACGGAGTGCGGTTCTTGCAGCATCCATTGCTACGTTACCACCGCCGACAACGACAACTTTCTTACCTCTTGAGATCGGAGTCTCATATCCATCCTTGAATGCCTTCATCAGGTTATTTCTAGTCAGGAACTCATTTGCGGAGAATACGCCGTTCGCCTGCTCGCCAGGGATTCCCATAAATCTAGGAAGTCCGGCTCCGGAACCGATAAATACAGCCTCGAAACCTTCTTCCGCCATCAGCTCGTCAATCTTAACCGACTTTCCGATCACAACGTTCGTCTCAATCTTAACACCAAGGGACTTAACGTTCTCGACTTCCGCTGCGACAACCTTATCCTTTGGAAGACGAAACTCCGGAATACCGTAGCTTAATACGCCGCCTGCCATATGAAGTGCCTCGAAAATCGTAACTTCATAACCAAGCTTTGCAAGGTCCCCGGCACAGGTCAGACCTGCAGGGCCGGAACCGATGACAGCAACCTTATGTCCGTTTGACTTTTCTGCTTTCTTAGGCTTGATTCCATTCTCTCTTGCCCAATCCGCTACGAAACGCTCAAGCTTACCGATTGCAACCGGCTCACCCTTGATTCCGCGGATACACTTGCCCTCACACTGGCTCTCCTGTGGACATACACGTCCGCAGACTGCAGGAAGTGCGGATGACTCTGAGATGATCTGATAAGCAGCCTCAAAGTTACGCTCCTTCACCTGTGCGATGAATGCCGGAATATTGATGGAAACCGGGCATCCCTTCATACACTGGGCATTCTTACAATTTAAGCAACGGGAAGCCTCTGCAACTGCCTCCTCCTCGTTGTATCCATAACATACTTCTTCAAAGTTCGTTGCACGAACCTTAGGCTCCTGCTCACGAACCGGTACTCTTACCATTGCATCCATTATTTGTCACCTCCGCAATGACCACAACCACCGTGGTGGGTGTCGCCTTCTTCATATGCAAGCTTTGCACGGCCTTCTTCTGTCCTGTACTGCTGCTGACGCTTCATTGCCTGATCAAAGTCAACGAGATGTCCGTCGAACTCCGGTCCGTCAACACATGCAAACTTGACCTCTCCGCCAACCATAAGACGGCATGCGCCACACATTCCCGTACCATCAACCATGATCGGGTTCATGGAAACAATCGTAGGAATCTCAAGCTTCTTGGTCAGAATGGTAACAAATTTCATCATGATCATCGGTCCGATGGCTACACATACATCGTAGTGCTTTCCTTCGCCGACCAATGCCTCAAGCTGCTGGCATCCGTTTCCGTGGAATCCGTATGATCCATCGTCCGTTGTCACATAGACATTGCCAGCTACAGCTTTCATCTCATCTATGTAGAATAAGAGATCCTTTGTTCTTGATCCCATGATAACATCGGCATCGATACCATGCTCATGTAACCATTTTACCTGTGGATATACCGGTGCGGTTCCAAGACCTCCGGCGATAAATACGATGTTTTTCTTCTTGGTTTCCTCAAGGTTTTCTTCCTGACAAAGTTCAGAAGGACAACCGAGCGGTCCTACAAAATCCTCAAGTGCATCACCCTCGTTTAAGCTCATCATACGCTCGGTTCCTGCGCCAATGGTCTGCACAACGATGGTAACGGTCTCCTTTACTCGGTCATAATCACAGATGGTAAGCGGAATACGCTCTCCCACTTCATCTGTCTTTGCGATAATAAACTGTCCCGGCAGACACTCCTTGGCAACACGTGGTGCCTTAATATCCATAAGGATAATGTTGTCCGCAAGTGTTTCCTTTCGAACGATTGGATACATAATTCTCCTCCTAGTGTTTTCTAATCCCTCGTAAATCTACGCTATTTCAATCATATCGAAAAAGCGTATCATTGTCAAAGAATAAATATACATTCCTTCCATAACTATACGTTATGAGAAATAAACAAGTTCATCCTCCGGTTTCTCTGCTTTCTCGATGGAAATCGGATACAGCACCGGTCCTTTGCCCTTGTACTCGCGTGCGAACTCTACACGCACCTCTGCGGTAATATCGATCCACGACTTATGTGGAATCTCATTCTCCCTGTCGTACTTGCACTTAAAACCAATGAAAGTCACGTCCTCGATACAGCAGGTCATTGCAAATCTTCCCGGTACGAAAACGCCTTTTTTCAGCTTATCCGGATTGTACACAAGTGCGCGGAACTTGACCTTCTTATGATCGTATTTCTTATAGTTATCCATCGCATCCATATACCAGATTGCATAGTCTGCATCAGATAACTCGATCACATCCTGATTGATATCAAACGGAAGCTCCTCCGGACGCTCATCGATTGTGCCGTCCTTGCGCTCATAGACGATCTGTGCCTTACGGTTGATTGCCTTGATGCTGCGACGGAGATGCCCTCTGTCTGTGTCATCATCCGTACGATTGAAGATGACAACATCACTTGAGAATACCTGTTCCTGCATCATCGCGCGCATGTTGTTCATATACATGTCAAATGTGGTGGAATCCACGGTTGCAAGTGACTGAACGATCACCCATCCTTTCGGGAGATCCGCCTCAAGCAACTTATCCATTCCCCAGGTTCCGTTGTACTCAATAAACACCTGCTCCGGGAGATAAGAATCCTGAATCTCCTGCAGCTTTGCCGGTGTAAACTCTTCCTCGGAATCGATGGTAACCAGTTTAAAATTGACCGTGGCAAGCTTTGCCTCGTCGTACTCTTTATCACCATCCTCACACATGATGATGATACCCTTGGCGCCGTCCCCGAACTCATTTTCAAAAAGCGTCTCCTCTACAAGAGATGTCTTGCCGCTGTCCATGAATCCGGTAAATACATATACTGGAATTTCCTGTGCCATATAATACTCCTTGTCTCATTGATTGCAATTCAGCCTCATCCATACTCTTTTCTGTTGTCGGGCAATCGACTGAATCATTCCTGTGTTTTTATGCCAGACCGAACAATTCCTCAAGCTCATGCTCATGAATTTCGGTACCGATTACTACAATACGTCCGGTGTAATCCGGCTCACCCTCACGAATCTCATACTCGCCCGGAACCATATCAAAGTAGATCCAGCTTCCGTCTGTGCTCTCAACCATTCCCTTGGAACGAAGGATATTGTCAGACTCTACGAAGCCTTTGAGAATCTCCTCAATCTTAGACTTCTCGAACTTGTGCGGAGTCTCTTTTCCCCAGCTTGTGAATACATCATCTGCATGATGGTGATGATGATGCTCGTGGTCATGATCGTGACATCCACAGGTGCAGTTCTCTCCGTGCTCATGATGATGTTCATGCTCCTCGTGATCGTGATCATGGTGGTGCTCATGCTCCTCATGGTCGTGATCATGGTGGTGCTCATGCTCCTCGTGGTCGTGATCATGATGGTGCTCCTCGTGGTCGTGATCGTGATGGTGCTCATGCTCCTCATGGTCATGATCGTGATGATGATGCTCATGCTCGTGTTCTTCCTCATCCTGTGCATGACGAGCCTCTGCAAGCACCTTCATCTCAAGGTTGTCCTGTCCTTCCATAACCTTAAGGATCTGCTCGCCTCCGATTGCAGCCCAGTCCGTTGTGATAATTGCAGCATTCGGATTCAGCGTCTGGATCTTCTTTACACAGAACTCTAACTGCTCCGGTGTTGCATTCTGACTGCGGCTTAAAATAACCGTGGTCGCATACTCGATCTGGTTGTTGAAGAACTCACCGAATGCCTTCATCTGTTTGCTGGCTTTCAGCGCATTTACAACCGTAACTAAGGCATTAAGCTTGACATCCTGCTCCTTCTCGATATCGATCACCGACTTCATAACATCGGATAACTTGCCGACTCCGGATGGCTCGATCAAGATACGATCCGGATGATACTTTGTAATCACTTCATTTAAGTTCTTACCAAAGTCACCCACGAGTGAACAGCAGATACAACCGGAGTTCATCTCTGTAATCTGGATGCCTGCATCCTTTAAGAAACCTCCGTCGATACCAACCTCACCAAACTCATTCTCGATCAGAACGATCTGCTCTCCTTTGAAAGCCTCATCGATCATCTTCTTAATAAAAGTAGTTTTACCAGCTCCTAAGAAACCTGAAATAATGTCAATCTTTGTCATAATAGATCTCTCCTTTTCTATATTTATAGGGCAGCTACACAAATTGTAAGCTGTATTCTTTTGTAACATTGCACTACAACCTTATATTTTACACGGAATGTCAAGCTTTTGCAAATATAAGATACTTCCAGAATCGATTTCGCGGATGTATGGGAAATTTTGAATCAATGCATCCCAAACTTACGCATGCATATGATACAGTTTCTCGTACAATCCTCCCTGTGCCAGAAGCTCCTCATGTGTTCCGGACTCCGCGATACCGTCCTCCGTCAACACAAGAATCTTCTCAGCGTTCTGAATGGTCGTCAGACGATGCGCGATCACAAACGTTGTGCGGTTCTTCGCCAGCTTCTCAAGCGAATCCTGCACCACTTTCTCACTTTCATTGTCCAAAGCCGAGGTCGCCTCATCGAAGATCAGGATCGGCGGATTTTTCAAAAATACGCGTGCGATCGACAAACGCTGCTTCTGACCACCAGAAAGCTTGATACCTCTCTGTCCGATATCCGTATCATATCCATCCGGGAAAGCCATAATGAACTCATGCGCATTCGCATTCTTTGCCGCCTCAATGACTTCCTCACGCGTTGCGCCCGGCTTACCATACTGAATATTTTCGAAGATTGTGCCGGCAAACAGATACACATCCTGCTGTACCATTCCGATTTGATCACGCAGGCTTTTTAACGTCACGCTGCGGATATCTCTGCCATCGATCATAATGCGTCCGCCCGTCACATCATAAAAACGCGGGATCAACGAGCAGAGTGTTGTCTTTCCGGCTCCCGATGAACCGACCAATGCCATATACGCCCCCGCCGGGACCTTGAGATTGATGTGGTTCAACACATTCTCCTGATTGTCCTTATATTGGAATGATACGTTATCAAACTCGATCTCGCCTTTTACCGTACCAATAGGTGTTGCATCCGGCGCGTCCTCGATGTCCGGTCTGATATTCATGATCTCCTGAAAACGCTCAAATCCGGTATAACCATTCTGAAACTGTTCCGTAAAATCAACCAAAGTACGGATCGGATCGGTAAAAACTCCGATATATAAAAGGAATGTCACAAGATCCGTCATATCCACACGACCATATGCGATCAGTACCGTTCCGACAAGGATCACACTTACCTGAATCATCGTTGTAAAGACACCCACGCCAGCCTGAAAGCTTCCCATATAATGGTAACTGTTTTTCTTCGCTGCTAAGAATCCATCGTTTCCGACACGGAACTTTTCATTTTCGATATCCTCGTTTGCAAACGACTTGACCACACGTATTCCCGATAGGTTATCCTCGATCTGCGCGTTGATATCCGCGATCTTGATACGGTTATTACGGAACGCACGCCGCATCTTCTTATTTAATAGAAACGCAAAAGCAAACATAAACGGAAGCACCACAAACGCAGCCAAAGCCAGCCATCCGTTGATGTTTACAAGAATCACAAACGCGCCTGCGATCTTCAAAACCGAGAGAATGATATTCTCCGGACCATGGTGCAAAAGCTCTGTAATATCAAACAGATCGGACGTAATACGACTCATCAGCTGTCCGACCTTCGCATCATCATAAAACGAAAATGACAGCTTCTGCATATGTCCAAACAGTTCCGCACGCATATCATACTCCATCTTTGCACCCATCACATGTCCGTAGTTTCCGATAAAAAAGCGGCTGTAGCAGTCAATTGCAAGAAGCACCACAAGACCGATTCCGATATAAGTAATCCGTCTTATGATCTCATCTGCCGGAAGATAGATCAGCGTTGAAGTCACATAGCGTACAACAAGCGGAATCGTCAGCGCGACCGCCGCAGAGAGCGTTGCAAAAAACATATCTGCCCAGAATATTTTTAGGTATGGCTTATAGTAGCCCATCATTTTTTTCAGATTTTGATTCATAATTTTCTCACCTTTCCTCGCGGTTCTAAAATCAACTATCCTCATTTCGAACTGCCTAAATATTCTAACAACGATTTTACGCCTTGTCAAAAACTTATGAAAGTTTTATCATAAAAAACACATTAGGAGTATCACATCTTATGATAAGGAGATTTTACAATGACCGTAAAAGAACAATACAATAAAACTCTGGCAGATACACTGATCCAGAATCTTAAGAAACGTCAGATCGAAGGATTCTACTGTGCAACCATAGAAGAAGCCAAAGCTAAGGCACTCTCCTTCGTTGCAGAAGGTGCAGCCGTTGCATTCGGAGGTTCCATGACACTCGCAGAAAGCGGTATCCTGGATGCGCTCCGCGCCAAAAGCGACATTCATCTGATTGACCGCAACAATGCAAAGACCCCGGAAGAAACAAAGCAGATGTACCGTGACGCATTCTCTGCCGACACTTACTTTATGAGTACCAATGCAATCACCCTCGACGGTGAACTCATCAATATCGATGGCAACGGCAACCGTGTCGCCGCACTCATCTACGGACCGGATCAGGTGATTATCGTTGCCGGACTCAATAAAGTTACCGCAAACGTAGAGGACGGTATCCGCCGCGTCAGAAACTGTGCAACGCCGCCGAACTGCATCCGTCTTAATAAAAAGACACCTTGTGCGGCAACTGGAAGATGTGCCGACTGCCTCTCACCGGAAGGCATCTGCAACCAGATTGTAATCACACGACGAAGTGGAAACCCTGACCGCATCAAAGTCATTCTCATCGGAGAATCACTCGGATATTAAAAAACACCCCTGGGAAAATCCCAGAGGTATTTAAATACATACTAGTTGTATTTTCTTTTTCTAGCAGCTTCAGACTTCTTCTTACGCTTTACGCTTGGCTTCTCGTAATGTTCTCTCTTACGAATCTCCTGCTGAATACCAGCCTTAGCGCAGTTTCTCTTGAAACGACGTAATGCGCTATCTAAAGTCTCGTTTTCTTTTACGATTACACTAGACATTCTACACCTAACCTCCCTCCAGTTGCGTATTGTGCATCAACTGTAAGGTAATCTTAATTGCACTATCGATTATTTTAGCAAATTATCGCGATTTGTCAATAGGTTTTAACAACTTTGATCAAATTTGATAATTTTTTACTTTAACATTCCCTCTAATGCGCTTGCAGCCTCTGCGATTGCATCCGGAATACCGGCCGGGTTCTTGCCTCCGGCCTGTGCCATATTCGGACGTCCGCCGCCGCCACCGCCGACCTTACCGGCGATTGCCTTAATGAGGTTGCCTGCATGCGCGCCCTGCTTCATCGCTGCATCGGTTGCCATCGCGATCAGGCTGACCTTGCCGTCACACTCGGAAGCGATCACAACAACGCCTTCGCCAAGCTTCTCCTTCAGCTGATCACCGAGATCACGCAGTCCATTCATGTCAACACCTGCAACGCTTGCAGCAAGAAGCTTCACACCCTTCACTTCCTGTACCTGATCCATAACATCGCCAAGTGCATCCTTGGCAGCTTTACTCTTAAGTGACTCATTCTCACTCTGTAAAGCTTTCAGTTCAGCAGTCAGATGCTCAAGTCGCTCTGCAAGATTAGCCGGAGTGGACTTCACAACCTTAGCGGCTGCCTCAAATTCCTCTTCCATCTTCTTATAATAAGCAAGTACGTTGTCACCGGTCAATGCCTCGATACGGCGCACTCCTGCTGCGACACCGCTCTCCGAAAGGATCTTGAACGCCTTGATATCTGCGGTATTCTTTACATGAGTACCACCACAGAATTCCTTGGAAAAATCGCCCATCGATACGACACGAACCGTCTCGCCGTACTTTTCTCCGAAGAGAGCCATCGCACCGGTCTTCTTTGCCTCATCAACGGTCATAATATCGGTTGTTACCGGAATCGCCTCGTTGATCTTCTCATTGACCATATCCTCAACCTTTTTAAGTTCTTCCGGTGTCATTGCTGCAAAATGCGTAAAGTCAAATCTTGTACGCTCGCTGTCCTGGTAAGAACCGGCCTGCTCAACATGTGTTCCTAAAACTTCACGAAGTGCTTTCTGCATCAAATGTGTTGCGGAATGGTTTGCACAGGTCTGTGCACGAAGCTTCACATCCACAACAAGCTCTACTTCCTCGCCAACACGAATCATGCCGGATACCATATGTCCGATATGTCCGTATTTGCCACCGAGAAGCTTGATGGTATCTTCCACTGCGAACTCACCGTCCGCGGTGCGGATGATACCCTTATCGCCCTGCTGACCACCCATGGTCGCATAGAACGGAGTCTTGTCCACGATGATGGTTCCGTTATCTCCGTCAGAAAGAGCATCCACGAGCTCACTCTCGGTTGTCATGACGGATACGTTGGACTTGTATGTCAGGTTATCATATCCAACGAATTCGGTTGTGATCGCCGGATCAATCTGCTCATAAACCGTTGCATCTGCACCCATGTAGTTTGTCACTTTACGGGCACTTCTTGCTTTCTGTCTCTGTTCCTCCATGCAGGCCTTAAACTCTTCATCATTGTAAGAGAATCCCTTTTCCTCAAGGATCTCCTCTGTTAAGTCTACCGGGAATCCATAAGTATCGTATAACTTAAAGGTATCGGCTCCGGATAATTCCTTCCTGCCTTCCTTTTTCATCTCATCCATCAAATCCGAGAGGATTGCAAGTCCCTGATCGATTGTCTTATTAAACTTCTCCTCTTCCTGTGTCAGTACCTTGAAGATGAAGTCTTTCTTCTCCTCAAGCTCCGGATATCCGTCCTTACTCTCATTGATAACCGTCTCGGAAAGCTTTGCAAGGAATAATCCGTTGATACCAAGAATCTTTCCGTGGCGGGCTGCACGACGGATCAGACGACGCAGAACGTAGCCTCGTCCTTCGTTACTTGGCATAACACCATCCGATACAAGGAATGTTGACGAACGGATATGGTCTGTGATCAGACGGATCGATACATCATCCATCTCATCTACCTGATACTTCTTACCGGACATCTCACAGATCTTGTCACGGATAGCCTTCATCGTATCAATGTCGAATACAGAATCCACATCCTGCATAACAACAGCCAGACGCTCCAGTCCCATACCGGTATCAATATTCTTCTGAGCCAGCTCGGTGTAACCACCCTTGCCGTCTCCCTCAAACTGTGTAAATACATTGTTCCATACTTCCATGAAACGGTCACAGTCACAGCCTACCTTGCAATCCGGCTTGCCGCATCCGTATTTTTCTCCACGGTCGTAATAGATCTCGGAACAAGGTCCGCAAGGTCCTGCTCCATGCTCCCAGAAGTTATCACACTCTCCGGTTTCCGGATCACGATAAAAGCGTGTAATACGGTCTCCCGGCACACCAACTTCCTTTGTCCAGATATCGTATGCCTCATCATCCTCTCCGTAGATAGATGGATACAGACGATCTTTCTCAAGACCGAGAACCTCTGTTAAAAATTCCCAAGACCAAGCGATCGCCTCATGTTTAAAATAATCACCGAAAGAGAAGTTACCAAGCATCTCGAAAAATGTAAGGTGACGTGCTGTCTTACCTACGTTCTCGATATCACCGGTACGCACGCACTTCTGGCATGTTGTCACACGTCTTCTCGGTGGAATCTCCTGTCCTGTAAAATATGGCTTCAGTGGCGCCATTCCCGCATTGATGAGCAATAAGCTGTTGTCATTGTGCGGTACTAATGAAAAGCTCTTCATTGCAAGATGTCCCTTGCTCTCAAAAAAGTTCAGGTACATCCGGCGCAGCTCATTTACGCCATAACTCTTCTTCATTACTAGTTCCTCCAAACCCGGTTCTTACGACCGATTGTTTTTTATTTTTTACCAGGTGTCTCCTGATATATAAAACACGCGAAAACGTACTTTTATTTATCTGTTGCCGATTCTACTGTATTCTCAGCCCTTAAAGCAGCTGCCTTTGCATCCTTCTTTCTGCGAAGTCTGACACCGACAAATCCCCCGAGTCCGCCAATCGCTGCCAATACAACCATGATCAACAGATACTGCAAAACACACATAAAAAAGTCTCCAACCATACCACTACCTCCTAAACTACTATATTATAAATGAACTGTTTGCAAAATTCAATATCTAACCACGCGTTACATCTCTCCAAACGGGAAAACCTGGTTTTCACGCTCGATTTCGATCAGGCGGTTCGCCATTCCAAGATTGCTGATCCGCTTCTTGTAATCCTTCACGCCCTCATATTTCTGCCACATATGCATCGGGAATACAAACTCCGCATCCGTATTCTTCAGGAAGAAATCCAGCCCGTTAAACTGGTACTCGCCAAGTCTTGGATCCGCCGGAACGAATGCGATATTGATCGGCTTTCCGCTGAGTTTTCGGATTTCATGCTGATACGCACGTTTCATCTTGCCGTTGATCAGCTCGCCTACGCCTTCCATCTTCCAATCGCTTAAGTCGCCCGCGTGGAACAAACTGACTCCGTTCGTTGTTACATAGAAAGCAACTCCGACATCCGTTGAAGTCAGTGTGCGGATTTTCAGATCATCGATCTCATATTCCTTCTCCGGTGCAACAAATGTCACTTTTTCACGAACCTTCGGGTCAATCCCGTGTTTTCTCAGAAAATTCGGACTGATGCGTATGTCCTTCGATAAAATATAATGAATATTCTCATACTGCTCCGCCATCCGCAGGATATCCATATCAAAATGGTCCTGATGCTTGTGGCTGGCAAACATATAGATCTTCGTATCCGGCTCATAGGTTGGCAGTTTTCCGCTAAACGTATAGCCGTTCACGCGATCTCCGTTGAAATAATCAAAGATCAGTACTTTGTCGTCCACTTCCACAAGAAAGCAGCTGTGATGTATAAAAATTACCTGCATGTTCTTCCAATCTCCTTTATCAAAACCGTAATAAGTGCCTTAAACTTCGGTGCCGCAGCATCCGCCGACTTCTGCACTTCTTCGTGTGATAACGGTTCCGGCGAGATACCGCACGCCAGATTCGAGATGCAGGAGATTCCTACGATCTGCATTCCCATATGGTTGGCTGCAACCGCCTCGCATGCCGTACTCATTCCTACCGCATCGGCTCCCAGAATGCGTGCCATCGCGACCTCCTGCGGCGACTCGTATGCCGGTCCCGTAAACTGCAGATAGGTTCCTTCCTTTAGATCAATGCCAAGTTCACTGCCGCATTTTCTTGCAGCAAGGATCAGCTTCCGGTCATAGATCTCACTCATATCCGGAAAACGTGCCCCAAGTTCATCGATGTTTGGTCCGATGAGCGGAGAAGGCACGAAACTTGCGATCTGTCCCGTAATCAGCATCAGATCTCCTGCGTGCATTCCCTGCTGTATCCCTCCGGCTGCATTGGTCAGAATCAGTGTCTTTGCGCCGAGCAGCTTCATCAGACGTGTCGGAAGCACCACATCGGTCATCGGATACCCCTCATAATAATGCACACGTCCCTGCATGCAGACAACCGGCACATCATCCACATAACCAAAAATAAACCGACCGGCATGTCCCACAACCGTCGAAACCGGAAAGCCTTCGATATCGTGATAGTCAATCGTTTTTTCCACACGGATATTATCTGCGTAATCACCGAGTCCCGAACCGAGCACCAGCGCAACCTCCGGCACAAAATCCGTCTGTGCCCGCACGCTCTCATAACATCTTTGCAACTTATCATATACTTCGCTCATTTTATTCTTCTCCTTATCACCGGTTCTCATTTTCCGGTGCATCACTTCTTTTATTATAACAGAAACCGTCACAGAATCCAACGAAGTTATCTGCTCAATCACTCCCATTCACAACGATTGTAGCAATCCATTTCGTTGCATTACAGATTCAACTCGTGAACCGTCTTTCGATAGATGTAAATAAAGTAAATCACTTCCGGAATACCTGTGATCAGCCACGATACCCCATACAGCAGATAAATGGATGACGTCGTGCCGAAAGCGGCAAATACCGTGTAGATCCATACAATACGGAACACGCACGAACCGAGTATCATAATAATCGTCGGAACAACCGTTTTGCCGAGCGCACGCGTCGCCGCAGTCGTACAATCCATCGCCGCAGACAGCCAATAGCACGACGCCATGATCATAAGTCGATCAACCCCCGCATCAATGACCGCTTTGTCGTTCGCAAAAAGTCCGAGGAACTGATGGCTGAAAATCACAAGAAGTATTCCTGCAACAACCGCGATCAACGTTGAATACAACAGACTGATCAGATAACTGTTGATCACACGTTTCTTATTTCTTGCGCCGAGATTCTGTCCCATAAATGTGCCGCACACGGTATAGAATGCCGCCATAATATCGTAGACCAGATTATCCGCATTCATCGCGGCAGAATTGCCGGAAACAACCGTCGCACTAAACGAGTTGACACCACTTTGCACAAACAGATTTGCCACACTGTAGATCATATACTGAAATGCAGACGGAACACCAATCTGCAGGATGCGTTTCGCTTTGTGCCCGGTCAGACGCATCTCTCCCCAGCGAAGCCGGTAGATTTCATGACTGCCAAACAGATCTTTCAGGATCAGAAACGCCGAAACATACTGCGAGATGGCCGATGCCAAAGCCACGCCCCGGACATCAATTTTTAAAACAATCACAAAAAACAGATTTAAGATGACATTAAGCACACCGGCGATCGACAGATACATCAATGGCTTCTTGGTGTTGCCGCCAGCGCTGAATACCGCATTACCGAAATTATAGAGTGCGAGCGCCGGCATTCCCAGAAAGTAAATATGCAGATACGCCACAGCACCCTCAATCAATTCGTCCTTCGTATGAAGTATCACCAGAATATTTCTCGCAAAGACCACTCCAACCAGTAAAAGAAGAAGTCCCGCGATCAGACTGATAACCCCTGCAGTATGCACCGTCTCCGACACATCCTTCTTCGATTTCGAACCGATTGCAAGCGCCGTCAGCACATTGATGCCTCCGGCAAGTCCCATCGGCACGGCAAGAAAAAGTGTCAAAAGAATCGCTGTAGAACCGACCGATCCGAGCGCATTCGCGCCCGCAAATTTACCTACCACTGCAATATCCGAAAGATTAAACAGAACCTGCAAAAGGTTCGACAACATAAGTGGAAGGCTCAAAAACAAAATCTGTTTTGGCAGCCTTCCAACCGTTAAATCATTACTTTTGTTACTCATAAAATTCACCCTTAGTTTTCGTCGATTTTACAATCATATACCCATTTTTGTCCATCGGCAAGTGGTTCGCCATAAAATTTCTTTTCAAATTTCAAATGCCATGATAGAATTATAAATACGCTTTGCCAATTCGTCATTTCAAGATATTTGTAATGCAATGCAAACGTATCAATTATGCAGCAAACATCCCCATAAAGCGAGGTAATTATGAGTATATTAAATGTAGAGCACTTAAATCATGGATTTGGCGACCGCGCGATCTTAAAAGACGTCACCTTCCGCCTTTTAAAAGGCGAGCATGTCGGCTTTGTCGGAGCCAACGGCGAAGGTAAATCCACGTTTATGAATATTATCACCGGACACTTACAACCGGATGAAGGTAAGATTGAATGGGCGAAAAACATCCATGTCGGCTACTTAGACCAGCATGCCGTATTGGAAAAAGGCCAGACCATCTATGATGTCTTAAAAGGTGCATTCGCTTCTCTTTTTGAACTGGAAGAAAAAATGAATACGATCTGCGATCACATGGGCGACGCCTCACCGGAGGAGCTTGATGCCATGATGATAGAACTCGGTGAAATTCAAGACACCTTAGACTCCCACGATTTCTATATTATCGATACGAAGATCGAGGAAGTTGCCCGCGCACTAGGACTGACCGATATCGGATTAGAACGCGATGTCACGGAACTCAGCGGTGGTCAGCGAACCAAAGTTCTGCTTGGCAAGCTGCTTCTTGAGAAGCCGGATATCCTGCTTCTCGATGAGCCGACCAACTATCTGGATGAATCACATATTGAATGGTTAAAACGCTATTTAAATGATTACGAGAACGCATTCATCCTGATCTCACACGATATTCCGTTCCTCAACAGTGTCATCAATCTGATCTATCATATTGACAATGGAGAACTCACGCGCTATGTCGGAAACTACGACGATTTCATGCGCGTCTATGAAGTGAAAAAAGCGCAGCTGGAAGCCGCCTACAAGAAGCAGCAACAGGAAATCAATGAGTTAAAAGACTTCGTTGCCCGCAATAAAGCCAGAGTTGCAACAAGAAATATGGCGATGTCCCGCCAGAAGAAGCTCGACAAGATGGATGTCATCGAACTTGCCGCTGACAAACCGAAGCCGGAATTCCAATTTCTGGAAGCGCGCACACCATCCAAGTTTCTCTTTGAAACGAAGGATCTTGTGATCGGCTACGACGAACCACTTTCCCGCCCGTTAAACCTTGTGATGGAACGTGGTCAGAAGATTGCGATGATCGGTGCCAACGGAATCGGAAAGACAACCCTGCTCAAAAGCATCATGGGCTATATCAAACCATACTCCGGCAGCTCGCACCTTGGCGATTATCTGTATCCGGGTTATTTTGAGCAGGAGAAAAAATACGAGACTAACATTACCTGTATCGAAGAGATCTGGAACGAATTTCCAGCCATGAACCAGTATGAAGTGCGCTCCGCCTTAGCCAAATGCGGACTGATGACGAAGCATATCGAAAGTCTGATGAAAGTATTAAGTGGCGGCGAACAGGCCAAGGTACGCCTCTGTAAGCTGATCAACCGTGAGACCAATCTTCTTCTGCTCGACGAGCCGACCAATCATCTGGACGTTGATGCTAAAGAAGAATTAAAACGTGCTCTCATCGCATACAAAGGAAGTATCCTTCTCATCTGCCATGAACCGGAATTCTACGAAGATATCGTAACAGATGTCTGGAATTGTGAAGAATGGACAACCAAGGCACTCTAATGTGCCCTGGTTGTCCATTCTTTTTGTTCCTATTTGCTCCATAATTCTATGTAAGAAACCTCTGCCGTCTCGCTTCTCCTACAACGTTGCCAGCAGTTCCTCGATCTGCAGCTGCGTTGCGGCAACCGATCCCTGAATCATCTTATCGCTTCCGCCACCTCTTGCAGACAGCTTTTCACGAAGCGTCGCCGCGATCTGACGGCAATCTTTATTTTTGCTTCCAACAATAAACTGATAACCGTTCTCATCGTTTCCGACAAATACCGCACTGATGCCTGCAAACTTCTCAACCAATCCATTCACCACACCACGCACAACCGGTGTCTCAAGATCTGCTTCAAACAGGATTGCATTCTCAGAATCCTCCGGTATTGCAGACACCTTATATTCCATCAGCTCCTGTTTTGCTGCAGCAAGCTGGTTCTTCATCGTCTGATTTGCACCTTTTAGTTTCTTCACATTATCAAGGATTGCATCCTGACTCGTACTGAATTCTGCCATCAGTTCTGTAATGATATCCGCTTTCTGGCGAAAAGCATCAAGTGCACGGAATCCGCAGAGAATGCTGACTCGCACACCACCCTTATAACTCTGCACATTCATAACCTTAAGACTTCCGATCTCTCCGGTTCTTCTCACGTGCGGTGCGCAGCAGGCACATACATCGTATCCCGGTATCGTCACGATACGGACCTGTCCTTCAATCTCGATCTTACTTCTGTAATCAAGTTCCTTTAATTCTTCTTTCGACGGATAACTCACTTCTACCGGAATATTCTCAATGATTGCCTGATTTACCTTTTCTTCAATCTCTGTGATCTCTTTTGGGGAGATCACACCGTTAAAGTCCATCGTGACAATAGAATCACTCAGATGGAATCCAACATTGTCATATCCGAATTTCTTATGCACGATACCGGAGAAAATATGCTCTCCACTGTGCTGCTGCATGTTATAGAAACGATGCTTCCAGTCCACAACGCCTTTTACTGTAGTACCAACGGTAAGAGGTGCAGCAAGCGTGTGCGTAATGACCTCATTCTTAATCTGTACATCGAGTACTTCCACACCATCGATAGTTCCCATATCCGGGCTCTGTCCGCCCTCCTCCGGGAAGAAAAGTGTCTGATCCAGCCACACCTGATAGACCCTGCCATCCTTCTTTTCTACTTCCTCGCAGGCAAGAACCGTAGCCTCAAATTCTGTCTGGTATGCATCCGCATCATACAGGCGGATTGTCTTACTTAATTCCATTTTTATGTTCTCCTTCGTTGCATTCCGATTTATCTTTTGCCTGCGCAAAGCCAGCTTCCCCATTTGAGGAATTCTTCCTACTTACTTTCCGATAATCTCCGCCACATCAATAAACTGATACGGTGTCTGTTGGTATACGTAATAATTCAGCCAGTTCGCATACATGATATTACCATGAGACCTCCACTGAAGAAGTGGTCGCTTCGAATCATCATCATTTGGATAATAATTCGCTGGAATATGAATCGGCAGATCCTTCGCCTTGTCCCTCTTATACTCCGTGTCAAGCGTCATGCGATCATACTCCGGATGTCCCATCACGAAAATCTGGCTTCCGTCCTGATTCATCAGAAGGAATACTCCCGCCTCCTCAGATTCTGCAAGAATTGTCAGTTCATCATGTGCAAGAATATCCTCCTTGCGAATCTCCGTATGGCGCGAATGTGGCGCATAAAAATAATCATCAAAGCCTCTTACAAGCGGAATCTTACGGTTCATTACTTTATGCTTGAACACACCAAACATCTTCTCGTCAAGAATATGCTTTTGGATTCCATAGTGGTAATAGAGACCTGCCTGTGCCCCCCAGCACAGATGAAGTGTCGAAGTCACATGTTTCTTCGACCATTCCATGATTTCACAAACCTCTGGCCAGTAATCCACTTCTTCATACTCCATCAATTCCACCGGTGCTCCGGTAATGATCAAGCCGTCAAAATATTGCTTTTTGATCTCATCAAATGTCTGATAAAACTGATTCAGATGACTCTTGGATGTATGGGTAGACGCATGCGAAGCCGGAGCCATAAACGATACATCCACCTGTAACGGTGTATTGGACAATGAACGTAAGATCTGCAGTTCTGTGTCTTCCTTCAGCGGCATCAGGTTTAAGATCACAATGTTGATTGGACGGATATCCTGATGCATCGCACGATTTTCATCCATGACAAATATATTTTCCTGTTCAAGAATCTCCTTTGCAGGCAGATCACTCTGTGTTCTGATTGGCATTACTATTCTTCCTCACTTTCCGGTACTTCTACGAACGGACAAAATGTTCCACAAATGCGTCCTCCGAGAGAATCGGCACCCCTAAATCCTTCGCCTTACGGTTCTTCGACGAGTTGGATTCCACATCATTGTTGACGAGATAACTTGTCTTACCGGATACACTTCCGGCAACTTTACCTCCCTGGCTCTCTACATAAGCCTTAAACGCATCACGATTTTTAAAATGATGCACATCGCCCGTGATCACAAATGTCAGCCCTGCGCATAATCCATCCGATGTATCAGCAGGCTGAACATCCTCAATCTCTAATTCTTTCAGCAAATGTTCAAGAGACATTCGATTGTGCTCGTTTGTGTACCATTTCAGAATCGAATTAGATCGTTCCACGCCAATACCATCGATATCATCAAATCCGACACTCTCCTCCATTCTCTGTAAGAAAGCGTCAAAGCCGATCGTATTCACGATTTTCTTGGCAGCATCTGTTCCGATCAAAGGAATGCACAAGGCAAAAATAAAGTTCACCGGATGAACCTTCCGGCTTGCCTCGATGGAAGTATCCATATTGTGGACGGACTTCTCACCGAATCCCTCCATCTGGCTGATCACATCAAAATGCTCCCGCAGATGATAAATATCCGCGAACTCATGAATATACCCCTCGTTAATAAACTTTAGCATCGTCTGAATGGATAATCCATCAATATCCATTCCCCACTTGCTGACAAAACGCGTAAATTTCTTCACATTCTTGGCAGTACAGTCCGGATTGGTACAATGCAACGTCTTTGTTCCACTGTGCGAGCTGATCCGGATTTCTGTCGGTGCATGGCACACCGGACAAACCTTAGGGATCTCTACTTCTCCTCTTGCATCTTTTACCGCAATACATTTCGGAATGATTTTGTTTGCTTTAATGACTTCAAGCGTGCATTCTTTTCCAAGTCCCAGGCGCTCAATTTCACTGATATTACAAAGTGACGCACGGCTGACCGTTGTTCCCTCGATCTGCACCGGTTCAAATACCGCAACCGGTGAAATGGTCGATACCGCACATGACCACTCAATATAGGACAGCTGCGTCTCAACCGACTCATCCTGCCACTTGAAGGCAAATCCCGCACGTGTCGCATGATGTCCGGTCACACTGCCGGAAGAAGCATACTCCGTATCATCGTAGCAGATGACAAGTCCATCCACCGGAATGTCCATCTCACCATTTTCTACTTTTCTTGTCCATGCATCAATCGTCTCCGACAAATGTGCTGCGTCTGTCGCCTCCCGATCGACCACATCAAAGCCAAGCTCTGCAAGATAATCCATGCGCGCGCCCCAGGAAATCATAGGCTCATCGATATGCACAAGTGTGAAGGCATGAAAACACACATGGCGCTCCTTTACCTCTGCCGGATCATCCAGATTCAACGTTCCGGATGCGAGATTCCGTGGATTGGCGTATTTTTCATCATCATCCTCGATCATATCGTTGATCAAAGCGAAATCCGTGTACGAAATTGCTGCTTCGCCTCGCACAACCATATGTCCCTTGTATTTGATCTTCTGTGGGAATCCACTGATTGCATTCTTAAGAAATGTAATATTCGTACCGATTGTTCCGTTGCCTCGCGTAAGAATCTTCGAAAGCTTTCCGTCATCATACGTCAGTACCAGAGTCAGACCATCCAGCTTCCAGGAAAGCCAGATTGGGCGCTCCCCCGCCCAGGCCTTAAGTTCTTCAATATTCTTCGTCTTGGCAAGTGATAAAGCCGGATACTCATGCTCCTCCTTCTCTCCACTTGCCTCTTCCTCGTAACCCGCTCTCTGTGTCGGGCTCTCAGGAAGCACATAGCCGGTCTCATTTTCGAGTGAAGCCAGTTCATCAAACAATGCATCCCACTCATAATTAGACATAATCTCATCCTGTCCGTTGTAATAGACAGACGATGCTTTATTTAATTGTTCTACAAGGGCTTCAATCCGTTTCTTTTTGTCTTCCATGTGTTCTCTCTCGATCTATATTTTTGTTCACAACCGTAAATGTTCCGTGCTTACTTATCTTTCCCGGTCGTGTCACTCCATTTTCCTTCCGGTTGCCTCCGTCTGTGCGATATGTCCCGGTTCTGTGTGTCGCATTCTTATCAGGATTCCAGTCGGAATCCGTGTTATTCTTACGCCCTGTTCCACGCTGTCCGAACTTCCGGTTGCACTCATCGCGTGGCTTTCCGGTTGCACGCACCGGCTGGTTGCTGGAGGATGCAATCAATTGCATCAGTCTTTTATATTCTTCCGGTGTCACATCACGGTATTGTCCCGGTTCCAGATCACCTAGTTCGATATTCATAACACGAACACGTACTAGTTTCTGCACGCGGTATCCGAAATATTCGCACATTCGACGAATCTGCCGGTTGAGTCCCTGGGTCAGGACAATGCGAAGCTGCCTCTTACCAATCTGCTCCACGCGGCATTTTCTTGTCGTTGTATTCAGTTCCACTAGCGGAACCCCATTGGCAAGTCCATGGACAAAAGCATCTGTCACCGGACGATTCACCGTTACGATATATTCCTTCTCGTGCATATTTCCGGAACGCATCATCTTATTGACGATATCTCCGTTATTGGTCAGAAGAAGTAAACCTTCCGAATCCTTATCCAATCTTCCGACCGGATAGATGCGCTTCGGATAATCGATATAATCGATCACATTGTTTTTTTCTCGCTTCTCCGCCGTACAGACAATTCCCACCGGCTTATGAAAGGCGATCAAGATCATCTCTTCTTCCTTAGACACAGCCCGTCCCTGAAAGCAGACTGTCTGCCCTGCCTCAACCTTGTCTCCCATCCGGGCAATCCTGCCATCAATGGTTACATTTCCGGCTTCAATCTGCCGATCTGCTTCTCTTCGGGAACACACGCCCGCCTCACTTAAGAATTTGTTAATTCTAACTTCCACTAATAGATCCTCACGTGCAAAAACGCGGAGACCATTACAGCCTCCGCCATTCATTTTTATTTTACTTCTTTGAGCAGGTCACTCTTAATGTATCCGGTCTGTCCCTGGAACTTAACCTTGGTCCATTCTCCGGAAGTTCCAAGTTTCTTAAGTTTGACACCAACGTCAACCTTACCTAAGACTTCCGCATCTGTACTTGCCTTGGCACGTACATTACAGATATCCTTTGTCTTAACCTTGCCGGTCTTCTTGGTCTCTTTCTTAGAAGAATCATCCTTGGACGAATCGTCTGTCTTCGTATCATCCTTCGTCTTTACCGCATCCTGCTTGGTATCTGTCTGCTCACTATTTTCGATACTGTCCGCTTTCTGTGTATCCTCAAGTTGTGTGCTGTCAGTGCTTTCCGTACCTGCCTGTGTATCATCGGTCTTGGATGCAGCGATCGTATCTCTCCAGTTGGAAATTACGGTTCTGAGTGTTCCGCCTACCATATTCGCAAGCTTGTCATCACTGGCTACCGCCTCATCATACTTCGTCTGTACCTGATTCTGTAACGCCTTAACTTCATCCGACTTCTCATAACTCAGCACAAGAGAATACAGATTCGCATCCAATTCATCCTCAAGGAATGTAAAATTAAATGCGGAATACACATTATTGATATAGAGATTTCCCTTGCCATCCCGTTCAACATAGAAGAAATCCATTCCCGGTGCCGGTGTATCCACCTCATAAAACTTGAGATCAAACACTGCCGAAACCAGATAAGAATCCTCCGTTGCTCCCGGCAGGGAATAACAGGTAATATTCTCATACTTCTCATAATAATCAGACAAGGCACCGATGTAACTCTTCTCATCATCCGAGAACGGAGAAACAAAGCCTTCCATTGTCTCAGTATCGCCCGACGCATACGCATTATAATAATTTGTAATTAAATCAACCAGTTCCTGCGATGCATCCTTCTCAAGCTTACCATTTAATTCATATTCCGTTGCCGGCTGCGTGGACGAAATCTCGGTTCCACTCTGTGTATCAGCAACCTTCTGCTTCGGTCCTGTGCAGTTCACAAGTACAAGAACAAAAGCGATAAATAAGGCAGCTGCGCCGATATATCTTTTATTTTTATTCAAAAAAATCTTTGCATTGTCCGCAAAGTTATCTTGTTTTTCCATATATTTCTCCTTTTATACAGAGGTCATAAGGCATCCTCCCAGCTGTCGCTGGGATCCTCCTTACCGCAGTATGCAACCGGCGGGAATCGAACCCGCATCTCAGGAGTCGGAGTCCTACGTTCTATCCATTATACTACGGCTGCGTATGTGTTAACTTTTGAAAAAAGTTAACATGTAGCGTCCGGTCTTCGCGAAGCGAACTTTCATGACCGGATGTTCCAATATGTGTTAACTTTTGAGAAAAGTCAACATATATAATATCATAACCGGCATTGTTCGTCAACAACGGCTGATACTCTTATGAAGGATTCCAAGAAGTTGTTCAAGCTCTCCCATCGGAAGTTGTCCCGGTGCGCTGGCCTGCTCACCGGCTCCAAATGTCACACAGGATCCAAAGAATTCTCCTGACACGCGTGAGATGGCTCCAAGCGCTCCCATCGACATCGTAATGAGTGCTTTATCTGGATATTTTTCATGGAAAGCATTCGTCTCTTCCAATAAATCAAGTACATCCTGCATAGACTGTGGCATAACCGCAAGCTTGACCACATCTGCGCCACTCTCACGGATCTGTTCAAGAAGCATACGGATGACACCTCGCTCCGGTGTCTGTTCAAAATCATGATGCGACGCGATCACATGTACACCCATTTCCTGAAGTATCCGGATCTCCTTTTCTGGTTTCTTTGCCTCAAAATATTCCAAGTCAATAAAGTCAACCACATCCGTCTCCGCTGCGACCTGATGGATATCAACAATTTCTTCCGGTTCTAAAGCCATAAGTCCCCCTTGATTCTTAGAACGGAATGTATATACAAGAATTGTATCCTTAACGATCGGTTTTAATTCATCTAATACCTCACGGATTGCATTTGCACTTCTCACCTGTGCGAAAGCATCCACTCTCCACTCGATCATATCAACATGAAGCCACGCCAGACGCTTCGCTTCCTTTATAATTTCTTCCTTTGTTGTCGCCATAATCGGAACACAGACAAGCGGCTTTTCCTTGCCTAATACACGTCCCTTAATGCAAAGCAGATTCTCCATGATACTCCTCCCACCATAGACTTTTATCTATGCATAATTTTCGCAATCCAATGTGTTTTCATGTGATGAACTTTTTTAAGTATAACAGTTCCACCGATAAAAATAAAGGAATTACGGTGACAAAATTGACATTTTCAGCTTTTTCAATTAATATATCCGAGTGTATAAATATACTACAATTGATAAATACAAGGAGCAAGAAATGAGTTTTACATTTTTAAATCAACTACCGACTCCGGACGAGATCAAGCGCGACTATCCGCTTTCCCCGGAATTAAAAGAGTTAAAAAAGCAACGTGATGCCATGATTTCCGATGTAATCACCGGAAAAGACTCGCGTTTTCTTGTTATTATCGGACCATGTTCCGCAGACAACGAGGATTCTGTATGTGATTATGTCAGCCGTCTGACCAAGATTCAGGAGGATGTCAAGGATCAGTTGATCATCATTCCTCGTGTATATACCAACAAGCCACGTACCACAGGAGAGGGCTACAAAGGAATCGCTTCCCAGCCTGACCCGGAGAAAGCACCTGACATGGTAGAAGGTCTGATCGCAATGCGCAAGATGCACATCCGTGCGATTGAAGAAAGCGGATTAACCTGCGCTGACGAAATGCTTTACCCTGAAAACTGGGGATACGTCGAGGATCTTCTCTCCTACGTTGCGATTGGTGCGCGTTCTGTTGAAGATCAGCAGCATCGTCTGACCGTCAGCGGATTTGATGTAGCATCCGGCATGAAGAACCCGACCAGTGGTGATTTCTCCGTTATGTTAAATTCCGTATATGCAGCCCAGCATCCACATCATTTTGTATACCGTGGCTGCGAAGTAAAGACTTCCGGCAACCCGCTCACACACGTTGTGCTCCGTGGCGCTGTCAGCAAGCACGGCAACACCGTACAGAATTATCATTATGAGGATCTGATCCGTCTCCACGACATGTATGAGAAGATGGATGTCGTTCACCCGGCAGCAATCATTGATACCAACCACTCCAACTCCGGTAAGAAGTTCAAGGAGCAGATTCGTATCGCCAAAGAAGTCATGCACAATCGTCAGATTTCTTCTGAAATCCGCGGCTTAGTCAAGGGACTTATGATCGAGAGTTATATCGAAGAAGGCAATCAGGCGATCGGCAAACATGTATATGGTAAATCCATTACAGATCCATGTCTTGGATGGGAAGATTCCAGAAAACTCATCTATGAGATTGCAGAATCGAACGCCAAATAATGTTACTTAACGAGTTTCGTGCCAAGATCAGGCAAAAAATGCCAACTTAACGCAATTAAGTGTTGTTTTTTCCACCTTCTTATGCTATATTTTGTGTAAAGAGGACGTAAAGTATAGTTTTATTAAAGGGGAACTATCATGAACAAGAATTACACGAAACCTGTAATTGTTATGAATAATGATGTAACTGAGGGTGTTTATTTAGCGAGTGGTGCAGATGCATCATGCTATACCATTGATGCAACTATAGTTAGTCAGACACCTACTGAGGGCCGTAAAAATTATGTAATCTCTATTAATGCTACCCATGCTGCCGACCACACACGTGAAGCCCAGGCATTATCGGTTAGTTTTAATCAACCTGTACATTTTATCTCATGTGGTGTTGGTTCCTTAGCAGGCGGTGACAACACCAGCAATTTAATTCTTTCAATGCAATATCACCAAAATCCGACTGATCACATTGGTTTTAGCGATTTGACGGTTGAGTCAACAGATGGTCTTACTATTACAGGTGCAAAAATTACGGATTAACCATACATACAAATATAAAGGATGATATCAAGTAATAACTTTTACTCGGTATCATCCTTTTTTATTTGCGCAAGTAACAAAAACATATCTCCCTATGCGGATCATGACAAGTTCCAAAACAACTCGTCTCGTTTAATATATTAACAAAATCACTCTTCGCATCAGCCACACTCCCGCTGTTGCCTCCACAACACACCCAAACACAAACACGATCACAAGTCCAAGTATTGCCGCCACGCGTTTTCCGATCGGATGGCTATGCGAATAATACCGATGCCTGTCGCTTCTGAGCATCAGATACAACACGATCAAATAAATCAGTCCATGCGGCATCCAGGAAACAAGGAAGAACATAAACCCGACAATTCCCATATTCAGCATACAGGCAGCCAGAAAAATGCCTCCCGTGAAGCAGATCAGGCATCGCAACACAAGAGGAATTACCTTACGTGCCGGTGTATACGACAGAATCCATAGAAACACAATTAACTTACCTCTCTCCCATAGAATATTTCCAAGCAACGTCATAAGTTCTGTATCCGAATCGGCAAATGACCGCATATGATATTCATTCAGGAATCCATACGTTGTAAAATATTCATATCCAAAGAAACAGGCACACAGAATTCCTGCCATCACAAAACAGATTCCGATCGTAATCTCTTTTTTCATATTCTATCCAAAATAAATCTTCTTTCTAGAATATGTCCTAGCCCCTCAATTTATTCCCATAAGCCATAATCGCCGCTACGGTCTTTGAATCCTCAATCTTTCCTTCATAGATCATCTTACAGAGTTCATCAAGTGTATAGATTTCAATATCGATACTCTCTGCATCATCAAGATGCTGCTCTCCGATTTTCTCCAGATCCGTGGCAAGATACACATCCACATGCTCATCACAGAAAGCAACGGTCGTACGCAAAGAAAGTAAGAATTCGACATTTTCGCTCCGGTATCCGGTTTCCTCCTCCAGCTCTCTTGTCGCGCACACCTTCGTGTCCTCCGTCTTACTGTCACGCGCTCCAGCCGGGATTTCAATAGTCTCACGTTCCAAAGCATTACGATACTGACGCACCATCACAATTCTTCCATCCGGAAGCACCGGAAGGATGGCAGCAGCCCCCATACGGTGCGATACAAAATCCCATTTTTCCTGCTTTCCGTTTGCAAATTCCATCGTATCCTGATAGATATCCAAGATAGATCCTTTATACTTCAATTCTCTTTTTAAACGTTTCATTTGATCGATCATACTCAAACTTCCTTTCCAGCTTTACAATCCTGATAACAATTTTATCATGTACCAATCATGATCACAAGTTTTATACGCATCCACCACGAGGGACAACATATATACATCAAAAAAGCTCTGATATTCGGATATATACCCAAATATCAGAGCCTCCCTTTTTAATCTCTACTTTGCGTAGTCAACGACACGTGACTCACGAATGACATTAACCTTAATCTGTCCCGGATATTCCAACTCAGATTCAATCTGCTTCGAAATATCTCTGGCCATCAGTACCATGTCTGCGTCGCTGATCTGTTCAGGAACAACTAAAATACGAATCTCTCTACCTGCCTGAATAGCAAAAGATTTCTCGACTCCCTTATAACCATTTGTAATATCTTCCAACTGCTGTAAGCGGTTAGAATATGTCTCCAATGTCTCTCTTCTTGCACCCGGTCTTGCAGCACTGATTGTGTCAGCTGCCTGTACCAGACATGCAATCAATGATTCTGGCTCAACATCTCCGTGGTGTGACTCAACTGCGTTGATCACTAATGCTGACTCCTTATACTTTCTACAAAGTTCAGCACCAAGCTGGATATGTGATCCTTCCATATCATGATCGACTGCTTTACCGATATCATGTAATAATCCGGCACGTTTTGCCATACGGACATCTTCACCGATTTCAGCGGCAAGAAGACCGGTCAGCTGTGCGACCTCGATGGAATGCTTTAATGCATTCTGTCCGTAGCTTGTACGGAACTTCATCTTACCTAAAAGACGAACAAGTTCCGGATGGATTCCGTGAATGCCGACTTCAAGTACAGCAGCCTCACCTTCCTCGCGAATCATTGTATCGACTTCTTTCTGCGCCTTCTCTACCATCTCCTCGATGCGGGCCGGATGGATACGTCCGTCAACGATCAATTTCTCAAGAGCAATTCTTGCAACTTCTCTTCGAATCGGATCAAAGCTTGATAAAATGACTGCTTCCGGTGTATCGTCAATAATCAGATCTACACCTGTCATTGTCTCAAGAGTACGAATATTACGTCCCTCTCGTCCAATGATACGTCCCTTCATCTCATCGTTCGGGAGCTGTACTACCGAAATTGTTGTCTCAGAAACATGATCCGCAGCACACTTCTGAATCGCGGTAACAACATACTCCTTCGCTTTCTTGGAGACTTCTTCCTTCGCCTGAGCCTCCATCTCTTTGATCATCTTTGCAGTGTCAATTTTTACATCTTCTTCAACGGTCTTTAAAAGGAATTCTTTTGCTTGTTCAGAGGTTAATCCGGAGATTCTCTCCAGTTCCTGCACTCGCTGTTCATTGAGCTTTGCTATCTCAACTTTCTGCTTCTTTAAGTCCTCTTCCTTGGCATTAAAGCTGGCTTCGCGCTTCTCCATCGCTTCGAGCTTCTTATCCAGATTTTCTTCCTTCTGAACAATTCTGCGCTCGTTACGCTGAATTTCGTTTCTGCGTTCCTTGATTTCCTTGTCAAGTTCATTCTTGGAGCGAATGGTCTCTTCTTTGATCTCAAGGGTGGCTTCGCGCTTCTTGGCTTCCGCTGTCTTGACAGCTTCGTCAATGATGCCTCTCGCTTTCTCCTCCGCATTACCAATCTTCGTGTTTGCGACACGCTTATGATATTCTACAGAGATAAACCAGGTAGCAATTGCAGTAATTATAAGTGTGATAACAACAGCTATAATAATCTGCAGCACAGGAGCACCTCCTTTATTAAATTTTCATTGTACATATAACAAAAAGAAACTCTTTCTATGTCATAAACTTACAACATAACAATTTTATCCTTTTTGCTCAATTATGTCAAGGTATTCGCATTTGTTTTGTGCAACTTTGGAATTTACTCCTTATATGCATCTTATCTTCTTTTCATAGCCGTCAGAATCTCGTTACTTTTGAATCCCCGCCGCATAAGAAACTGGTAAGTTCTGCGGAATTCCCTCTCATCGGCATTCTCTGCTACGTAACCACGCTTCTCAAGAAGTCTGTAAATCTGCTCAAGTTCCTGCGCCTCATACTCTTCTTCCAGCGCCTGCTCAATGAGTTCTTTACTTATTCCTTTCTGCGATAGCTTCATTTTAATCTGTAACCTGCTCAACCGTTCCTGTGAAAGCCGCACAAAAGTGCAGGCATACCGCAGGTCATCAATATAATGATAACGCTTCACATATTCGACCGCGGCATCAATACATTCTTCTGGATAACCACCGGTACGCAGCTTCTCCCGAAGCTGATGCTCCGTCCGGTCCATTCGCTCAAGGAGATGCATCGCACGCTTCGTTGCTCTCTTCGCCACCACCTCATCTAACAGTTTCCGATAATCCTCTTCTTCGATTGCAGCATCCTCTGAAAGTTTAAATTGTCTAGCCTCCGAGCGGTACAAAGAAAGCTCCACACCGTTGTCAAAACGGATGCGGAGCTTTCCTTTGCCCAGAGACTCGCACTCTGTCACATAAATCATAAATTATGCATCCTTACCTGCATCTGCACTCTCTTCTGGCGCAACAGTCTCCTCTTCATCCTCCTGCGCAAAATAGTGCTCTCTCACCTGTTCCTCGATCATCTTACAGAACTCCGGATTCTCACGCAGATAAGTCTTCGCATTCTCACGTCCCTGTCCGATCTTATCTCCCTCATACGCGTACCACGCACCGGATTTACTGATGATGCCTACATTCGCTGCCAGGTCAAGGATATCCCCTTCCTTCGAGATCCCCTGTCCAAACATAATATCAAATTCAGCCTCTCTGAATGGCGGAGCCACCTTATTCTTGACTACCTTCACACGGGTATGGTTACCGATCACTTCACCAGCCTGCTTTAAAGCTTCCACTCTGCGGACATCCAGACGTACCGATGCATAGAACTTAAGTGCACGTCCACCGGTCGTTGTCTCCGGATTGCCAAACATGACACCAACCTTCTCACGCAGCTGGTTGATAAAGATGACGATACAGTTGGACTTGCTGATGACACCGGTCAATTTACGAAGTGCCTGGCTCATCAGTCTCGCCTGCAGACCAACATGGGAGTCTCCCATATCTCCATCAATCTCCGCCTTCGGAACTAATGCAGCTACAGAATCGACAATTACGATATCTACCGCACCGGAACGAACCATCGTCTCTGTGATCTCAAGTGCCTGCTCACCACAGTCCGGCTGCGAAATATACAGATTATCAATATCTACACCGATATTCTTTGCATAGACAGGATCCAATGCATGCTCCGCATCGATAAATCCTGCGATACCGCCTCTCTTCTGAACCTCAGCCACACAATGAAGCGCAACCGTTGTCTTACCACTGGACTCCGGTCCATAGATCTCAATAATTCTTCCCTTCGGAAGTCCGCCGAGTCCAAGTGCAATATCAAGACTTAATGATCCGGTCGGAACGGTCTCCACATTCATATTCGCGGAATTGTCACCGAGCTTCATGACCGAACCCTTACCGTACTGTCTCTCAATCTGCGCAATCGCAGCGTCTAATGCTTTCAATTTATCTTCTTTTGCCATAACGATCTCCTTTACACGAACTTATGTTCGTTTTTATGTTCTAATAGTAGTATACTTTGATTGCATTGTCAATCATTAATTTCAAAAAACGGTGTTGGGGAATAAAAAAGACAGCTGCCTTAAGCAACTGCCTTAATTATATCGATAGACCTTTTCCTTGTCAACCAAAAAGTCTCAATCATACTCTATTCATCCGCAAGAAGTGTATTCAGACATTCCATGATCGTCTCCTTGTTCTGCAGTCCGATCATTCTCTGCTGGAACAGACCATATTTCATGAATACAAGTGTCGGTATACTTGTGATCTGATAATTCAATGCAAGGGAAGCCTGCTCGTCCACATTCACCTTACACACCTTCACCTGATCTCCCATCTCCTTCGCGATCTCATCCACAACCGGAGACTGCAACTGACACGGTCCGCACCAGGTTGCCCAGAAATCGATCAGTACCGGCACCTTAGCTGCTAACACTTCCTGTTCAAAGTTGTCTTTCGTCAATGTCACTACATCCATCTTAATTTCTCCTTCGTCACCAGACACACATTGTAATACGCGCTGCCTTAAGCTTTCTCTATTTCTCTAAAAGTTTAATTCGTACCGAATTCAGCGAGAACCAGTCCCTCATTCCGGTCAAGCACCATACCGACACTCCATGCATTGACAAACAGAAGAAGCGGATTTCCCTTCATATCAATGATCTTCTTCATGTCGGAAGTACCGGTCAGATTATCCACATCGACCTCATCCTTATTCTCGATCCAGCGGATATGCTCATACGGCAGGTTTTCCAGACGAATCTCCACATTATACTCATTCTCCAGACGGAATTTGAGTACATCAAACTGTAACACACCGACAACGCCGACGATAATTTCTTCCATACCGCCTTTGTACTCCTGAAAAATCTGGATAGCACCTTCCTGCGCAATCTGTGTCACGCCTTTGACGAACTGCTTACGCTTCATGGAATCGATGAGACGTACACGCGCAAAATGCTCCGGTGCAAAGGTCGGAATTCCTTCAAAGCGGAACTTGTCTTTCGCGGTCGTTAACGTATCTCCGATCGAGAAAATACCCGGATCAAAGATACCGATGATATCTCCGGCGTATGCTTCCTCCACGATCTTACGCTCATCCGCCATCATCTGCTGCGGCTGTGCGAGCTTGATCTGCTTGTCTCCCTGAACATGATACACTTCCATACCGGCTGTAAACTTTCCGGAACAGATACGCATGAAAGCGATACGGTCTCTGTGATTCTTGTTCATATTAGCCTGAATTTTGAACACGAAAGCCGAGAAATCCTCTCCGAACGGATCGATCTCTCCAACGTCAGACTTGCGCGCCATCGGCGCATAGGTCATCTGTAAGAAATGCTGCAGGAATGTCTCAACACCGAAATTGGTTAAAGCAGAACCGAAAAATACCGGCGAAAGCTCACCCTTAGTTACAAGATCCATGTCGAACTCCGCGCTCGCTCCATCGAGAAGCTCGATCTCATCATCAAGCTGCGCCTTCTTGTCAGCCCCGATCTCATCCACAAGTGACGGATCATCAATATCAATGATCTTCTCCGAACCTTCCTTCGTTCCCTTAAGGGTATCGGCGAAAGTCATGACTTTTCTGGTATTACGATCATATACACCCTTGAACTCCTTACCGGAACCAATCGGCCAGTTGATCGGGCAGGTTGCGATCCCCAGTTCGTTCTCGATATCATCAAGAAGCTCAAAGGTATCGTTCGCATCGCGGTCCATCTTATTGATAAATGTAAAAATCGGAATATGGCGCATGACGCAGACTTTGAAAAGTTTGCGTGTCTGCGCCTCTACACCTTTACTTGCATCAATGACCATGACGGCGGAATCCGCTGCCATCAGTGTACGGTATGTGTCCTCCGAGAAATCCTGATGTCCCGGTGTATCCAGAATGTTGATGCAGTATCCATCATAATTGAACTGCAACACAGAAGAAGTAACCGAAATACCTCTCTGCTTCTCAATCTCCATCCAGTCGGACACAGCGTGCTTTGCAGTCGCCTTTCCCTTTACCGAACCCGCCTGGTTGATAGCGCCTCCGTACAGAAGGAACTTCTCCGTCAGTGTCGTCTTACCGGCATCCGGGTGGGAAATAATTGCAAAAGTACGTCTTTTTTCTATTTCTTTTCTTAAGTTGCTCACAATAGATCCTCCAAAACTTGATATAAATGCATATCAAAGTTTATATTACTCTAAAAAATATGTATTTTCAACTAATTTTATTCAATCGGTGTAATGACGATATTTTCTGCTGCTACACCGGTCTTGCGTTTGACAATATCCTCCACCTGTGCACGCTTCGCATCCGTCACATCCCCCATATCAAGAACCACGTCGCACTCCTCGTCAGTAATACTGACCACAACGTTTTGAAAGCCTTTCGCTTCAAGCATCATTTCCGCATTGGACTCCTTCTCTGCAAGATCCGTCATTGTAACCATCTCATCGATTGCAGCCTGCTTCTGTGACTCATCAACCGTTGCACTGTCGATGATCGCCTGCAGTGTTTCTTTATTTTTGGAACGGACCTGCTCACGATTGAGTTTGACCTGTGCCGCATAGTCGGCACTTGCGGCTACCGCACTCGTAAGCACGGTCTCTCCAGCATCCGTCGGTTCTTCACCACTCTCGGTTGATGCAAGCGCCACACTCTCGCCATCACTGATGTCGGCTGCAATGTCATCGTAATTGTCTTCCATACCGTCAGACAACGCATCTTCCTTCATATTCGCAACTGTTTTCGTTTCCTCTGCGCCTCCGCTTTTGCGATCGTAACTCACATATCCGGCAATCGCGATAAGTACCGCAAGTGTTGTGATCACGACCTGATTTTTATGAATGATTTTCTTCACAGCGATTCCTCCTGCACTGACATTTTAACTACTTTCACTTTATGCGCCTCAAGGTCAAATAATGACTGTATCGCACCGGTTATTTCGGTGGCAATGCCCGGTCTGTCTCCCCCCTGCGCAACCACAACGACCCCCTCCACCTTCGGGCGTTCTCTTCGCACAACATAAGGTTCCTTTGTATCTCCCATGTCATAGACAACCGTTGTCTCCTCACGTGTCTTCTCCTGTATCCGGACATCCTTGTCCAGATAGGCCAGCCCGTCATCGGAAAGCGTGAGCATCACCCGCACTTTTCCCACTCCATCCATACTTTCAATCAAGTCTGTAAGCTGCTCCTCCAATGCCTTTGTATACTCTGTATCCGTCTGTGTCTGTCTCATTTCCGCTGTATTCTTCCCGTCCGTTTCCTCCTGTGTCAATTGGTCGACGTTACCGGCCTTTTTCCCGTCCCCTGTCGGGATTAAAATGATCAGCACAAGAATTCCGATTAATATCAGTATGATTCCGTCGGTCTTACTCCTGCCGCTCAGTCGCTTCATAATCCACTCCTTCACGCTCCAGGAACCATGCAAAGACATCCTCTCCCTTCTCTTTATATTCATTCTGCGCAAGCATATCTGTGACAGAATATAACTGCCGCCTCGTCTCAGCCCTCACATCCTTCTGCAGAAAACCAAGCACCGGTTTCATCAGTACCGCGATCATGAGCGCGCTCACAAAAAAGCGATAGTACTTCCGATAGCTCTCCTGCGGTGCCAGATAGGAAATCAGATAAAGCACCAGAAGAAACAGAAAATAATTTTTTACAAATACTATGATCGTCTCCATAGAACTTCTCCTAGAAAATAAAACTTGTCGATGCACTGATCACAGAAATCGTGATCCAAAAATACAGCATTGCATCCGCTAAAATCCGGCAATACAGACCGCTTCCCCGCCCGACCCCTGCCACACATTCCACGATCCGCTTGTCGCTAAACGGTTCCAGCAGCGCCGCAATCAGACGATACATAACGGTGAAGCAAAGCACGCTGCAAAGCGGAGCCATACAAAGAATAAGCAGAAGGATCAGTGCCGCTGCACCTACGCTGTTCTTGATCATAATCGCACAGCCAAGCAGCAGTTCTCCGGTTGCACTCACAGTATTTCCAAGCCCCGGAATTGCCTGAATTCCGTGATAGAGACTGCTTGCCGCAAGACGATCCTTCGCTGGTGTCAGAATGGACTGCACAACTCCAAGCCCCATCACTAAGGCGAGTCCAAATTTCAGCAGAGAACGCTGGGCGCTTCCGATCAGCTCCGCAAGCTTTGAAAACCGGCTTTCCTCAAACAGATGATCCATCGTAACAAGAAGTACATAGATATGTACCCCTGGGAGAAAAACCACCTTCATCACAAGTTCGATCACATAGACAATTCCAAGTGTCACTTCATAGAAGAAGCCTGCACTCGCCGAATTTCCGGAAAGCAGAAGCGTTGCCGCATAAGCCGGCACAAAAGCGGTCATGAAAGAAAGCATCCTGCTCACCCCCTCCTCCACAACACGCCCGATCAGTGTAAAGGACTGCAGAAGCAAAAGCACGATCCCGACATACACCATAAGGAATCCCATATCCGCCACATATCCCTGCTTCGCGATCAAAAGCTTCCCAAACAAAGCAAAAAGAAGCGCCATCACTACAATCTGAAAAAAAATAGGTTTCACTTCCGCCAACTCATAAAAGAACAGATCAAACACATAATCGCAGATCATCCGCCCATCCACACCGTCTGTTCCGTTCTCGGCAAACGCTTTGACCAGATCCGAGAACCTTAGTTTTTCCGGAAAATGATTTTCTTCCAGAGACATGTCCAGTTCATCGAAATCCAATTCGTCGATCAGTTCCTGTAAATACCGCGTATTTGTGCAATCTTTTGTATCCTGCGCATCCGCCCTAATCGGTGCAACACTTATTCCCAGCATAATCATAAGCACCGCTGCCATCTTTTTCCAAAATCCAGCCATCTACAAAAAATTCTCCAATACATCCACCAGATACATAAGCTCCGGTATACTTAGCGCAATGATGGAAAGCTTTGCAAACAATTCCATCTGTCCCGCAAGCGACGAATAACCGGACTCCCTGCTGAAATTGGCGGCAAAATCTGCCACATAAGTGATTCCAAGCATTTTAAAAAGCGGCGTAAGATATGCCTCATCAATCGGCAGTCTGTCGATCAATTCTTTTAAAAATGTCAGGACCGTCTGCATTCGCGCCAGCGCATACACAAAAACAAGCATTCCTGCAACTAACACGATCAGCATAGAGAACTCGCCTTTATCTTTCCGAAGCGGTGCTGCCAGAAAAATCGCCGCTATCCCGATCAATCCGATTTTGACCATCATAACTACATGACAAAAAGCGTTTCCATTGTCTCAAACAGCTCACTGATATAAGGAACGATCCAGAACAGCACAATGATCAGACCCGCAAGGCTGAGTAAGAACGCCTGCTCCTCTCTGCCGCTGTGTTTCAGCACCTGACTCAGCACGGTTACAACGATTCCTACTGCAGCGATTTTGAATATGATTGTTACCCCCATCCCATTCCTTTCCGCCGTCTAAAGCAACAGAATCACGACCATGACTCCGGTAAGCATTCCGACCGGCATATATACTTTGCGTTTCTCCAGATAGTGCTCTCGTTCCTCTCCAATGACTGTCTCCATCTGCCTGATACAAGAAGTGATACATTGCTGTGTCTGTCTGTGATTGTTACCAAAGAAGCCTTCGCCTGCCCGAAGCAGAACCTGAAACGCATCCTCCGGCAGTCCAAGCGTATGTTTCTGCCGCTTAAGTACCTTCTGCCACACCTCCTGTCCCGTAGGATAGAGATGTAAAAGCAGGTCATGCTGCACCTCATCCGCCATGTGTTCCAGCTCCGGCACATCGTACGGATAAGTCTCTAAAAATTCTGCCACCCGCATCTGCCTTACTTCAAGCACATACGCCCAGCTTTGCAAAAAGCGTACGATTGCAAGCATATTTCTTATGTTTCTCTTCATCCGCTCCATCCAGCAGGCAAGCAGGATTACAAAGCCAATAAGGACACAGGCTCCTCCAACTAGCTTTCCCACACACTTTGCCCTCCTCCATCATAGACATGATAGTGCCGCTGCCCTTCATCCCTTTCAATTTCAATCAGCCGCAGAAGACTTTCCTCCAACCGGTTTTGATTGCTTTGCAGCTTTGCAAGCAATTCTAAGATGTTCCCCGCGTGCATCGTTCCAATCACGTACACACCGCTTTGCGCGGCCTCCTGCATGACGTCAAAATCCTCTCTGCTCCCCAGTTCATCCACCGCAAGGAACTCCGGCGACATGGAGCGAAGCATCATGCGCATTCCGACACATTTCGGACAATTATCAAGCACATCACACCTTGGGCCAAGATCATTTTGGGGCACTCCCATATGACAGGCTGCGATCTCCGACCGCTCATCGATAACACCAACCTTATATCCCCGATGCAGTCCTTCCCCACTGGAAAGAATGCGGATGCAATCCCGCAGACACGTTGTCTTGCCTGCTCCCGGTTCCGAAAAAAGAATGGTATGATACCAGCCTTCTCCCTTCCTCATCCATGGGATCAGATTTGCTGCACATCCTTTTTTCTCATGCGCAACCCTTATATTGATTGCACCAATTGCACTCACGCAGTCCGTCACCATTCCCTGGTTTCCGTTGTGATAGCTTGCATGTCCGCTGATTCCTACGCGATGTCCGCCCTCGATTGTCAGGAATCCCTGCCGCATCTCCTCCTCCAAAATATACGGAGAATATCCGGTCAGATAACTGATGCATTCTCTCATCTGCAGTGGCGTTACTTTTTCGTATTGTTTTACGGTCGCATTCTCCAATAGCAGTTCAAGCGGTTGTCCTACGCGAAGTCGGATTTCCTCCGCACAGCCAATCACTGCCGGATCGATCTGTTCCCTGAATTCACGCGGAAGATAGCACATGATATCACTCTCCTGGCTTATTATGATAATCACCTCCAAGTAAAACAAAAAGCCATAGGGGATTGTCCCTATGGCTCATATATATGTGTAAATCTGTAATTGTATGCCTATCTTTTACATGCGGTCCGGTGCAGAGAATCCAAGTACATCGATACAGGTCTCAAGCACACTCTTGGTCAGAACAAGAAGGCTGATATAAGAATCCTTAACCTGCTCATCTTCCTGCGCAAGAATCTTGTTCTCATGATAGAAACCATTGAATGCATTGGCAAGTTCATAGATATATGCACAGATCTTATGCGGAGCAAGCTCCTCATACGCATTCTCCATCATCGCATTGAAACGGGATAACACAAGCATCAGGTTCTTCTCGCTTGCAGAATGTGCAGGCAGGATTGCTCCGTTTGGAAGCGCCTTACCATCTGCCTGATATTTTGCAAGGATCGACTTAATACGAACGATCGTATAGAGGATATATGGTCCTGTATTTCCTTCAAAAGAAGTGAAACGCTCAATATCGAAGATATAATCCTTGCTCGCCTGATTCGAGAGATCTCCATACTTGACAGCTGCAAGCGCTACCATTTTGGCAGTCTTTTTGGCTTCCTCGTCACTGATATCGAGATTCTCTTTCTCCTTCTGGTTCTCCGTAATCTTCTTGAGCATCTCCTCATTGATCTCATCGAGGAGATATTCCAGACGCATAACGCCACCGTCTCTGGTCTTAAAAGGCTTTCCATCCTTACCGTTCATTGTACCGAATCCGATATGGGTCAGCTGTACATCATCTCCGACAAGTCCGGTCTTTCTTGCACAACGGAATACCTGGATAAAATGCATACTCTGTCTCTGGTCAGCCAGATAAATAATACTGTCCGGATTGTAATCCTGCATACGCATCACAATCGTTGCAAGATCTGTCGTACTGTAGAGAGAAGCTCCATCCGACTTTAAGATAATACATGGAGGAATCTCCTTCGTATCCGTATCTTCCTTGACGTCTACAACCAAAGCTCCCTCGCTCATATAAGCAAAACCTTTGTCCTTCATCATCTGTACCATATCCGGAATATACGGCTGCGCATCGGACTCTCCCTTCCAGAGTTCGAACGATACATTTAAATTGTCATAATTCTTCTTCAGATCCGTTACGGATACATTCAAAATATGTTCCAGTAACGCACGATATCCGCGTCTTCCTGCCTGAAGCTGACTCGTTGCTTCCATCGCAGCCTCACGGAAGACATCGTCTTCCTTACTCTTCTTGCTGGCAGTCGGATAGATATCCTCAAGTTCGGAGATATCAAAAGGAGCTTCCTTCGGATATTCACCCTGATAATTCTCATCAAAATATACGAGTTCCGGCTTGCGTTCCTTTAATTCCACAATGATCAGTCCCATCTGCAGACCCCAGTCACCGAGGTGCACATCGCCGATCACATTGTGACCCATGAATTTACCGATACGCTTTACACTCTCACCGATGATCGCCGAACGAAGATGTCCGACATGCAGAGGTTTCGCAACATTGGCTCCACCATAGTCCACGATGATCGTCTTCGGATTCTCGGCCTTGTCGCAGCCGAATCTTCCCTCATCTTCCTTCATGGAAGTAACCACAGAAGCAAGATAATCCTTACTTAATTTCAAATTGATAAATCCAGGCTTAACGGATTCCACGCTCTCAAACATCGCGTTGTCCTTAAGACTTTCTGCAATCTTATCCGAGATCATAAATGGTGCACATTTATATTCCTTTGCAGCCGCCATCGCACCGTTACACTGGTACTCACACAAATCCGGGCGGTTGGATAATGTCACTTTTCCGTATTTCGCATCGTAGCCATTGTCGGTAAACGCCTTCGTTACCTCGGCAGAAATGCTGTCAATCAATGTCTTCATACTACTCTCCTATTCACTAATCTAGGGACTATTCTATACATTCCCCTTGGAATTGTCAACGTATTGGCGTCTGATATGTTTGTGTTCGTACAGATCCTTATCCGCCTTCTTATAGAGTTCCTCAAAATGCATTCCCGGTTCTCCCCAGCTGACTCCATACGAAAAATTCAGCACACGGATACGATCTCCTGGAACAACAATCTGATCAAACTCACGCATCACCTGTTCCATAATATTCGGCAGTCTCCGTTCAATCTCTGCATGTCTGCAGTAAACCGAAAACTCGTCACCGCCCATTCTGCCTACCATCGCATCTCCCGCGAAATTTCGTTGCAGAATGCGCACAAGCGAAATCAGTACATGATCTCCGAAGTCATGTCCATATGTATCGTTGATCTGCTTGAAATAATCCACGTCCATCATAATAAACATAACCTTCTGTCCTCTCTTTAAAGACTTCAGATCATGCTCGATCGTTGAAATCAGCATCGTACGGTTGAAAGCCCCCGTCATCATATCCATACGGGAACGCACTTCCGCACTTGCATAATAATAGTAGATCAAAGACTGCATAATGCCGATCAGGACAAAGATTGCAAGCTGCGCAACCATAAACTGGATCAGCAGTGCGTGCATCACATCCGTCGAAGTCTCGCCCGGCATAATGTCATAACTTTGCACGATTCCGTTGATTCCATCCTTTAAGTCCCAGCACACACTCAGTCCACATGCAGCTACTACAATTAATGCACTCCACTGCCAATATACCACCTTCGTATACTTATTCGCCTGAACACCCTCACGGATCTTCGTAATCTTATCCTTAACTCCGGCCGACTGCCAAAGGAAATAAAGAGCAAGAAGCACCGCAACTGCAGAAACAATCTCGATATCCATTCCTGTAATGTGCCAGTGAAGCAGTGGTGTCCACCACACAGCCCCGGCTTCCGGGAAAAGCCCCTGCATTAAAGCAAACACAAGAACCGTATGAAGGATCAATACAACAATCGTCGATATTGCAATCAACAGCGGCTGCGACTTCTTTGACTTCTTCACCTGCGCATACAGAATACCTGCCAGAAGACCAAGCACAATGTGCGGAACAAAGCAAAGAAGCACACTCTGCATCGACTTACCGCTTCGAAACGGCGAAAATAGAATATTCGCATAAGCATCCTGCATCGTCACGACCGATGCCTTCCACATTCCGGTAATGCCGAAAATCACACCACCCCACAGTCCTTCCCACGGGCCAAGCAGATAAGCCATTGCCAGAACAACCACCGGAACAAACGTAATCGAAACATACTCAAGCTTAACGTATCCCCACGCGGAAAAAGCAAGCATAATCTCGATTGCGATCAAGGCTGCACATTCATAATAATATAAAAGTCCCTTACGTTCTTTTTCTACCACTTTTTTCCAATCCCTTAATAAAAATATACATTACTAATTCCAAAATAGCCTGTGCCACTCATATAAGTGGCACAGGCTACTTAAATTGTCACTTTTAATATAGCAAGTTCATGCGGCATCGTCAAGCATTCATCCACACATTTTACATATCCTTTACCGCAGAATCACATGCTTTCCTCCACAGGTTAATTGCGGCGGTAACGATTCAGACAGGCATAGATTTCCTGCTCCCTCGGAATCGCATATCCGCCGGGAATTTCTTCTCTTCCACAAGTGAAATTCAATCCGTTTCTGTGGATTTTTTCCATCAGTGTCCGCACAATCTCCGTAATGTTATTCTGCCCGTCCACCTCATGCTCAACCACGTATTTTAATAGCAGCCCAAGACTTGCCGTCTGCTCCGCATCCACGATCTGTTCGATATAACGCAGATCCACATTCTGTCTGCCGAGTGCAAATCCTTCTTTTCCCATGAATTTTAATTTCAGCCGCTCAGGCTCATCGGTGCGCACTCTGCCGCTGCGATAGTCTCTGCGTCTCGTTGCCCCATTCTGATCAATTGTCATAATCCGGTCACTCTGCGGCATCGCAAATGCATGTGCAGCCTCCTGCTGCACCGGATACTCTTTACAGAGAGCCTTTGCCTTCTTTGTGATGTCAATCGGCACATAACTGTCCATCTGAATCACAGTGTCCGCAATATGAAAGAACGCTCCCGAACTTCCCGCAACAAGAATCGTCGAAATATCTGCCTTCTCATACAGATCTCTTGCCCGACTGAGAAAAGGCGTGATCGGTTCCTTATCCGGACTGACCACCTTCTGCATGAATGCATCACGTACCATAAAGTTGGTTGCTGACGTATCCTCATCCAGCAGAAAGACACGGCTTCCGCTCTCCATACCTTCCACAATCCCGGCAGCCTGTGACGTACTACCACTGGCATCCTCCGTAGAGAATCGATGTGTGTCTTTGTGATTCGGCAGGTCATTAATGAACATAGAGATATCAACATCCTTGATAAATCTGCCATCCTCTGCACGAAGCTTAAGTGCCGTCTCATCCGTGATGACAAACTCGCGTCCATCTCCCGCAATATGGTTATACACACCAAGCTGCAAAGCCTGAAGCAATGTAGACTTACCGTGATAGCCTCCACCGACGATCAGTGTAATTCCTTCCGGAATTCCCATCCCCGTAATTTCTCCCCTGTGTGGGAGCACCACTTTCACGCGGAGTGATTCCGGCGACTGGAAAGCCACACCACCCTTCATCGGTCTTGCGGAGACACCGCTCTCTCTCGGCAGTACAGCAGAATCCGCAACAAAGGCCACCATATGATGCGCACGGATCCATTCCCGCAGAGCCTGCTGATCCTCAGCCAGTTCAACTGCCGCCTGTACCTTCGACGCCTCCAGATTCTTATAACAGAACGCACGCTTCACACACTCCGGTAAATATTCAAAAAGGATCTTGTGAAGTTCTCTCGCGTTAATCGTTCTTCCATTTGCCGGAAATCCAATCGCAAAACGCGCGGTAATTCCTGCATCCGTAACTTCACATGCAGTCCTGTTTAATACTTCCTGCCCACAGTGCGTGACAGAGATCAGCCCGCTTTTGCCGGATCCCTTTGCCTTAAATGTGAAGCGATCAACCTCACGCGCAAACACACGTGTCAGATAATCTGCAAGTGCGGTACGTGTAACCTCATCCTTTTGATACGTCTCCGGAAATCCTGCCTGCTTACGGTTTACAAACACATGCACCTGTGACGGTGCTGCAAACGGATCTCCCTGCACATGATCGATATAGAATTCATATCCGTCGAAGCGGTATGCGCCGCGAAGCGCCTTGTAGGCCGGATAACTTTTATGGTCTATGCGAAGCAACTGCTGCTCTAATTCTTTTTCTGACTGCATTTTTACTCCTACTGATCTCTCAGATCTTTTTTCTTAAGCAGTGCGGAAGTATCAAGTGCCGCTTCCTCCTGCTTCTTTTTTTTCTTTTTTGCCTTCGCCGGTTTTCCATCGGACAAACTTCCACTCAGTGTAGACATCGGTTCATCCTGTTCCTCCAAAGAAACATTTTTCTCATTTCCGGCATCCGAATCCCGCATGGAATTCTTTCTGTCAGCAGTCATTATAGCCTTCTTCTTGCGCTTCGTAAAGTAACTCTTTACCCGCCGGTACAACCGGCTGTCCTGTGGAACGAACGCAAACCTGCGCATTGCCACATCAAGAAGGAACCATGCGATTGCAAGGATCAAAAGCCACTTGGACAGATCATACGCTGCGCGCGAATTCGTCTTTAACTTCTTCCAGAATGAGTCAGACGGCTTTATCACTTTTCCATAACGCTCCATAAAACTTAAGAAGCGCTCATTGTCTGCCGCAAACTTGTACTCATCCGAATACTGTGCAACTGCTGCAGTCGTGATGGCGTTCTTTAATTCTCCGTCATCACTTCTTCGCACACTCAGATTGTAGATTCCCGGAATATCCGTATCGATCTTCGCCTCATACTCCCCCGGCGCCCGTGCCGGAAGCTTAACGGTGTGCGTCTCGCCATCCGGATCTGTATATACTGCCTCAACCGTCGTCCGCTCCTCATAATCTTTCGCCTTATAATGGATGGTCGTCGTCTCGCCACTCGTCTCCACATCAAGAGAATCCTCGCCGAGCGCTGCATTGCCTGCGCTGTAATCGATGATGCGTTTCCAAAGCTGTACATATTCTTCCTCGTTTGCAAATCCAGCCGTCCATGTATTTGTCACATCTGTATTCCACGCAACGGTATGTCCCAGTCCGTATTGCATCACAGAGAGTATCGGATCCTCCTTATCCGAAGCCAGCAGTACATTCGCCGCATTCTTCGGTGTTGCACTGATGTATCCCTTAACCTTCGGCCATCCATCCGCAAACAGTCCCCTGGTAATCGGATTGGACGAATTGACTGCAAGTGAGAAGTTTCCGTTCTGGATATAGGTCTCGCCGCTTAAGAGAACTTCCTGTGCAAAAATCTTGGGCATATCCGTTCCGTTATCACAATAATAGTATCGTCCGCTGCAGCCTCTCGCAATCGTCTGGAGCAGGGATGTATCCGAATCGGCACCTACCGCAACCGTAGAAAGTGTGACTCCACTATCCGCATAACTTTGGATGATACTTCCGTAATTTCTGTCCTCTCCCTGTCCGTCCGTCAGAAGAATGACATGCTTGATATCCGCATCACATTTGACAATCTCACTTAAAGCAGCAGACAGCGCCGGTTTAATCGTCGTACCGCCTCCCTCTGCCACACTCTCGATTGCCTTGTGAATTTCGCCTTTATCTTCCACCTTTGTGATTGGAAGCTGCCAGTCATAACGGTCATCAAATGTAACAACACCGACATAATCATTCTCCGTCAGTTCGTCCACCGCCCGGTCAGCCGCCGTGATCGCAAGATCCAGATTCGTAGCCCCACTGACCGGATCTCCCACCGAAGACATACTTCCCGAATGATCGATCACCATGACCATCGCAAGGGATGGAACCTCATTGGTGCTGCGCGGCATCATATCAACCGGAAGTATCGTTTCAAGTGTCGTATCCCGGTACAGACCGAGTCCGAAACTCTCTCTTCCTCCGGTTGCGACCACTCCGCATCCGTAATCCTTGACATAAGTGTCCAGATTGCTCACAAACGGATCCGGCAGATCATCGATGTGCGCGTTTTCCAGAATGATACTCTTGTATTTGAGCATCCCTTCCAGCGTGGTCGGTGCACTGCCAGCCGATACAACCTCATAATTGCATCCGGCACTGTCAAGAAGCGCCGTAAAATTCGTTGGGTCCTCATTCACGCCATTTACCACAAGAATCTTCGGCATCGCATCAATGACCGCATAGGCATTGAATGCATTGTTTTCCTCGCAGGTATCGCCTTTGGCACGTACCTTGACCGTAAAGCTCTCAATGCTCTCTCCCGAAACCTTCTGCTTTAAAACAAAAGAATTGCTTCCTGTGTTCAGATGAACCTGTGTATCTGATTTCTTCTTATTTCCAACCCAGACCTCAAGATCCGCGTCCGTCTCATAATTACTCATTACCGTGACCGTCATGGAATACGCATCCCCGGCATATAAGTAACTTGGCATATCGACATTGTCAATATAAGCATCGCTTCCCTGCGCGGTGTCATAGACAACAGAAAGCAACTCCACACCGCGTGAAATCACCGCTGAAGCCGTATTATCTATATTGCCGCGTGTCTGTCTGCCATCCGTGAGGATCACGATTCTTCCCGCGCTGCCATCCGGAATCATAGAGAGACCTCTGGAGAGTGCCTCTTCAAGGTTGGTTGCCGTCTTGTCCGGAACCGACAGGATCCCCGCGTACTGCTTCTCCTTTGACACCATCTGCTCGACCATCGGCTTCTTGCCGAATGTCACAATGCCGTACTGATTTCCCTTCGGCATCGCAGAGACGGCATCCCCGATATACGAATCGATCTCCGACAGATTGGCGTCATTACTTGTCGATGCATCCACCAGAAAAACCGTCGTATTGACATCTGCCCTCTTCGGAATCGTAAGTCCCACTGCTGCGAGTACCAGAAGAAGCAGACCCACGATGCGCACACCAAGATAAAACTTTCCCCGGTAACGCATCTGCTTCACATAAATGATCCACTCCAGGATCAACAGAAGAAGGATCAGGACGATTACAAGACTGCGCACGGATTTTCTTGTCATTCCCGCCTGCGCTGTCACACCGTCTCCGGTCGATTCCGCGGTAACCGAAGCATCCGACTGCGTGGAAGTGGCAAAACGCACCACATAACCTTCTGTCTTATCCCCGGCACTTACTTCATACAGACCCGCCTTTTCGGTGGAAGCAGTAAGTGTATTGACATCCACATCCGTCTGCGGATGATAGACCATTCTTTCTCCCGCTACATACACATTCTGCGCAAGCAGGGAACTGTCGTTTAAGAAGCCCAGCGCATTCGCCATAAAAACCGGAAATTCTGCCTGCAACGGGAAATCCGATTCGCGGATATCAAAGCCGACCACAACGACTCTTGTGCCATCATGCTCGCCGTAGTAGCCTGCACACTTCTTTCCCGCCCACAGAAAACCGGTTGCCCAATCCGGCAGATCATACGTATAAGTGGTATTTACACCGATACCAAAATCTTTGATCCCCGATGTGATCTCCGTATCAGAAACGGTTAACGCAACATGTTCTTCCTTATCATCTGCATCGGTTGCATCCGCAAAAAGCATCCGGTTCAATGAATCCTTTTGCGCATCCGCAGTCCCGGCATCATAAATGCGCGCACGTGTATCATCCGCTTCAAGTGCACTATCACTTCCAGCAAGGACCAGACTCTCTCCGCTGATTGCCTCGTAAGCCTTCTGAATATAAGTATTGCCTTTGCCGATCAATACTGCATCATACTGCGCTGCCTCGCTTTGGATCGCGTAAGTCGTATTGTCCGCAGATAAGGCATCTCCTGCCTCGCTTCCCTCAAACCGGATTGAAGAGATCTCGCTTCGCAGAGGCTTTCCATTCCATGCAATATCTTCAAATAATGCTGTATAGCTCTCCTTCGCAGGAATCGTCACACTGCGCACATCAAGCGTCTTGTTATCCTCATATAATGCGATCTCAAGCGTCGCAGCTTTCGCACTGTAGTTGGTCAGTCCTGCCGCTGCCTGATAACCATTTTCATCCCTGACACAGCTAAGGAAATCGTTTGCAACATTATCCGCTGCCTCACCCATCACATAGATGCTCGCATGAAAGCGATCCTCCAGATTCTTTGTGTCCGCCGCACCGATTCCGTCCGTGTACACAAGCACAGATGTCTTTTTGCCATCCTCCTGCTGGGCACAAAGCGAATCGATCGTATCCTCCGTCTCCGAAAGACTGCCATCCGAATCGCTGCAGTTCACTTTATCAAGTGCCTGCGTCAATTGCCTTTCATCCGTCACAGACACCGCAAGAAGTTCTGTCTCATCCGCATGCGTGGTTATAAGGGAAAATGTGCTCCCCTGCGAATCCGCAATCTCCTGCTCGATTGCTTTCTTTGCCAGCTCCAGCCTTGATTTTCCGCTTCCATCCACAATCTGCATACTTCCGCTTGTATCAAGCACAAGGATCACATTCGAATTTGTACTTCCTTTACGGTTGATATACGGCGTCATAAGCGCCAAAACAAGCAGCAGCGCGATCACGATCTGCATATACATAAGGATATTGTGCAGGAATTTTTCTAAAAACGTCTTCGACTGCCGGTTCACAAAAAGCTTATTCCAAAGCAGATTCGAAGAAACCTTCGTATCCTTCCCTTTAGGAACAAGCAGATAAAATATTATAATGATCGGTATCGCAAGCAGGAAAGCAAGCGGCCATAAACTCTCAAATGTCATATAATACCCTCAAATCTTCATAGATCAGCTTCTTAGGCTCCCGCGTTGTATCACAGAGCACGTACGCACCGCCACAGGCAGCGCATCCCCTCTTCAGGCGATCCGTAAGAAGCGTAAGCTCCTGCTCATAAGCCTCAATGGCCTGCGCATCCATCGTGACGCGAAGCTTTCCGTTCGTCTCCATATCGATCAGATTTCTCGTTCCCTCCATATCGATATGAAGTTCCTCCCCGGCAAGCGTCTGTAGCATTACCGGACGCTGCTTTCGGTATCTTAAATACTGCAGCATTTTCTCATATGAAGGATTCTCCTCCTCGAGAAGACTCTCCTGTAAGAAATCACTGATCACAACCGTCACTCCGGATCCGTGTAGCGGTATCTTACGAACATCTTCAAGAAGATGACTTTCTCCCGCAAATCTACGATTTTCCAGCCAGTGGATCACGCGCGGAAAACTTTTCTTTCCCCCGCCAAGAGACAGTGGTCTCATCATATCTGCTGTATCAATAAGCACCACCCGGTCCATATTGGACAAAGCAATATAAGCCACAACCGCCGCAAGCATCGTGGCAAGTTCCGACTTCTTATTGCTTCCGTAATCCATCGAGGCACTCGTATCAAGAAGTATCGTAATGACTGCTTCCTTCTCCTCCATATACTCTCTGATATACATGCGGTCCAGTCTCGCATACACATTCCAGTCGAGTCTTCGCAGATCATCCCCCGGCATGTACTCGCGGAAATCCGAGAATTCCGCCGAGACACCCTTTTGCACCGACTTGCGGTTTCCGGACATATTCATACTGCTTTTGTGTGTCATCGCAAGTGAAAGCTGCGACAAAGTATTGTAAAATTCAGAATCAAACATATCTATTCTCCGGATATCCAGTCTGTAGTTTTCTCAAAATCTCTCACTGGCACTATCCCTCATTTGCCTGCAACAACTGTGCAATGATCGTATCTTCCGTCACGCCCTCCGAGATTGCATCAAAACTGAGCAGAATGCGGTGACGCAGTACCGGATAAGCCACACTCTTAACATCCTCAAACGCCACATTGAATCTGCCCTCCATAAATGCACGGGCACGCGCCGTACGGATGATCGCCTGCGCCGCACGCGGGCTTGCGCCCTCTCTGATATACGGATTTTTTTGATGCGTTGCCATCACAAGATCAAGGATATAATCCATGACCGCATCCGCGATCGGGATCTGCGAGACCATTGTTCTTGCCGCAAGAAGTTCCTCTCCTGTCATGATAGAATGAATCTCCGGCTTGTCTGTCCCCTCCGTCAGCTGAACGATACCGCGAAGTTCCTCCTTATCCGGAAACGGCACTAGAACCTTGAACAGGAAACGATCCAACTGTGCCTCCGGGAGCGGATAGGTTCCCTCCTGCTCGATCGGATTCTGCGTCGCAAGAACAAGGAACGGCTCCTGTAATCTGTGACTTTCGTTTCCAACTGTAACGGTATGCTCCTGCATCGCCTCAAGCAAGGCAGACTGCGTCTTTGGCGTCGCACGGTTAATCTCATCCGCCAGCACCAGATTTGCAAAAATGGGTCCCTGTTCAAAGCGGAAACTGCTTCGTGCGTCTTCCTTTACCATAATATTCGTTCCGGTCACATCGCTCGGCATCAGATCCGGCGTAAACTGGATACGCTTAAAGGTTAACGCAAGCACTTCACTGATTGTGCGCACAAGCATTGTCTTTCCAAGTCCCGGCATACCTTCTAGCAGCACATTGCCGCCTGCAAGCATCGCAAGTATGACCTGACGGATCACATCCTTCTGTCCGATGATTCCTTTACCGATCTCCTGCTCGCACTGCATGATTTTCTTCTGGCAACTTTCAAATTCTGTCATAATCTCTCCTTTATTCACTCAGATTCTTAAAATAATCTTTGATCACATCTTCCATTCCGCTCGGATATTTTCCGGTGGAAAGTCCCTCATATGCATCCTTCGTATAATCACTGATCACAGAATCCAGACTCACATGGTCTCCTTCCCATACCATTCCATTCTGTGCACGGTAGGAATCACCATTTTCATTTCCGGTTTTGTTTCCGGTCAGATTATCATCGTTTCCGGTCGCATTCGGCACACTGACATAATCATGCCTGCCTCCTCCGGAACCGGTTCCCCGTCCGCTTCCGGATCCATTTCCGTTACCGGATCCCGATCCATTTCCAGTTCCGGAACCATTACCGGATCCATCACCGCTTCCGGAATTGTTTCCATCTGAATTATTCCCGTTTGAACCATTCCCATTTGAACCGTTTCCATTCGAGCCGTTTCCGGAATTCTGCCCATTTTCACCGGATCCGTCGCCTGTATTCCCGGTGTTGCCATTGCTGGTTCCCGGTGTACCGCTTGCAGATCCGTTCGACGCACTCTGGGTTCCAGACTGAGAATTGCCTTGTGCAGACGATTGACCGTTCGCTTCTGCCGCCGCACGCGCCATCTCCGCAATCTGTTCCAACGCTGCTTTTCCATCCTTACTCAGCGCATCGGCAAGTTCCATCAGACTCTGACTCGTCTGTTCGTATTTGAATCCAAGCTTACTCTGTGCTGCATCAAGCGCCTCTTTACTGTCGGCACGCGCTAATTCCTGCATGGAACGATCCAATGCCTCTTTCAGTTTGGCAAGACGCGCTTTCTGCTCATCCGTGAGTTCACTTGTATCCATCTTCTCGATTGCATCTGCAAGCTCCGATAATTCTTTCTGCTTCTCCTTCGCTTCCTGATGGATCGCATGTCTGGTGTTTGCAAGTTCTCTCGCCTGCGACGGAACAAAAGCCAGCGCCGCTGCCACCGCAAGGGAAAGAAAAGCAGCTGCCAGATGTCTTCGCGAAGGAAGCAGCCGGATCCGAATCTGTTTTGCATCCAGTTTCTTTTGCAGTTGCTCCGCTGCATCATGTCTTTGCATACCCGCAAGCGGACTTTCATCCGCCATCTGCTCATAAGCAGTCTGCACGCGTTCTTTCAGTCCGAACGTGTCGATCTGCTGCGCTGCCTCCCGCATACTGGTGCGCTTGATCACCGCATAGATAATACCCACGATAAGAGCAATTCCAATCACAATTCCGACGCACAGATGCACATAATAGAAAGGGATCCATAGTGAGACTGCTTCCAGCACGATCGCAGCCACACCCGCATATGCAAGACAGAACACACACGTATCTATGAGTTTTGCAATATTCAGTTTTCGTCTGCTCCGGCGGATTGCCTGCAGGAGTTCCTTCCGTTCATCCATTGATTAATGCTCCGTATTTCCTGTACCCATTTTCTTTGCGAGCTTACGTGCCTTTCGTCTTGACACCGGAGAAATCCGCTTCTTCGCAATCGCAAGAAACAGTGCCGATACCAGAAGAAACGCGATGGTTGAAATGATCAGCCACCAGTAACCGGATGAGATCCAATTGAGGATCGGTGACTTCGTCTGTCCGATCATATCACGGATCGCCGAATTCTGTGTCATGCTTTGCGTGATAAACTCCATCAGGTAGGCAATCGGGTTCAACAGAAAGCATCCGATCACACTCGTTCCGTCACTTACATAATCCGTCATAAGTTGCACCATATACACCGGCAGTGCCGTCACAATAAAGAAAAAGAGATAAATTCCGTATGACATAATGACCGCCGTAATGCTTTTGCGACAGATCGAAGAACACATAATTCCGATACTTGCCGCAAAAATCGAGATCAGAAGTGCTACCGCAATAAACCAGAACAGATAACTCCACGACAGACCTCCCACCACAAACGTGAGCGCCATAACCGGAACACTTGCTATAACAAAAAGCATTCCCTGTAAGACCGCTGTCATCACTTTTCCCATAATAATGGATCTAGGAGTCATACTGGTTGTCATCATAATATCAAACGTCTGCCGTTCCTTCTCCCCAGAGATTGCGGAAGAGGTATGGATTGGAATCACCGCTCCTAATATGCACCACTGTGTGACAGAAAGCACCGGATACAGCCATACCATCTGACTGTATATATTGCTGTCCGAATAACGGTTCCGACTCGTGATAAAAAGCATCGCAACAAAAAACACAAGTGCCATAATGATCTCGTACACAAAGACTTCCACACACATCTTAAAGCTACGCGCCTGTACTTTTACATCCTTCTTAACGATTGGATTCAGCCACATGATCTGCACCTCCTGTCAATTCCATAAATAACGATTCCAGATTGCCTTCCTGCTTATGGAATCCGCGTACCAATACCTGCTCACCGATCATCTGTGCGATCATCTGTGCGACCTCCTGCTCCGAAACCTTACAGGTCAGCTTCAATTCCTTCTCTCCCACAGAATTCACGTTAACTCCGACATGTTCCTTCGCAATGCGCACCGCAGTCTCCATACCTTCGCCAACCTCAACGATCAGCTGATCATGTCCGAACACGCTCTCCATGACATCCTCGATCTTACCAGCTGCCACCAACTGTCCCTTGTTCATGATTCCGATACTGTTACACATCTCAGAGAGTTCCGAGAGAATGTGGGAGCTGATCACGATCGTCATTCCCATACTCTTAAGATTGAGCAGAAGTTCCTTCATCTCAACGCGCGCACGCGGATCAAGTCCGGAGTTCGGCTCATCGAGTACCAGCAGTGCCGGATTATGGATCAATGCACGCGCCACACACAAACGCTGCTTCATACCACGGGACAATGTATCAACATACACCTCTTTCTTATCCGACAGATTCACAAGTTCCAACAGATCATCCGAGATGCGTGCAATCTCCCGCGAAGTCATACGGTACATGGATCCGTAAAAGTCCATATATTCTTTTACCTTTAAGTTATCATAGACACCGAAGAAATCCGGCACATAACCGATCTGTCTGCGAATCTCCTTCGGATTGGCAAGCGCATCCACACCATTGATCACAATGCTTCCGGCTGCCGGCGGCATCAGGCCGCACACCATACGGATCGTTGTTGTCTTGCCGGCACCGTTTGGTCCCGCAAAGCCAAACAGATCCCCTTTCGGCACATGCAGATTCAGATCATTGACCGCAAGGAATTTGCCATAATTCTTATATAAATGACTAATTTGAAGCATCCGTACCCTCCTGTTCTGCCACGACATAAAAACAACTGTATGCCCGCTCATTCGTTCCTACTGTCGCATACTGCTTGCAATCAGGATCAACTGCAGTAACAACAATAGATGCCTTCTCCTGCACGACTCTCTGTCTCGCATCACTCATGCCGATCAGGAGCGCTGCAACCGTATCCTTATCCTCTACTTCAGCAACAGGATTTCCATAACCAGAGTAATTCGTCAGACTGTAATAGACATCATCCAGATATTCGATCTGCTGATTATAGATTGCCCGTTTATTCTTAATCGACTCTGCAATATCCACCGTTTCACCGGCTGCCACATCTTTAATGATCAATACATAATCGTTGCTCTGCACACCAAGATACGGGAAGGACTGACTTGTATTGTTTGTTACCGTACCGCTTTGTGCATTTGCACTTAACATCAGGTTTTGGGTATCGATCGAACCGATTGAAATTCCGCTTCCGATCGCCTTAAAATATTCATTGTCAAAATTGTCGGAAGGATCGGCTCCGACCCGGATCTCATTGCCGGAATATACGATATGATTCGTATACTTTGGCGCTTTCTGCCACGCACCTCCATACATAGAGAATCCTCCACCTGCCGACTGGTAATTATCAGCAAGCTTCATGGACCATTCCTTCGCACCGGAACGGTATCCCATCAGGTACGTATCAAGATCCGGATTTTCCTGACCATCCGCCTGCTGCACCGATACCGAATAGGTCTTAATTCCCTGCACCTGCAGACCGTGTCCACACAGATAGACAAGTCCCACAAATACAACACCCAAAAGAGGGATTGCCGCCCAGTACCATTCGCTGCGTTTCGCCTTACGCAGGATCAGATACAGGATTGGACCAACTAAGATCACATAGATAATGATCAATATGCGCAGTGAAGTAAAGTTAACATCCGTATTCTCTCTGTCAAGCACATTCATTGCCCCTGCCCCAAGATAGGTCCAATTGTCCGAATCCGTATAAGTATTGGCTTTCATAGAATTGTACTGTACTTCATCGTAGAGACTGTAGCAGACATTCTCTCCGTTCGACTGCAGCTGCGGACTGGTCAGTGAAATACCAAGTACCATCACACTTCCCTGTCCGATCGGGATACACCAGCCCGGGTTCTCCGAACTAAAGAAGCCGCCGTTTCCGTTGTACGTAAACTCGGAATATGCCATATCCTGCAGGTTCACACCATTATTCATATAAACCGCATAATTTCCCTGATTCCGATCTACAATCCTTGACGCTTCGTTCGGTGTTCCCGCTTCTGTCGTGGAAACATAAGTCAGATTAAGAAATCCCTTGGAAAAAGCAGAGATCATCTCCTGTCCTTTGCTTCCGGTTCCGATGATCAGCCATCCTCCCTGATCCACCCAGTCTTCGATTGCCTGAATCTGCTTACTGTCAAGGGAACTTAGATCATAATCATCAATGACCAAAAAATACAGACCACTCAGACTCTTCTTCAGATCACTGACCGACAGCTCAACCAGATTGATATCGCGCTCCATGGTCCCTACACAATAGGTTTGGCCCGGCATCTGCAGATACGCTAACTGATCAAACTGATCGGATAGTACACCTACAGAAACTCTGGCAGCTTTGTCACCAAGGATTCCTGTTAATTTGATCTGTTGGAGTGTCGCATCCTTTTCATCCAGAAATGTAATGTATGCCACACCTTTGGAATCAGAAATATCATCCTGTGGAACCGTCAGCATATACTGCTTTTCGCTCCCCTGCGGCAGCGCAAGTTCCATATCGTATGCACTGCACGCATTTCCATTCGAATCTGTAATCTGGAAACGAACGGTTCCGTCAAAATCATTGCCATTGTTGGAAACTGTAATCTGAAATGTGTAGGCACTGTTCTCCTGCTTGAGTAAAATGGCCTCCCCTGTGAATTGCTGTGTCTCTTCTGCGGAAGCCTGCACTGGTATCATGATCAACACAAATGAGATCATACAGATACAGGCAAGCACCGCAGCGGTCAATCGTCTGGTCATAACTTCCTCCTTTTTGAATTACACATCTTGTTATCTTCTACTATAACATATACCAGGGAGGAGGTCTTTTAAGAATTGGTACAATTTCTTTAAGATTTTATGAAGACAAAGAATTCCTCTCTTTGCACACCGCAGGTGCGGTTTCCTTCGCCGACATCTCGCTCAGAGAGGAATATTGTCAAGTGTGTCAGATTTTTGTATGTTTATCGTCATATTTTTTCTGTAATCAGTTCAACCCACGCAACTTCAAATCCTGCCTTTGCAGCAACATGTTGTGATGCAAGATTTGAAAAGCTTGTTCCGTAATATGGCACAATACCTTTTTCTAAAATATCATGTTTCAGAATGGAAACAAGTCCTGAAGCAATGTGTCTTCCTTCAAATTCTTTGTTTACATTAATTCCAATCTGCCAAAAATAAGGGCTATCTGCACTGGCACCTGCCATTCCGACAATCTCATGATCTATCATTGCCGCAACCGCAAGCACATCCGGTGAATTTTCATCAAAGCAAAATGCCTCATCAAATCTATCATCACCTTGGAATTGAAGAACCTCTTCCTGATTATATTTTTTTACTTCAATTCCATTCATTTCACACACATGATTATCCTTTGGAATAAAAAATGGATGTGCTGTCTTAATTTGATACTCTTCTCCTGCTAATATCTTATCCAGCTCTCTAAAATTGGAAACATCCATAAACCAGCTTCCTGATCTATTGGAAAATTTCTGACTGCATACATCAACCACTTGCTTTTTTCCTGTAAATACAAGCTTTCCGTTTACAACCATTACCTTTAAGATGCACTCATCAGATTCTTCAAATTGTCTCCTGCCTTCCCACTTTTTATATTCTGTAAAATGATTTTTATTATCCTTGATATCTGAAACTGTGCAACAATAATCAATTGCCAGCTGCTGATATAATTTTTCTTTTATATTATCCATTTGTGTCACCTCATCCCTATGATAAGCTTATCATCCTTCTAATACATCTTCTATTCATATCTTTAACTAAATATCTGCATAATTTTATTATTTCCAAAAACTATATAAGTTTTCCATACTCTTCATCCGTCACCGGCTCACACCACTCATTGGATGTCTCCTCGCCCGGCACTTCCACCGCAAGGTGACTAAACCAGCTGTCCGGAGCTGCTCCATGCCAATGCTTCACTTCTGCCGGAATATTGATGCAGTCGCCCGGCTTCATCTCGATCGGATCCTTGCCCTCTTCCTGATAGTAGCCGCGTCCTGCCACGCAGATGATCATCTGACCACCGCCGCTTTTGGCATGATGAATGTGCCAGTTGTTGCGACATCCCGGCTCAAAGGTAACATTGAAGATACCAACCTGACTTGTGGATACCGGAGCAAGATAGCTTTGTCCGATAAAATACTGTGCGAATCCATCATTCGGCTGACCAATCGGGAATACCATCTCCTTCGCGTGGGCACGCATTGCCTCGTCCTCATACGGCAAATCTCCCTCGTTTACACTCCATACCTCTTTTGCCAGATTAAATACAGCCCATGCCTTTGGCCATCCTGCGTAGAATGCGACATGTGTGATGATCGCAGCAATCTCCTTCTGGCTGACACCGTGATCCTTGGCGTTCTGCAGATGGAATTTGAGGGAAGAATCTGTGATTCCCTGTGCCATTAAGGCAACCACTGTAATAATGCTTCTTGTCTTTACATCGATATCCTGATTGTTCCAGTTCTCACCGAATAACACATCATCGTTAAAATGCGCGAACTCCGGTGCAAATTCGCCCAAAGCGTTACGTCCTGCTGTCTGTGTAATCTTTGCCATAATCTTTTGTCCTCCTGTTTCTACTCGATACACCGTGCGTCCTGGCATTCCGATGCATCGTCTATCGTCTTCGTGTGATTTTCGTCGATACGATTATAAGGTTGCCACCCAACTCTCGATCTGCTGCTTGTTTGCATTGTTGAGAAGCTTACCTTCTACGATCGTTGCGCCCGGTGCAGACGGCTCAAGCTCCTTCACTGTATTGCCGAATCCGCTTCCACCGGATGTTGCAAAAAGCACAATTTTCTTGCCTGTGAAATCATATTTCTCCAGAAATGTATGAATGATCGTCGGTGCTACATACCACCAGATTGGGAATCCAATCAGGATCTCGTCATACTCTGCAATCTTCGCATCAGTATCCACGATCTCCGGACGAATCTTCTTATCCTTCATCTCGATCGTGCTTCTCGCGTTCTGATCCATCCAGTTTAAGTCGGCCTTTGTATATAACTGCTTAGGACGAATCTCATACAGATCAGCCCCTGCTGCCTCTGCAACCATCTTAGCGACCTTTCCGGTCGCACCACTTGCACTAAAATATGCCACTAATCTCTTACTCATGTGATATTCCTCCTTGATACTGTTTTACGTTTAAACAATAAAATGCGTAACACACACAGTCCATCTGCATGTCTTACGCATTCATTATAAATATCTCTATCCAATTATGTCTATTGCTTATATTGCATCGTTTCTTATGCTTCAAAGGCATTGATTTCCTCAATCATCTTACCAACGGCACCGGAATGTGGAAGATTTCTCTTCCATGCAATCACGGTATCCGTGTCGATCGGCGGATCCAGTGGTCGCTGCACAAGAAGATCCCTCCTCCAGTACTTTCCCGCACCCTCAATTGAGATTGGATAAGCCAGCCCCTGCATCGCATAGACACCGGCATTCGTTCCAAGATTACTCGTGTATGCTACATTCAGTTTATCAAAATCTTTGCCGAACCAGTTGGCAAGTTCGCTTTGCACCCCGGAGCGCTCCGGAAGAACCAATGGAAGCGCAAGCAGATCCTCCTTACGGATCACAGCCTTTGCGGCAAGCGGATCGTCCGGCCGCATCGCAACCACCCAGTGATCACTGTTCGAGATCCGAATGTAATCTAACCCTTCCGTATCTACCGGCTCCATAAAAAGTCCGATATCCACAAGTCCCTTGTTCATCATATCGTAGATCTTATCGGCAGTCCCAGTGTGTATTGCGATCTGCACGCGCGGATACTTCTTCTTGTAAATTCCACATATCTTCGACATAATCTCCACCGTATTAAACTCTCCGCAGCCGATTGTGATCTTGCCCTCTAACAGTTCATCGTTTCCCTTGAATTCATCCACAATCTTATCTTCAAGATCGATCAGTTCAAGCGCTCTCCGCTTCAGGAGAAGTCCGTCCTCCGTGAGCGTAATGCTGTGTCCGCCCCTGTTGAGCAGAACCGTTCCAAGCTCCTCCTCAAGCGCTTTCAGCTGTCTGGACAGCGTTGGCTGCGTGATATGCAATTGATCTGCGGCCTTCGTGAAGCTTTGCTCCTTTGCGACCGTCAGAAAGTAACGCAATACCCGTAATTCCATTTAGTTATTCTCATCTTCCAATTCTTGATTCACTTCTTTGCTGATCTTATTTGCATACATCATGCATCCAAGACCGGCAACCGCATCCACGATTTCTCCCTCATAATTGATATCCAGATAGATATCGCATTTCTCAAAGAGATGATCCAAAACCGAATTCGTACAGATCAACACCTCTGGTCTGTGCTTTTCAACCGGCTCATTCCAGAACAGAATATCCCCCATACCATTGTCTGGAAGAATCTGCGACGCAAAAAACGGAAACGACAGAAAATCTATAAAGGCATAGTATAGTGACTTATCTTCAAGCTTCTGCGTTTCTGTTTTCGTAACATAATATTCATATATTGAACTTTCTTCTTCGACTTTGCTCCCCAAAGGAGAGAAGGATACCACGTCACACTCGCTGCCAACGGATTTCATGCTCTCCTTTAACATTCGATATTCCTTTTTATACAAAATTATAAGTGATGTCCAACTCAAATACAAGACTTCTAGCACCAAACGACAATTTATAGCACAAAAAAGCTTCCCGACACAAAACTTAGACATTGCGATAATTTAATAAGCCGCCTGTCCTAAGACAAGCGGCTTCATCAACCTTCATATCTATTCCTTATCTTGCTGCATTTCTCTCGAAAAGCACACTTCGGTACTTGCTTAACACTTTAAGAAGTAATCCGCCAAGTACACATACTGAGATGATCTCTCCGATTCCAACCGTCACTACGTTAAACGGAATCGACCAGTCCACACCCTTATAGATGGTTTTAAATCCATAACCGTAACGAAGTACAAGCGGCACAATGATCATGTTGGCGATCACTGGCGGAAGTGTACATGCAAACTTATGCTTGCGAAGCAGATAGGTTCCTACTGCACCGAGTAAGGTTGCGATACTGCCAAAAATGATATCCCAGATGATCGCACCTGTCATCAGATTCGCAATCAGACATCCGAGCCAAAGTCCCGGGATTGCAGCCGGCGTAAAGAACGGCAGAATGCATAATGCCTCCGAGAAACGGATCTGAATGCTGTACGAGGACAGACCGAGCGCATTGGCGATCATAGTCAGCACCACATAGAGAGCAGCGATCATCGCTGCCTGAACAATAAATACTACACCTTTGTTTTTCATATTCTTTTGTCTCCTTTAGTTTTGTTTTCTGTCAGGAAGGTCTCGAACTGACATACTGCTTTTGCAACAAGAAACACTTTACGCGCCGGCTCCCGATTTGTCAAGAGTCCGACGCGTAATTTTGCGAGAAAACGCAAAGCGTATTTCTCATAATTTAATTTTCATTTTCCGGCTTCTCCACCATCGGTATGTATTCGTAGCGTGGAATAAAGTCGCTCTCACCGTAGAATTCATTGTACTGCTTGAACGTACGCTCCATAACATTCGCGATCTGATCCTCCTGTATTTCGAATAGAATGATCAGATACTGCATTGAACTGAATCTTGTGCAGACATCCACCTTGCGGATCTTCTCTCTTATAGCCCGCTCCATGCACTCCAACGCTTCCTCGATATTCTCGATATACATCATGCGATCCGGCTGCGTCTCCATCGTCACCATGACAAGATAACATTTATGCCGGTAACGCTCACCGAGACTGTTTACATACTCATAGATCTTGGCAAACGCACGGTAATCCAGATTCAGCGCACCGGTATAGCTTCCGCTCTCCTGCAATGCTTTTGCGACAAGCTCAAGATCCTTTCCGGTTCCCGATACACCTCTCCTGCTCCCCATCTCCTCATAGAACAGATAGTTTCCTTTACCATTCTGCTTGACATAATAGAGTGCTTTATCAGCCTCCGTATAACATTCTTCGAATGCCTGTCCCTTCTGACTCATGCTGATTCCGGCAGACAGATCGGCACATCGGATCTCAACGTCCTCCTCCTTTGCCTTGGCAAATTCAATATAGAGCTTTTTCACGCATTTTGCCACTTCCGCCTGCTCACAGTCCGGAAGAAACAATAAGAATTCATCTCCACCCAGCCTGCAGGCCAAGGCGTTCTCTCTCACTTCCCCGATCATCGTTCCAAGCAGTTTAAGCGCACGGTCTCCCGCCGTATGACCGAAGACATCATTGAGTTTCTTCAGATTATCCATATCGAAGAATACAAGTCCTCCGTCGTGCTCCTGCATCATCTGTGCGATCAGGATCTCTCCTCTGCTGCGCACCGGAAGTCCGGTCAGGAAATCATAATTGTCCGTGCTCTCCTGACTTCTCATCGTGTTCATCACTTCGGAAATAAACTTCGTCGTCTCCGTCTCATAGTTGTCCGGCTTCTTCACGGACTCGCTCGGAAGCAGCGCCGCTTCCACCTTGCCCTCATTGAGAAGTCTTACAAAGATAGCAACGATTGCCGGATCGAACTGTGTTCCGCTGCAGTTTTCGAACTCACAGAGGATTGCCTCCTTCGCCAAAGCATCTCGATAGATCCGCTTCGAGTTCATCGCATCATAACTGTCCGCAACCGCGACAATACGTGCCTCGATTGGAATCTCTTCATCCCGAAGTCCCTCCGGATAACCGGTTCCATCGTACCGCTCATGATGATAATGTGCCACATCCGCAACATGATCGATCAGCGTGATGTCCTTTAAGATATCCGCGCCGATTAACGTGTGCCTTCTTATGATTGCATACTCTTCCTCCGACAGTCTTGTCGGTTTATTCACAATGGAATCCGGAATTCCGATCATTCCCACATCATGCATATACGCCGCATTGCGCAGGTTGCTGACTCTCGCCTCATCCCATCCGAGCTCTCTGGCGATCAAAGCCGAGTAATCCGCAACTCTCTGCGAATGGCCTTTGCTGTATAGATTCTTCGTCTCTACCGTCGTGGAAAGTGTCTTAATTGTCTGCAGCGAAATACGCTCCGTCTGGCGTCTTCTGTCATCTAACACTTTCTTCTGGCGTCTGTGCTCCATCATGCGCACGTTCTGTACCGTGCGGATAATATTAAGCACAAGCAGGATCACCAGACCTGAGCCAATAAAGATACCGGACAACGATACCACAAAATAAACCGATACCATCTCAATGAGTGCGGCTATCATTGCAATCACAATACTCGCTATCGCCAGATGATAGTCACGTGATGCACCTCTTCGTATGTCACGAATAAAAGTAACAAGGATCACAACAAAGACAATCATCAGGATACCATGTGACACCGGAATAATTGGCTGTATTCGAAGTCAGTTCGATACGGAGTTCTCTTCCCGCGTCACTCACATACGTCGGGCAGAACACATACCGGCACATCGTACTCTCCCGGCACCTCTATCTTCTCTCTGGATCCATCTTCCTTCTCCCACACAAACGTTCCGTGGTACAGAAGATTTTTGCTCTGTGACTCCTGCGTACGCTCGCTCGGATACACCATCTCCGCAATAATAAATGCGGCAGCGATCACTGCAAGCACAATATAAAATGCAATCCGCGGTATCTTGTCCGCCGCATACATTTCCCTGCTTTTCATAATTATAACACTTCCCCTTTTCATCCCCTAAATTGCTAAAAGTATAACATTATCTGTATAAAAAAGCAAAAAAATTCCCATCCTTTTACTAAAGATTTAATAGGAGGAACAAAATGATGTCTTCATATAAAGTTGAAATCTGCGGCGTCAACACCGCGAAACTGCCCATACTGAAGGATGAGGAAAAGGAGGCATTATTTGAAAGGATCCGTGCCGGTGATGAGGAGGCAAGGCAGACCTATATCAAAGGAAATCTCCGACTCGTCCTCTCCGTGATCAAACGTTTCCGCAATCACAACGAAAGTATGGACGATCTGTTTCAGATCGGCTGCATCGGACTCATGAAGGCGATCGATAATTTCGATGTAACCTTAAACGTCAAATTTTCCACTTATGCAGTGCCAATGATCTCTGGTGAATTGCGCCGCTTCCTCAGAGACAACACCCAGTATCGCATCCCCAGATCCCTGCGCGATATTGCCTACCATGCGATGCAGGCCAAAGAACAGCTTGCCCGCACCTCGCAGAAAGAACCGACGCTCGATGAGATTGCAAAAGCAAGCGGAATCCCGAAGGAAGACATCGTCTATGCACTCGATGCGATCCAGACGCCTCTTAGCCTGTTTGATCCGGTCTATACCGACGGTGGCGACACCCTCTACGTCATGGATCAGATTTCCGACAAGAAGAACAAGGAGGAAAACTGGATCGAGGATCTCTCATTAAATGATGCACTCTCCCGATTGAATGAGAGGGACGAACGGATCATCAAGCTGCGCTTTTTTGAAGGGAAGACACAGATTGAAGTAGCCGATGAGATCCATATCTCGCAGGCACAGGTCTCCCGCCTCGAGAAAAATGCGCTCCGCAGCATGTATCAGTATCTAAAGACAGAGGGCGACCGTTAAGCGGATGCCCTCTGTTGATCATACATGATTCCCTGTTCCTATCATGTATCTGTAAACAATCGATTTCCTTATGGCGATACAGCTTTGATGCACCGCATGCGATGCATTTACCGATCCCACTTGTCGCACAATGCATTGATCTGGTCTGCAAATTTCGCCATATCCTTATTCGCCATACCCTGACACTTCTTGATGACAGCGATCAGACGCTCGCCTGCGATCATCAGGCGGTCAAATACACTGGAGCTTGCACGGTATACGCCCTGCTTCTTCTTCTCGACAAGTTCGCGGCTTCCCTGTGCAATCTGCTCTCCTGTGATGAGATCATATGCATCGCCGCTGTACGGAGCCACAGCCGGGAATCCCACATCATTCGTCACATGCTCCGCGAATGCGACCGCCGTACTCTCCTCACCATGTACAACAAAGACGCGCTTCGGTGGCTGCTCGAAGGAAGAGATCCACCTGGTCAGATGATCACGATCCGCATGACCGCTGATTCCCGGAAGATTTACGATCGTTGCCTTGACATTGATCTCCTCACCAAAAAGTTTTACCTTCTTGACCCCATTGAGGAGAGAATGACCGAGCGTTCCCGGCACCTGATATCCAACAAACAGAATCGTGGAATCCGATCTCCACAGATTATGCTTCAGATGATGGCGGATGCGACCAGCCTCACACATACCGGATGCAGAGATGATAACCTTCGACTTCGAATTCACATTGATCATCTTCGATTCGTCACTTGTGACTGCGACCTTCAGTCCGTCAAACTGAATTGGATTCACGCCCGACTCGATCAGTTTCAAAGCAGCATCGTTAAAGCAGTCTGCGACATTCTTGTTAAAGATATTCGTTGCCTCAACTGCGAGCGGGCTATCGATATATACTTCAAAATTCGGATACTCAGGTAGCAGGTCTTCCGTCTTGATCCGACGCATGAAGTAAAGCATCTCCTGCGTACGTCCAACTGAGAAAGCCGGAATTACCAGATTTCCGCCCTTCGTGAACGTTGCATTCATAACCTTCGCAAGCTCTACCGCATAATCCGGCGGAGCCTCATGATTACGGTTTCCGTATGTGGATTCCATAATGACATAATCTGCATCCTTAAGATACTCCGGATTCTTGATGAGTGGCCGGTTCTGATTACCGATATCTCCGGAAAATGCCAGCTTAACCGTCTTATCGTCCTCTGTTACCCAGATCTCAATCGAAGAAGATCCAAGCAGATGTCCGGCATCGACAAACCGGATCGTAAGTCCATCACAGATCTCGATCTTATCATGATACTCGCAGGCAACGAAGTGCTCCAATACCCCCATCGCATCTTCCATGTTGTACATCGGTGTCACTTCCGGCTTACCGGCACGCCGCGCCTTACGGTTTCTCCACTCCGCCTCAAATTCCTGAATGTGTGCGGAATCCTTGAGCATGATGTTACAGAGTTCACAGGTTGCCTTCGTCGCGAATACCTTCCCCCGGAATCCGTGGCTGTACAACAAAGGCAACAATCCGGAATGATCGATATGTGCATGCGTGACAAAGACATAATCAATCGTTGCCGCATTCACCGGAATCTCCTGATTCACATACAGATCCGGTCCCTGCTCCATACCACAATCCACCAGAAAATGCGTTTCCCCAAACGTCACATAGTGGCAGCTTCCCGTCACCTCACGGTCAGCGCCTAAGAATTCAATCTTCATAATTTATCCCCACCTTCTCCAATTGTGAAATGTGTACAAATTCATATCTCTGATTCAAATATTTATATTGATTATACCATATATCAATGCGAAATCTACTAGTTTTTCTGTATTTCTTTTTTCAACCGCACCATAATTTTCTTCTCCAGTCTGGATATGTAAGACTGCGAGATTCCAAGCAGATCCGCAACCTCCTTCTGCGTCATCTCGATGCCATCCTTCGTTCCAATCCCGTACCTGAGACAGATGATCTGCTTCTCCCTTGCCGACAGACTCTCCAAAGCATCACGGAGCAGCTTAATCTCTGCTTCATTCTCCATATCCCGGTAGATGATATCCTCATCTGTTCCCAATATATCGGACAGAAGCAGTTCGTTTCCATCCCAATCCACATTAAGAGGCTCATCAAATGACACTTCAAGCTTTACCTTATTGTTGCGCCGCAGATACATCAGTATCTCATTTTCAATACAGCGCGAAGCATAAGTTGCAAGTTTGATCTTCTTCTGCGGATTAAACGTATTGATTCCTTTGATCAGTCCGATCGTTCCGATCGAGATCAGATCCTCGACGCAGATTCCGGTATTCTCGAACTTCTTTGCCAGATAGACCACAAGGCGCAGATTATGCTCGATCAGAATACGTTTTGCGTCTTCTCTCGTGAAGTCCTGCTCCGGGATCTCCCGCTCAACCAAAGCCGTCAGGCACTGGCTTTCCATATCCCGCTCAAGCGGCGGCGGAAGCACGTCGGATCCTCCTATGTAAAATACTTCATCTTCCAGAAAAAGAAGACGGATACTCTCAATCTTCTGCCGTAAAATATGTATGATATCGATCATAAAGTCCCATTCCTTTCTTTACCCAAACCGGATTGCTCCATTGAGTATCATTTCATAATCCATCCCCTGAAGTAACGCATCATCCGCGCATCCCATCCACACACCTTCCCCACAATATACTTTCCTTCCAGACATTACCTTCATTTTCTCAACCTTCACTACGCCGATTACTCCGTCTGTCCTGCCCAAAGCGCGATACGGTATCAGCTTTTGCGCCTCTTCCCCTACACCAAGTTCACGTAATAACGCGCTTCCGACAATATGCACTGGTTCGCCCGTATCCGGCATCTGCAGCCGGTTGCCGGAATCATACAGCCCGATGCAGGATCGGTTCTGTCCGTGATCCATCAATACAACCTGCATGAACTTTGTCTGCCTTTGCAGATTATTGACCAGATTCCGTACCAGAATACGTGCGATGCAAAGCGTAAGAATCGCCAGATACCAGGGGATTCCCTGTGTTCCTGTCCATTGACAACCGATCGATACGATTCCGTTAACAATCACAATGGACAGCCAGCTGACAAGCATGAAACGTATCATCTGCCGCCCGTTTTGTCGCCCAAATGCGATCACAAGCATAAAAGGCACCAGAATGATTGCCGTCACTGCAACATATACATAGAACGAGCCAATTACGAGAGCACAGACAGATACCCACGCTCCTATGAATGCGGCAAGGATCATGCGGATGTAATTCTTTTTTCCATTCGGATTGCAAAATATTTGTGTGAGGGATAACACGATAAGATTCATCAGAAAGTTTTGTTCCACGAACAAATCCATATAGAATACATAGATACAAAATCACCTCCTGTCTCTGCCATTATAAAGAAATATTCCTTCATAATTTAGCAAAAACAGGAGGTTGTAATTCAGAATTTATAGTCCGGTTTCGACAAAAGAATTATCTCTTGGAATTCTTAAGGAAATCCGGGATATTGATTTCAACCGGCTTAACCGTACTCTCCGGTCTCTTCGGAACATTGATTCCGATGCCAGGCATCTGTGTGCTTGGCTTCACTTCCGGATTTACCGGTCTGTTCGTAACCGGTGTTGTTGCAGCGGTACGATTCAGAAGTCCCTGTGTCGCAGAAGGACGGGCTGCGTTCTGTGTCGGGTAAACCATACGGTTACCGATTCCGCCTGCGGTCTGCTTAGGAGCAGCGGTCTCAAGTCCTGTTGCAATAACCGTAATAGTTGCCTCATCTGTCATTGTCTCATCGAACTTCGCACCGAAGATGATATTCGCATCCTCTCCTGCCAGATCCTGTACATAACTTGCAGCATCATTGGCATCCATAAGAGAGATATCTCCGGAAATATTAATGATAACATGGGTTGCTCCGTTGATGGTTGTCTCAAGAAGCGGAGATGCAACGGCAAGCTTCACTGCCTCGATTGCCTTCTCATCACCCTTGGCACTACCAATACCGATATGTGCCATACCCTTGTCCTTCATAACCGTCTGTACGTCTGCAAAGTCAAGGTTGATCAGTGCCGGCAGATTGATCAGGTCTGTAATTCCCTGTACTGCCTGCTGTAATACTTCATCTGCCTTCTTTAATGCATCCGGCATAGAAGTACGTCTGTCTACGATTTCAAGAAGCTTGTCATTCGGGATTACGATCAGTGTATCAACGTTCTCCTTCAATTTCTCAATGCCGGATACGGCATTGATCATACGCTTCTTCGCTTCAAACTTAAATGGCTTGGTTACAACACCAACGGTCAGGATTCCCTGCTCCTTGGCAATCTTAGCAACAACCGGAGCTGCACCTGTACCGGTTCCGCCACCCATACCACAGGTAACGAATACCATGTCTGCACCCTTTACGGCTGCGGATAATTCTTCTGCACTCTCCTCGGCAGCTTTCTCACCGATCTCAGGCTGGGCACCTGCGCCAAGTCCTTTTGTCAGTTTCTCACCAATCTGAATCAATGTTGGAGCCTTACACAACTGTAATGCCTGCTTATCGGTATTCACTCCGATAAATTCAACTCCACCTATATTCTCATCGATCATGCGGTTCACAGCATTATTTCCGGCTCCACCTACACCAATTACAATAATTTTGGCACTTGTGTCTGCCTCTGTTGTCCGAATCTCCAGCATGGTTCTTCCTCCTCTTTCTCATCCCATATAATTTCTACAAATCTATCTTCCGTCTCTGCGACGAAACATCGGCGAAAAGCACCTCATATTCATGCTTGTCCGCCTGCAAACTTACTTTCTGACCGGGTCTGTGAAACATTTTAATGTTTCATGCTCGCCCATATAGACTATAATATAGTTTTTTCACGAAATAATCAACATAAAATTGTGATTTTTTGCATTTATTATTGCTTCTTCTTTTTGGAAGCTTTCTTCTTGGTAACTTTTTTATCAAACACAATATTTGTCGTTTCTTCTGTCCAATTCTCTAAATGTAGTGTTCCTTCGAGATTTTCGATGCTCGGTTTGATCTTGGCAAGCCGCTCGACTTTCTGTGTCAGCAGGTCAAGAGACCCCATCTCCACCCTGACTTTGCCGTATGCAAGCACAGGCTCGTTGGCAACACCGTAAGTGACGGAATCCGGAATCAGCGAATTACGCTTGAGTGCCTGTGTCAGCGTCAGTATCTCGCGAAGCTTTGCATTCCCGATTGGGAGTTTCTCATACAATACGACCTTGTCACAGTCGATTCCGATGATCTGCGGGGTTCCATCGATCACCTTCGATGACGTCTCCACCACAATTCCATCTTTATCAAAGTATGCATTCTCATCAATCGATGAGATATACAGATATCCCATCATGCCTTTTTCGTATACCTTAATATGTAACGTCTGCGGATCCTTTAAGGTAATTTCCATCGTATCCACAAACGGAACATCCTTGGTACTTACAAACCGGTACTTGAGATAGACATAGAGTGAATTCCATGAATAATCGTCATTCAATACCGCTTTCTCGATCACCTTCGCATCGTAGAGTTCATTGCCCTCCACTTCCACCTTGTTGACCTGAAATACCTTGATCACGATCAATGCCGCCGCTGCAAGCAAAAGCAAAAGGATCAGGAATGCGATCAGAATCTTCTTACGTTTTCTGGCTTTTCTACGTTTTTCTTTAATCATTTCCTATCTACTCCATCGATTCCAGCCGGATGCCCTTCGACACGCTGAGCGCCAGCCCCATCTCCCCCATCAGGAACACGATGGACGTACCACCGTAGCTGATAAAAGGCAGAATCACTCCGGTATTTGGAATGGTATTGGTTACAACCGCGATGTTTAAAATTACCTGGATCGCAATATGGGACATAATGCCACTCACAACTAGCGCACCATACAGATCTGTCGCGTTGTTGGCGATCACCATCATTCTCCACAGAAGAAGTACAAAAAGCAAAATCACGCACACAGCACCGAAGAGACCAAGCTCCTCGCAGATAATGGTGAAAATCATATCATTCTGTGACTCCGGCACATTTCCCATCTTCTGCAGACTCTCACCGAGTCCCTTACCGAAAAGCTTACCCGAACCGATCGCATACAGTCCCTGCATCGTCTGATATCCCTTATCTCCTGCCGTCTCCGGATGAAGCCACGCATCGACACGGTTGCCTCGGTATCCCTCGATCGCGATCAGTCCGACTACGCCGACGATGCCGACTCCCGCCAAAGCAAAGAACGGCTTATACTGCGGATTTGCAACAAAAAGCATACAGAAGGCAATACCAAAAATAATGACTGCTGTACTTAAATTACCAATTGCAACGATCAAAAGAAGCGGCGCAAGATAAACAAACACTTTGATCACGCCCGCCGTCTTGCTGACCTCCCTTGTGTGCCGCTCGATCAGCACCGCAAGGAAAATAATGATTGCAAGTTTTGCAAGCTCAGACGGCTGGAAGCTGACCGGTCCAAGATTCAGCCAGCGCGACTTACCGTGGGAAGATCTCGTCAGCCCCGGAATCGGAAGTAAAACAAGTGTACAGAGCACAAGTGATCCCAGATACGCCAGAATATAGAACTTCTTCCACTGATGATAATCGATTTTGGCCATAATTACCATAAAGACTGCACCGATTCCCATATTACGGAGCTGCAGCTTCAGATAATGTGCACTGTCTCCGTATGTGTTTGCCGAGATATAAGAACTCGAGCTATACAGCATAACCAATCCGAATCCCAGCAAGAAGATCACGATAAAAAGCAGATTATAGTCAAAATATGTAGTTCCTTTTGGTTTTCGTTCCCGTCTAGCCACGAATTACAACTCCTTCGGATTCTCTACTCTTTCAGATTGCGGACGATATCCTTAAAGATTCTTCCTCTCTCCTCATAATTAGGAAACATGCCCCAGCTTGCACACGCCGGAGAAAGAAGAACTGCGTCTCCCGCTACCGCATGATCATAACAATAATTGATTGCTTCCTCAAAGGTCTCACACCGCACGGTATCCATGAATCCATGGCGATGCGCACAGTTTTCGATCTTCTCTGCGGTCTGTCCGATCAGCACAAGCTTCTTAACCTTGCCGTCAAAGGCGTCGATCCATTCATCATACTCGGACTGTTTATCATATCCGCCACCGATCAGAAGTGTCGGACGGTTCATTGCACGGATTCCCTGGATTGCAGCATCAGGATTTGTTCCCTTGGAATCATTGTAGAACTTGACGCCGCGCTTCTCGGTCACATACTCGATTCTGTGCTCGACCGCCTGGAATCTCTTTAAAACCTCAACGATCTTCTCCATCGGTACTCCAAAATTCACGCTCATCGCACAGGCAGCCATCACATTCTCGTAATTGTGACGACCGAGCAGATTCAGCTCATTGACGTTGATCACCTGCTCCGTCTGACTGTCATGCGCATAGAAGATATCCTCTCCGTCCAGATAGAATCCCTCATCAAGCTTTCTGTGGCTGCTGAAATATACCACACGCGCCGGTGCCTTCTCGCCGAACGCACGAAGCACTTCATCCTCATAATTTAATACACACACCTGATCCTTCGTCTGGTTCTTCGTGATGGATTCCTTCGTCTCAATGTAGCATTCCATCGTGTGATGACGATTCAGATGATCCGGTGTAATATTCAGAATTGCCGAAATCTCCGGCTTAAATTCATGTGTCGTCTCGAGCTGGAAGCTACTGATCTCCGCAACGGTTACCGTATTCTCCGTCATCGATGCAGCCTCGGATGTATATGGGATTCCAATGTTGCCGACTACACGCACATCGTCAAAATAATTCTTCATGATCTCACCGGTCAAGGCGGTCGTTGTCGTCTTTCCGTTCGTTCCGGTGATTGCGATCAGTCTGCCTTTTCCAAAATAGTAAGCAAGCTCGATTTCTCCCCAGATGGCAACATTCTGTGCACGAAGACGCTCCACCATCGGAAGATCCGTAGGAACTCCCGGGCTTAATACAGCCACGCCAAATTCATGCATCTGTTCCTCTGTCAGTTCGCCAAGGATCATTGGTACATCCTTTAATTCCGGTGCCTTCTCATGGAACTTCTCAATATCCAGTTCCTTGTTGGCATCAAACAAAACCGTATCTATTTTCTTCTCAAGAAGCAGCTTTGCTGCTGCAATTCCACTGATTCCGGTTCCGACAACCAGAACCTTCTTCTCTTCTATCTTCATGTCTTGTTCCTCCGTTTTCATTTGGCATACTTATTTAAGTATACGTTATTCGCTACTGTAATTCAAGGTAAGGCAGAATGTTTTCAAATATTTCCTTCGCCACCGGTGCCGCGATCGTACCTCCGTAATAGATGCCGGACGGATTTCTAATGATGACGAGCACCAGCACCTGCGGATCATCCGCCGGTGCAAACCCTAAAAACGATGAGATATACCGGTTTGCAGACCTTGGCAGCGTCTGCGATGTTGCCGTCTTGCCACCGATACTGTACCCTTCGATATATGCCTTGTTTCCGCCGCCCTCTGAGACGACTTTCTCGAGAAGATACCGCATTTTCTCCGAAGTCTCGCTGCTGCAGATACCCTCTTTCTGCTCGTAAGAGAATTTTTCGATGCAGTTGCCGGAAGCATCCTCCACCTGCACGCCAAAATGCGGTGTTACACGGTTGCCTCCGTTTATAATAGAAGAAACCGTCGCCGCAAGCTGGATCGGTGTAATCTGGAACGACTGTCCGAATGAAATCGTTGCAAGTTCTACAAGACCGATATTCTCCCGCTTGTGCATGATCGTCGCAGCCTCTCCCGGCAGATCAATTCCGGTCTTCGTAAGCAGCCCGAACTGATCAAAATAATCGTAGAAACGATCCGCGCCGATACGGAGTCCCACATTGATGAACACCGGGTTGCAGGAATTCTCAATTCCCTCTACGAAGCTTTCTGCTCCGTGTCCGGTCGTCTTGTGACACCGGATCCTGCGGTCTTCCACTATGATATATCCCGGACAGTGGAACCGGTCTTCTAATGAGACAACGCCCTCTTCCAAAGCTGCTGCGCTTGTAATAATCTTGAACGTTGATCCCGGCTCGTAGGTATCATTGATGCAGTGATTACGCCACATCTGGTTCAGATAGTCCTGCTCCTCATCCGTTCCTTCATATTCCCTATATTCCTCTGTCAGTTCAAAAGGCTGGTTCAGATTAAATTCCGGATAATCGACCATCGCAAACATCTGTCCGTCTTTCGGATTCATCACAAGAATACTGACGGAATCCGCGTCCTTCTGCAGATACGCTTTTTCCGCTGCCTGCGCGGCAAAAAGCTGAATGTTTGCATCCAGCGAAAGTCGCAGATTGTTTCCCACAACCGGCTCGATGCGCTCCTCACCGATATTGTCAACCTCCACGCCTCTGGCATCCGTCGTGGTCAGAATCGTTCCATCCTGTCCCTGCAGATAGTCATCGTACACCGTCTCCAAACCGATGATTCCCTGATTGTCGCCGCCGGTAAAGCCCAGCACCTTCGATGCCAGATCATCATACGGATACTCTCTCTTGTAGTCCTCATCCACTTTGACGCCCGCATACCCATAGGCAAGAATACGGTTGCCCGTCTCTTTGTCAACATTGCTTTTGATTTTCTCAATCGATGAGTATTTTTCCACGCGCTTACGCACGCGATCCTCAGGCAGATCCAACTCCTTTACAAGCATTGCGATCACGCCCTCCGGATCCTCGATCTGATTATGGATCACAGAGATCGTGCACACCGACTTATTACCTGCGAGCACAACTCCGCCTGCATCAAGAATCTTGCCGCGCGCCGCCTTGATCTGCCGCTCTCTCTGCTGCAGATCGGTTGCAAGCCTGGAGTAATAATCTCCGCGAAAGATCATAAGATATACTAATCGTCCAAGCAACACGCAGACACAAGCTGCGACAACGAGTCCGATCACACATATTTTTCTGCGGTGATAGGTCTTATTTCGTTCCATGACAGATCCTGCCACTGCGTCTCTTACTTATAGATATATGAATGGGCGGATGTCATTAGAACACCCGCCGTCATGCTATCTCTTATTCATTTGTGCCTGTATCGCCTTTTTTCTTAACCGGCTTATGTTCTCCGGTATACTGTGCATTCACGCCTGTGACATCAAGATCCTTATTCTTTCCGGTCAGTTTCTCATCCGGATAGATGTTCATATACGGAAGCACTTCCTCTAAGATCTCACGCACGATGTTCTGTGCAAAGTAACTGTGGGCCTGGTCGCCGACATTCGGCTCATTTACGACACAGTAGATCACAAGCCGCGGATTCTCCACCGGTGCAAATCCCATAAAGGATACCAGATACTTACGGTCCTTACGTGGAATCTTCTGTGCAGTTCCGGTCTTACCACCCATGGAATAACCGTCAACCTTGGCGGTTCCTGCGGTACCTTTGGATACAACATCGTATAAATAATCGCGAATCTGATCGCTTGTGCTCTCGGAAACGGTCTGTTTTACCGCCTTCGGCTCGATCGTCGATACGGTGTTGCCCGACGCGTCCGTTATCTTGGTCACAAGATGCGGCTGATAATACGTTCCTCCATTGACCAGCGAAGAAAAAGCGCTCACCATCTGGATCATCGTACAGTTAAAGTTCTGTCCGAATGCGTTCGTTGCCAGATCAACCGGCTTCATCGTATCTTCGGTATAGATCAAAGAAGATGTATTTGCCTCGCCAGGCAGATCAATTCCGGTCTTCTGTCCGAAACCAAAGATGGACTGGTACTCGAGGAAATTCGTCTTGCCGATCTTGTAAGACATCTGCATCAAAGCATCATTACAGGAATCCATCAGTGCCTTTCGCACCGTCTCTGTACCGTGTCCGTTACGGTTTACACAACTGACCTTCTGTCCGTTAAAGGTCTCTCCTCCATCACACACAAATGTCATCTTATCATTGAGTGTTCCGGTCTCAAGTCCTGAAGCCACGGTAAAAGGTTTCTGCACGGAACCCGGCTCGTACGTTGCTGTCACACAGTAATTCTGCCAGAGATTATTTAAGATATCCATCGTATCATCATCGGACAGCTTTTTTAATTCCTTCTTGGAATACAGAGAGCTTAAATCTCTCGGATTGTTCAGATCAAACTCCGGATAATCCGCCATCGCAAGGATTTCTCCATTCTGCGGATTCTGGATGATAACAGCAGTATCTACACTTCCATCGCCTTCGTAATAATTGTCGCGGTAAGCATCGTTGAATTCCTGAATCTTCTGCTCCACAACCGACTGGATATTCGAATCAATCGAGATCACAAGATTATTTCCGTCCTGTGCCGGAATTACGGTCTTCTCAAAATTACTATCGGAATTCAGATAACCGTACTCTCTTCCGTTGACTCCGTTTAACGTATCATCATAATAATTTTCAAGTCCTGTCGTACCGACATTGCCGGATGAAGTAAATCCGATCACCGATGCCGCCAGTGACTTGTACGGATAGGTTCTTTGATATTCTTTTTCAAACCATACGCCTTTGATGTTCGGATTGACTTTGTTGCCTTTTTCATCCGCTTTATCCTGAAGTTCCACAAACTTCTGGATTTCATCGTAAGGCAGCTTCTTTGCCAGCACAATATATTTGCTGTCCTTCTTATCCTTCGCGTAGGTTCTTAAATCCTCTTCCTTCAGTTCCGGGAAGCACTGAAGCAGTGCCTGAATCGTCGGCTCTACATAGTCTTCCTTATAGGTCATCTGGGAGCAGTCTAAGATTACGTTGTAGACTGCCTCGCTGGTTGCCAAAACAGTCCCTGAACTGTCGATGATATCCCCTCTCTGATAAGGGATCGTCTTACTGTCATAGGACTGCATGGATAAAACTTTCTTCTCATATTTGTCTCCGCTCGTGGATTCAATGTAGGTAAGCACACCGATCAACCCGCAGAGTAATAAAACAAATGCAGCAAAAAGCACGATCAGCTTCGCCCTCATTGTTCGGTTTAATTTCTTTACAGGTCTTCTTTTCTTTCTCGTTCTTGCCACACTACGCTCCTACTGCTTCGGAATATCGCTATACTGATCCATATAGTTGCTGTTCTCGATCGTATAATACACAACCTGATCTTCCTTCGGATAATCCATTCCGAGCTTGTTGATTGCAACATCCTTCACATGATTTAAATCAACCGATGTTGTCACTCTCTTATAACGTGCATCATTATCTGCACGAAGGTCCGTCACCTGACTCTCAAGGTTCGCAATATTTCTCATGCGGCTTGTAATCTGTGACTGCAGATTAACAAATGATACCGCTGCCATCGCGATCACAAGCACTCCGGCTGTCAAAAACATCACATATCCCGGGCTCATCTCCATCGCTCTCTGACGGTTTCTGCGCGCTGCATTTCTTCTGCTCTTGCGGTGCTGTACCTGTTCGATCTCCTCGCGGCTTCTTCGTTGCGGACGAACCGGCGTATCCAACTCACGGACTGTATTTCCATTCACGTAATAATTTCTAGTCATATGCGCTTCCCTGCTTTCTTACTTAATCCGTCACCCGTTCAAAGACACGAAGCTTTGCACTCTTTGAGCGGCTGTTCTCTTCAAGTTCCTTCTCCGAAGGAAGAATTGGTTTTCTTGTTACAACATGTCCTCTGGACTTATTTCCGCATACACACACCGGGAAATTGCTCGGGCATGTACAAGGATTCTCGTTCTTTTTAAAAGCCGACTTTACGATGCGATCCTCCAATGAATGGAAAGTGATGATACAGCATCTTCCTCCATCATTCAGAAGTTCGATCATATCGTCTAAATTGTCGCGAAGTACATCCAGTTCATGGTTTAACTCGATGCGGATCGCCTGATAGGTTCTCTTGGAAGGATGTCCTCCTGTCACCTGTACTTTCATCGGGATTGCTCCCTTAATGATCGCATTCAGCTCGCCGGTCGTCTCGATCGGTTTCTGCTCTCTTGCACTTACAATGTGCTTGGCAATATTCTTCGCAAACCGATCCTCTCCGTAGTCGCGGATGATACGAAACAGCTCCATCTCACTGTATTCATTGACGATATCTCTCGCCGTCAGTTTCTGTCTGTCATCCATGCGCATATCAAGAGGTGCGTCCTCGCTCCGGTAGGTAAATCCCCTCTCCGGTGTATCAAGCTGAAACGATGACACGCCAAGGTCGAGCAGAATTCCATCGACTTTCTCAATGCCCAGATTATGGAGTACTTCCTTCATCTGTGCATAATTGCTTCTTACGATCGTTACTTTATCTTTATAATCCTTCAGTCGTTCACTGGCCGCTGCGATTGCATCTGCATCCTGATCAATGCCGATCAGGCGTCCTGTCGTAAGGCGTTTTGCAATCTCTGACGAATGTCCCGCTCCACCGAGCGTTCCATCCACATAGATTCCATCCGGACGGATATTCAGTTGTTCAATTGTCTCATTCAGCATTACCGAATAGTGCTTGAATTCCATATCTCATCCTTTCCTGGTGGCGGAACATCCGACCATGAAAAATCGCTTTGCGAAGACTGCGGTACATCTCTGATGTATCGCCATCGGACGCCTCCTCTTAAATTCCAATTCCGAGATCTGCCATATGTTCTGCAATCTCATCCATATCATCGAAATCACTGTTCTCCTGATAGCGTTCCTTGCTCCAGATCTCAACTCGGCTGAATACACCAACCGATACGACTTCTTTATCAATGCCTGCATATTCGCGAAGGTTTGCCGGAAGATTGATTCTTCCCTGCTTGTCCACCTCGCAGGTTGCTGCGCCTGCAAAAAAGAATCTTAAGAACTTTCTTGCATCTTTGGAGGTAAGTGGTTTCTCGCGGAGGCTTTCTTCGATACGCTGCCATTCTTCATGTGAATATACAAACAGACATCCATCCAGACCCTTGGTCACAACGAACTCGCTGCCAAGCTGCTCTCTGAATTTCGAAGGGACGATCAATCTGCCCTTCGCATCGATGGAATGATTGTATTCACCCATGAACATGACGCGCTCACCTGCCTTTCTCTCTCAATCTGCCGTGTGCCGATTTCGCAGGTAAGTTCTCCACATTTTTATCAACTTATCCACCACTTTGCACCACTATGTGGTATTTTAACTCCACTTTCTACCACCTTGTTACCATAATACCCCTCACAGGGGCAAAAATCAAGATTTTTTCATGGATTTTACGCTGTTTTTTCGGCATATCCAATATATTGTGGTATACTTGTTTTCTCCATACAAGAGGCGACAAATGCAGGTATTTTCTGCCAGATCCCTGTTCATTTTTCTCCTTATTGACGCAAAAAGTGGAGGATACTCCCATATTGGGAATATCCTCCACTTTATCATCAATTTCCTTATTCAATTTTTGGTCTTTTCTATTCCCATTACGCTTCCGAAGTGGGCTGATCCTCCACTTTGTCCTTCTTTGAAACGCGGATATGCCAGACAATGATCCACACAACCGACACAACAACAAGAAGCGCCGCAAGCGCCATCGATACCGGATAGCCGATGCCAGGGATCAGAAGCTGATCCGTGCGCAGCGATTCGATCCAGAATCTTCCGATTCCGTAGCCTGCCAGATACAGTAAGAACACCTCACCGTCAAACTTTTTATGCTTCGTGAACAGGATCAAAAGGATCAGAAGCACCAGATTCCACATGGATTCATACAGAAATGTCGGGTGTACCTGAATATAAGAGATTCCACCACTCTCCACCACGTGATTCATAAGATCTGTCGTCACATCCGAGGAACGAACTGCAGACAGCGGAAGCTGCATTGCAAAAGGACCGTCCGTGTATCCGCCGAAAGCCTCCCTGTTAAAGAAATTACCCCAGCGTCCGATCACCTGTCCAAGCACAAGTCCAAGTCCTGCGGTATCACAGAGCCGCCCCATGGAAAGCTTCTTCACCCTCGAGAACACAAACGTTGTGATAATTGCCGCGATCACGCCTCCGTAGATTGCAAGTCCACCCTGACGGATATTTAAGATACTGATCGGGTCATCCTTATAATAATCCCAACGGAATACCACATAATACAGTCTCGCACCAATCAGAGAACAGATGATGGCAATGATTGCAAGATCAAAATACGTATCGGAATTCTGTCCCGTCCGTTTCGCCATCCAGCAGGCAATTCCAAGACCAGCCAGCATTCCGCATGCGATCACGATTCCATAGTATGCGATCGAGAAATTGCCGATCATAATGTTCTTCCCCACATGATCCAGATAAATATGTAAATGTGGAAAATTAATGTTATAATCCATTTTTTACTCCTTCTTCACCCCAATAGTGGGTGTTCTATTTCTTTATTATAAGTTGACATCCTCCGTATTGCAAGATTCTTCTTGCTCCCTGTCAAGCGTCCGATAGGTCCGATAAAACAGGATTGATGTCGTTGTTACAGCGATCACATCCGCCACCGGTTCCGCAAGGAATACCGCCATCAGCTTATCTTCCATAAATGCCGGAAGGATATAGATAAGTGGAATCAGCAGAATAACCTTACGCAGTAAAGCCAGGAAAACGGATGTCTTTGCATTTCCCAATGCGATAAATGTCTGCTGGCAGGAGATCTGCACACCGAAGATCACCGATACTGCCATATAAATGCGAATCGCCCATTTTGTGAAAGCAATCAGTTCCGCCTGATCCGTAAAAATCAGAATGAATGCCTGTGGAAGGATCATGCAGATCAGCCAGATGACCGCGGTAAATGCCACGCAGGACACAAAAAGTAACCGGAAGGTCTTCTTCACGCGATCCATCTTCTTCGCTCCGTAATTGAACCCGATGATCGGCTGCGCGCCCTGCGTCAGCCCCTGGATCGGCAGCATAGACATCTGCATCACAGACGACAGAATCGTCATCGCACCGACCGCCACATCACCGCCATACTTAAGCAGGCTCGTGTTAAAACAGATGTTTAACACACTTTCTGTAAACTGCATGATAAACGGCGCAACACCAAGCGCAATACATGGTCCAACAGTTTTCGGACGAATCTTCAGATTTCCTTTTCGAATCCTAAGTGTTGTTTCTTTTCCCAGTAAAAACCGCACGATCCACACACAGGAAACTCCCTGCGAAAGAATCGTTGCAAGTGCCGCTCCGCGCACACCCATATGTAATCCAAAGATAAAAATCGGATCCAATATAATATTACACACCGCACCGATCACAACGGTCAGCATTCCGGTTCTGGCAAATCCCTGTGCATTGATGAACGCATTCAGTCCCAACGCAAGCTGCACAAAAATGGTTCCAAGTGAATAGATCTGCATATATGCCCATGCATAAGGGAGCGTACTCTCACTTGCACCAAAAAGCAGCAATATGTCCTGTCCCCAGATCTGACTTACCATCGTCACAATGACCGCCACGAGAACAAGCATCGACGTACAATTACCAAGAATCCTCTCCGCCTCTTCTTTGTTGCCCCGCCCCATCATAATGGATGCACGCGGCGCACCGCCCATGCTCACAAGCGCTGCAAACGCAGAGACACACATGATAAAAGGCATCGTCACTCCAAGTCCCGTCAAAGCCACCGAACCAACCTCTGCAATATGACCGATGTACATACGATCGACCAGGTTATAAAGCAGATTGATGACCTGTGCCAGAATTGCAGGAAGCGCCAGCTTAAAAAGCAGACCTCCTATCCGATCCTCTCCAAGATTTGCTTCCTTCTTTTCCTTTTGTCTCATACCATACTCTTTCTATTTTCTAACCAAACTTTTCATATTCCCACAATGAAACTATTTTGTCACTTATAGGAATGGTTGTCAAGAAAGCTTCTTTCTTCTTTTGCAAGCCTTCCATTCACACACAAAACAGACAGAACGTCCTACGCCCTGTCTGTTTTAAATGTGTTAACTTTCAAGCACTAGCAGCTGCACTCGAAGCTTCCGCACTCTGTCTCCTTGCAAGTGTCTGCATGGCCTCCGGAGATACCGATGTGGCTCGCACTACAAGCTTTCTCACGGTTGAACTTACACTCGGTTGCATCACAAGCTACATTTGTGTCTTTCTCCGGCTCACCCATCTTGTTTGTCGCGCATCCACAGCCTCTTGCCGCAAAGCTTCCGCAGCTTGTCTCTGACGGCATCTTTGCCTTCATACCTTCTACATGGATATCCTCTCTTCTACAGCAGTTATCCTCGTTGTAAGAACAGTTTACAACATTACAATCCAGTTTTGTCATCTCACATACCTCCTGATTTCTTCAGATTTCCACCGGACATTTTCCGGTCTGATCCATTTTCTCATATGGATTCCTACATTAATATGTGTAATCTGACACAAACTATTCTTACGCTTTTTTATTTTTTCATTCGATTATATTTTAAAACCTCTGCGGTGGCTCCGGGATGACCGGTGTCTGCGCCCCGGCTTCTTCGACGACACTAGTTATCCAAAATCAAGAATTTACAGAAAGTCTCTGCTGTACTCTTTCTATGATTTGTTGTCCGCTCAAGCTTAGACAGTGGCACTTTGGATGTTCGCCTGAACACAGAATGTGTCCGATGGATTTCGTGTCTGCCTTACGCGGAGTACTGAACAATACCGTGCCCGCGGGTCGTGTTTGCGACCGCATAACTTAGTGGCATTCCCTCAATTCTACGAGGGGAGACACTAACCGAGAGCGGGCACTATAAAATTTGTGAAGTGCTCCGCTTAGGCAGACTAGAAATTTTGAGCACATCTGTGTCAGACGGACAGCCAAAGTGCCACAGTCGAAGCATTGCTCGGACACAAAAATTGAGTACAGCAGAGACTTTCGCAAATTTACTGATTTTGTCTAAAATCGTGTTCCTCTCATGGGGCACGCGCCAAGACTGGATTGCCGGAGCCGCTTCTATAAAAGCTTCATAATTTCAGGAATGAAAAAACAAAAAGCCCCGAATCCGAAGATCCGGGGCATATCACCTGATAGAATTTACAGGAAGATGTACTTGCAGATGAATAATACTGCAAGGATGTACATAAGAGGTGTAATCTTCTTGTGCTTTCCACAAACAAGGTTGAGGATTACATAAGAAATAACGCCGATTGCGATACCTTCAGCGATGCTGTACATAAGCGGCATAGCGATCAGGCAAAGGTATGCAGGAATAGCATCTGTAAGATCATCAAAATTAACCTTAACGATAGCAGATACCATAAGGAATCCTACGAATATCAAAGCAGGAGCTGTCGCAAATCCAGGGATTGCTGTAAAGATCGGTGCAAAGAAGATTGCAAGCAGGAATAAGAAACCTGTTACAACGGATGCAAGACCTGTTCTTGCGCCGGCACCGACACCTGCAGAGCTCTCTACGAATGTTGTTGTTGTTGATGTACCGAAGATTGCACCTGCGGAAGTCGCAACGGCATCCGCAAGAAGTGCCTGCTTAACATTCGGAAGCTGTCCTTTTTCATCAAGCATTCCGGCCTTGTCCGACACACCGATGAGTGTTCCGATGGTATCGAACATATCAACAAACAGGAATGAGAATAATACAACAATGAAATCAATGATACGGACGCCGCTGAAATCAGCAGTAAAGCACTGTCCGAATGTATCCTTGATTGCTGTAAAATCAGTAAACTGTAATGTTGGATATAAAGAATAATATCCTGCATCCGGATCGATCACATAGATACCGGTTGCCTGGCAGATCATACCAAGAACCCATGTAGCGATAATACCGATCAGGATAGATGCCTTCACACCCTTTACATAAAGGATGGCTGTCAGCATCAGACCAAGTAATGCAAGAACGGCGCAGATACCTTCTGTATGCCAGTTCTCTGTAAATTTCACATAAGATAACAGCGTAGAATCATTGTTTACAACGATATGACCGCCCTGTAAACCGATGAATGCGATAAACAGACCGATACCAGCTCCAACACCTTTCTTTAAGGTTGCCGGAATTGCATTAAAGATTGCCTCACGTACGTTGGTCAGAGACAGGATGATGAAGATAATACCTTCAGCAAATACTGCCATCAAAGCAACTTTCCATGAGTAACCCATGTTACCACATACAGTATAGGCAAAATATGCATTCAGTCCCATACCAGGAGCCAGTGCAAACGGATAGTTTGCAAGAAGTGCCATCGCAAGTGTACCTACGAATGATGCAAGACAGGTTGCGATCAATACTGCAGTCGGATTCATTCCCGCTGCACCCAGCATGTTCGGGTTAACGGCCAGGATGTACGCCATTGTCATGAATGTCGTAATACCGGCGATCACTTCCGTTCTCACGCTGGTGTTATTCTCTTTGAGTTTGAACATTTTTTCTAACATTGTTCCCTCCATATTAATAATAAGATTTTTATGTATGAACCCAAGGGACGCTACGCTACTCGTCCCTCGGGCAGATACCGTATATTACTTGCTCTCCTCTTCGGTCTTAACTTCCTCACGGATCGCCTTTGTCTCGATTTCCTCACAGATCTGTGCGATGAACGCATCGAGTGGCTTAACGCCTTCGTCACCGGCAAAACGGCTTCTTACGGAAACCGTTCCGTCAGCTTCTTCCTGCTGTCCGACAACAAGCATGTATGGAAGCTTATCCAGTCTTGCCTCACGAATCTTGTATCCGATCTTCTCAGCACGGCTGTCTACTGTGACATCTACATGCTTTTTCTTGAGTTCTGCTGCAACCTTGTTGGCGTAATCCATATACTTCTCAGAGATTGGAAGTACACGAACCTGCTCCGGGCAAAGCCATGTAGGGAATTTTCCGGCATAATGCTCGATGAGCCAAGCCAGTGTACGCTCGTAGCATCCCATGGATGTACGGTGGATGATCCAAGGCAGAACCTTCTCACCCTTCTCATCAATGTAGTACATACCGAACTTTTCTGCACTTGCGCAGTCAAGCTGGATGGTTACCATCGTATCTTCCTTACCATATACGTTCTTTGCCTGGATATCAATCTTCGGTCCGTAGAATGCGGCCTCTCCGTCAGCCTCTGTGAACGGAATATGATTCTCATTCATAACGTCACGCAGATACTGCTGGGTGCTGTTCCAGTACTCGTCATCGCCAAGGTATTTCTCCTTGTTGTTCGGATCCCACTTGGACAGACGGTAAGTAACATCTCCGTCGATACCAAGTGTCTTCATTACATAGTGACACAACTCGGTACATCTTGTCAATTCTTCCTCAGCCTGATCCGGACGAAGAATGATATGTGCCTCTGTGATTGTGAACTGTCTTACACGGGTAAGTCCATGCATCTCACCGGAATCCTCGTTACGGAACAGAGTGGATGTCTCTGCCATACGATAAGGAAGGTCTCTGTAAGAATGCTGCTCATTCATATATACATAATACTGGAACGGACAAGTCATTGGACGAAGTGCCATCGTCTCCTTGTCGTCAGAATCTTTATTTAAGATGAACATGCCGTCCATATAATGATCCCAGTGTCCAGAGATCTTGTAGAGGTCAGCCTTTGCCATAAGTGGTGTACGTGTTCTGACATAGCCCCACTCATTATCCTCAAGATCCTCTATCCAGCGCTGAAGCTTCATGATCATCTTGGTTCCCTTTGGTGTAAAAAGCGGAAGTCCCTGACCAATGACATCAACGGTTGTAAATAATCCCATCTCACGTCCAAGCCTGTTGTGGTCACGCATCTTCGCGTCCTCAAGCTTTGCAAGATGCTCCTTAAGCTCATCCTTCTTATTGAAAGCAGTTCCGTAAATACGATGCAGACGCGCCTTGTTGGAATCACCTCTCCAATAAGCCATCGAAGATGAAAGCAGCTTGTATGCCTTCACTCCCTTGGTGCTCATCAAATGAGGTCCGGCACACAGATCCACGAATCCACCCTGATCATAGAAAGAGATCTCAGCATCTTCCGGAAGATCCTCAATGAGCTCTACCTTGTAAGGCTCACCCTTCTCCTCCATGAACTTGATTGCATCATTTCTTGAGAGTGTATATCTTGTAATCTCATGACCTTCCTTGATGATCTTCTTCATCTCTGCCTCTAAATTGTCAAGATCCTCTCTTGAGAACGGCTCAGAATCAAAATCATAGTAGAATCCATCATCGATCGCCGGTCCAATTGCCAGCTTTGCATTTGGGAAAAGGCGTTTTACTGCCTCTGCTAAAATATGTGATGCCGTATGGCGGATGACACGAAGTCCTTCCGGATCGCTTGCAGTCACGATATTCAGTTCGCAGTCCTCACTGATCTCAGTTCTAAGATCAACGATCGCTCCATTCACTTCTCCTGCACATGCCACACGTGCTAAACCTTCGCTAATGTCGGAAGCAATCTCATAAACCGTTTTGGCTTCCTGATACTCTTTGACTGATCCATCTTTTAATGTGATCTTCATGATGATAATCCTCCTTAAATTTAAAGTAATCCTGGCACATCAGTCTTGTGCCCTGCTTCATCCTACCCGGGGATTTTCAAAAAAGAAAATCCCCGGTATCAGACGATCCTGATACCGGGGACGATATTACTCGCGGTTCCACCCCAGTTACCACATACTGCATATTAACACAATACGCGATCACTTCATTCGATGATAACGGAATCACCGGACCGGATTGGGGTCACTCAGAGCTGGTCTTCCATAAACGCTTCATCCGGCTGCTTCCACCACTTTGCTCACGCAAAGGCATCCTTCTCTGTCATGTCCTGCTTATGTACTCTTCTCTTCAACGTTTTGCTTTATGTTTTAACATAACTTATTATAGGCTCGAATTTCAGAAAATCAAGTACTAATTTGCAAAAATTATCGTCCGCAGCAGAATTTGTACTTCTTACCGCTTCCGCAAGGACATGGATCGTTACGTCCAACCTTCTTGCCAACGATAACCGTACCGGACTTCTTCTGCTCAAGATACAACTTATGCTTTGTCTCTGCATCGAAGATCTCATCCCACATCGGGAGATTGTAAAGCCAATCAGCCTTTGCATCTACCATATTCTGATACAGCTTAACCTTATCAAAAGCAAGGCTAACCTTAGTATCCTCTTCCATTGTATCGATTGGGTTCGGCTCAACGAGACTCTCGTTGATTCCGTCTAAGAATCCAGCCATCTCAAGTACTGATAATCCGTACTTGTCAGCCAGTTCCTTAACAGTTCCCTCTACTACTTCATCCGGGTTCATGAGAAGCTTCTCGTAGACACCCTTCTCTAAAAGGAAATATCTCTGCCAGAATCTCTGTAACTCCCCCTGGTTTGCTTTCTCATTATAGGCAATCTTCTGCCACTCCTGCAATATAGCCATCTTTATACCACCTTTATCAATAAAGAATTCATGGATAATTCACATGTAAAGCCATTATACCAAAATATAGAGCATTTTCCAAGCTTTTTCTTTCTTATACCAACATTGCTTCTTATATATTTCCGGAGATCCTATGTATTTCCCGATTTTACATGCAAACCTCTGCAAATGCTTCATCCTCGAATCGTTAATCCGTGTATCGCAGAAGCATTGCTGAGAACTTCGGTAACGTAACCGTAATGCTTCCGTCAACGACCGCAAACTCCACCGGATCAGTCTGATAACCGGTTTCATCCGTACATATAAGCCGCGTCAGCTTTACTTCCGCTTTCAGTTCATTCCCCGCCTGTTCCATGTAATCCATCGCACAAGGGACTCCCGCCATCCACACCGGAACCTTCTGTGTCATCTCCTGATCGGCGCAGTTCATCAGCACAATCGAATACATCGACGCATTAAATCGCGCATAGGCAAGGAAATCCTCCCCGCTCTTAAGCTCGATGAGCGATCCGGTTCTCAGTTCCTCACAGGACTTATGGATCCTTATGATTTCCTTGTGGAATGCCACAAGCTCCTGATCCTCATGCCCCCACGGATACGTTCTGCGGTTGTCTGGATCGGTAAATCCGCAGACACCGGCCTCATCCCCGTAATACAGCGTCGGTGCGCCCGGCCATGTCATCAGCATCACCACCGCCTCGCGGAATATTGCAGGATTATTCCCCTCATCCGCAACCTTTGCGCCAAGTGTATCGATCCGTCCTGCCTTGTGACTCGTTCTTGTCATAAAACGCGAATGATCGTGGTTGGACAACTGGTTCATCGCAACAAGCCTGCTCGGCATCGCAAAATTTGCACCGTTTTTTCGCATTGCCTCCCAGAAGCTGTCCGCATCCCCGACAAGCTCCGGCTGATACTCATCACTGTGCTTCTCCATTCCGGTTAAGAACCAGGTCATCGGCTCCATGAAAGCATCATAATTCATGACCGAATCCCACTCATCTCCGCCGAGCCACGGGCGCGTATCTCCGTAATGCTCCGCAAGAATGACAGCCTGCGGATTCGCTTTCTTGACCGCCTTACGGAATTCCTTCCAGAAATGATGGTTAAACTCCGGCGTAAAGCCCAGATCTGCAGCCACATCCAGTCTCCAGCCATCCGCATTATAGGGTGGCGAAACCCACTTGGCAGCGATCCGCATCACGTAATCGAAAAGTTTCTTAGAATCCTCATAATTTAATTTTGGAAGCGTCTCGTAGTCCCACCAGCTCTCATAATCGCTGTTGTATGGCCACTCACCCTTCTTCCCGAACTTGAAAAAGCTTCGGTACGGGCTGTCTGCCGACACATATGCCCCCTTTTCGTAACCTTCTGCATTCTCATAGATGCGTTCCCTGTCCATCCACTTATTGAACGATCCGCAGTGGTTGAACACACCGTCAAGAATCACTTTCATGCCACGCTTGTGCGCTTCCGCTACCACTTCGGCAAACAGTTCGTTGGATGCCTCAAGGTTCGCCTTGTTCGTCACACGGTCCACGTACCGGGTCGCCAGACGATTCTCATCGCTTCCCTCCGGCAGAAGATCTCCTGCGTCATCCACGATTCTTCCAAAATGCGGATCAATATAATCATAATCCTGAATATCATACTTATGGTTGGATGGCGAAACGAAAAGAGGATTAAAATAGATCACCTCTACGCCAAGCTCCTGCAGATAATCCATCTTGTCAAGAACGCCCTGCAGATCGCCACCATAGAAATTCGCCACATCCACATTTTTCGGATAACGGTTCCAATCCGTAACCTGCGCCACGCGACGTCCCGCATACTGATACTCGCCGCTTAAGACATCATTCGACGGATCTCCGTTACAGAAACGATCCACATAGATCTGATACATGACCGCGCCTTTGGCCCAATCCGGTGTCTCAAAGCCCGGAATCAGGATAAATTCATAATGCACATCGCGCTCCGTACACAGTGATCCCCGCATATCGTAATATCCGCGGATGCCGTCTGCCTCCACTTCAAAACAATAGGTAAACTTCTCCGTTCCAAGCGCCACCTGGACCGCATAGTAGTCAAAGCAGCCCACGCTCTTCTCCTTTGTCATCAGATACCGCGTATCTTTACTTCGCAGGCTGACACACTTGATCGCATCTTTCGCCGACCGGAAGCGGATCGTCACAGTGTCATTCATCTTCGGCTCCGCCGGAGATACAAATTCTTCGGTCGTGTCGCTGAACAAAGCCATATTTTTAAAATCATTTGTTGTTTGCATCGTTATTCCTCTCTACCATGCCGTAAGACAAGCAATTCTGTAACTATTGCTTTATTGGCACAAATTCAATTTTTAATCGCATCCCCAATCCAGATGCAAGTTTTTTTAGAAGTTTTAAACTTGGATTTCTGGTTCCGTTTTCAAGTTTACTGATATCTGCCTGATCAATACCTGTACGAGCAGCAAGATCTTTTTGTGTTAAATTCTGTTCAATGCGTGCATCAATCATGGCACGAATAACATCCATTTCCGGCTGCATGTCATCCCATTCCTTTTTAAATTCAGGGTCTTTTAATTCTTCTTGTAATAAATTTTGAAATTCACTCATTATTCACCACTCCTTTCTAAAAAAGCTTTTCTGCATTTCTT